>ENA-OPZM01000386-OPZM01000386.1-human-gut-metagenome-genome-assembly--contig:-NODE-386-length-19437-cov-2.193837_pt1 | contig 19437 bp, 22 predicted proteins | sample MGYA00242478_ERZ504493 | MGnify/ENA primary metagenome ERZ504493 (study PRJEB26092, sample SAMD00036227) | human gut metagenome | host: Homo sapiens | study: EMG produced TPA metagenomics assembly of...
CAAGCACTGCATCCGCGATGGCGCGGGCGATTTCTTCCTGCTTTTCATCGTAGAGCGTATTGTCCTGCTCATTGTTCAGAAAGCCGGTTTCAATCAGAAGAGCCGGCATTTTCGTCCGCCGCAGAACAACAAGCCCTGGCCGTGCCTTGACACCGAGATTCCGGAATCCCAGCTCCGAGAGCGCGCCGTTAATGTTTTCTGCCATTGTCTGTTTGAGGCGGAGTTGTCATAGACAAGCGTTTCCACGCCGGTATACTGGTTCGGTTCCTCCGAAGAATTCCGGTGAAAAGAAATAAAAAAAGTCGGCATCCGCCTGATTGGCCATCTGCGCCTTTTCAAACGGCGTCTGATAAACATCGGTTGTGCGGGTATAAATGACAGAGACACCCTGCCGGGAAAGAAGCTCGCCGACCGCGATGGCGAGGGAAAGATTGTCATCCTTTTCCCTGCGTCCCTTCATAGACAGCGCCCGGATCACTTCCCCCGTGTCCGGCATCGATTACGATAGTATAGGGCATAAGATCAAAGCTCCTGAAAATACGGTTCTACTTACGATATGAAGAAAGGACGAAAAAGGTTATACTTTTTTTAGTTTTATTTCATTGTATCGTATACGGGCGGTGTGTTAGAATAGGAGATAACATTAGGAAAGTGTGTCAAAAAATCCTGCGGAGGATACAAAAGACACACAGATGAGAGTGAGGATTTCATGAAAATTACAATATTCAGTCTGGGGGGACTGCTTGGGCAGTATGTGACCAACACGGCGCTTCTTCACGGCGCACAGGTGACCGCCTACGTGCCGGATGCAAAAGCGATCTGGCCGAGAAAAAATCTGACCGTGATTGAGGGAAGCCTTCAGAACCGGGAACGCGTACTGGAGGCACTGCTGGAAGCGGATGCAGTCATCAGCGTGCTGACTCCGATGCGTGTGAAACATGTAAAAGAAGAGGAGACACCGCTGGCTGACGGAAACGCGATGATTCTCTCGGCCATGAAGCAGCTTGGAAAAACGCGGTTTGTGACGGTAGGCCATGTCTGCATTCATGCGTTTGGAGACTGCGAGGACAAATACCAGAGAATGAGTACGAAATTCATGCAGATTTTCTGGCCAGGTGTCTATAAAGATATGCAGAAGATGGGACAGGTTCTGGCACGGAGCGATCTGAACTGGACACTGGTGCGGACGTGTCCGGGAAGAGACGGGAAAGTGAAAAAGGTAGGGCAGAACTGCAGTATTTCGCTGGACGGCAGCCAGTTCCGGCTGGATACTCGAGAGAGGCCCTGGCGGAATTTCTGTACGAGGCGGCCGCCGATCAGCAGATGTACAGCAGAAAAATGCCCATTTTTTACAGAGAGGGGTAAGAATGGATTTTTCAATTTTATATGCACTGCAGCATCTTCACAATGCAGTGCTCGATCGGGTGATGGTGGGAATCACTTCACTTGGAAATGCGGGATGGATCTGGATTGCGCTGACCGCCGTTTTCTTAATCCTTCCGAAATACCGGAAATGCGGTGTAAGAATGGCGATCGCGCTGATTTTAGATTTGATTTTATGTAATCTGGTGTTAAAGCCGCTGGCAGCGCGCCCGCGTCCGTGCTGGATTGACGAGCAGGTAAAGCTGCTGGTTGCCGCTCCGAAGGACTATTCCTTCCCATCGGGCCATTCGGCAGCCTCGTTTGCGGCGGCAGTCTCTATTTTTGTGATGCACAAAAAAGAAGGAGCTGCCGCACTGATTCTGGCCTGCCTGATTGCATTTTCCAGACTGTATCTGTTTGTGCATTTCCCGACCGATGTCCTAGCGGGAATTGCGGTTGGTTTTATCTGTGCTTTTCTGGCTGCGAAGATCCAGAACGGTTTTCTTCTTCGTTCTCGAGGTCGATAAAACGGAACGAAAGCATCAGATACAGAATTTCATCCGGGCTGGAAAGATCAGATTCTAAAATTTCCTTGATCTTTTCCAGGCGGTAGAGCAGGGTACTGCGGTGGATAAAAAGCTCACGAGCCGTCTGGACGACATTGCAGTGGTTGTCCAGATAGCAGCGGAGCGTCCGCATATAGTCACTGCCGGAGCTGTCGTCGTGCTCCTGCAGAAAGAGAAGTCTCTCATGCACAGCATGTAGCCTGGGAGCTTTTTTTGTTGCCTGATCGAGGATGTAGTCAAACGAGATATCGTTGAACGGATGCATCCGTTTGTCGGGATATTTTCGCGTGCCGAACTGCAGGGCGATTTTTGCCTGGATATACTGGCGGCGCAGATTCATGTGGCCGTTCATGCAGCGCGAAAAGCCGGCATTTAAGGAACTGTCCTCCACAAAGTGCACCATGCGTTCCATCAGATCGGTCATGGAAAAATCGGACAGCGTGAGGTTAAAGAACGCAACGATACCGCCGCCGTGCGGAAACGCGGAGCAGCCGGTCAGAATATTTTCCAGATAGGCGCAGACCGAGTTTGCCGTCAGGTTTTTCTGATCCATATCGGAGAGCTGCAGATAGAGGCAGCAGTAGGTGTGGCGGGAATGCCAGCCGAGCGCATCGAGAGCCTGGCTGACCGCAATATAGTCGGCCATCCGGTCGTCGAGGGCACGGAGCAGCACGGTGTGAAGCGACTGCGCCGGCGAGGTTTTCTGCATCACATTGTGCAGGAAGGCGTGATGGATCATTCTGCAAGAAATTCAAGAAGAAAGCCTTCGGAATCAGAAAGATCCTTTTTTGTGTCGAGGAGCAGCAGGCGGTAGGCGCTCTGACCATGCTGCGTGATGTTGACGCAGAGGGAACCAAGTCCCGTTACGTGATCCGGAAAGCGGAACCATCCATCGAGATCGCGGACGGACGCGTATTCGCTGCTTTCTGTCAAGGAGAGCAGAAGCGGGCGCGTTGCATCGAGGGAGCCAAACACCTTCTCGGGAAAAAAGGAAGGTTCTTCGGACGCTGCGGCGATGATGGAAAAATCCATGCCGACCACCATCAGGGGGTGGGCAAAAACAGGCAGGGAGAGATTTAAAAGATGCTGGATCGATTTTCCGTCGAGCCGTGCCTGCATCAGCTCCTTCTGCCAGGAATCGTACGTCCAGAAAAGCTCCTGCAGGAACGAAAAAACAGCGGATACGCTGCTCTTAACGGCGATCGAAACCGGAGCCGGAAGTTCCTCCGGCAGTTCTTCGGTACAGAGAAGAAAAAGGGAGCTGCTTTCTTCCGGGAGGGAGGAAAGAGAGCCGATCTGTTCTTCTGTGCAGAGAAAGACACGGTGCGCAGTGGCTGCGGAGCCTGTCTGATAAAGAACAGGCAGCTCCAGTGTGCCGGAGAGCGGCAGGTTTTCCGGTGCAAGAACCGAAAAAGCGCTGCTTAGTTTATAAGCGAGAAATGCGGGGGAGAGCTTCATCTTATCATCCTCCTGCGCGTGTCATATCGTAAAAATTCATAAAAACCTCCTCAGAAATGAGTGACGTTCTGCGGACGAAACCGCGGTACTTTTTATTTTAGCAGAACAAAAAGGTCTGTCAAGAAAGAAAAGACAGGGGTGCGGGAATTTTTACGGCGGCAACAAGTTAAGATTTTGTGAAGATAGTTGTGGTTTGCGGGGAAAACTGCTACAATATGGCTGATTTGGTTACTGTTCACTCAGCAGTGAAACACTTGCTGTTTCGCTGCGTAAGAACATGATTCAGGTGATTTGAAGTGGTTTTTTACAGAAGAAAAAGGAAGGTATGACTTTGATGTATCATATTATAGTAAATAAAAAATCGCGGTCGGGGCGCGGCGAGAAGCTGTGGCCGGTGATTGAGGGCGAGCTTGAGCGGCGCAGGACGGAATTTCGTGTATATCCGACAAAGTATCACGGAAGCGCACGGGAGACGGCAGCACGGCTGACCGCGAAAGGGGTATGGAATCCCGATGATGTCCTTCTGGCGATCGGCGGAGACGGTACGGCGAATGAGGCGGTCGATGGAATCACCAGCCTGTCGGATGTAAAGTTCGGTTATATTCCAACGGGAAGCGGCAACGATTTTGCGCGCGGTGCCGGAATTCCCTCCGATCCGCTGCAGGCGCTGGAAGCTGTGCTGAAAGGGGAGGAAAAGGAGATCAACATTGGAACGGCGCTTCTTGGCAGCCAAAAGCGGAGATTTCTCGTCAGCACCGGCATCGGTTTTGATGCAGGCATCTGCCACGAGGCGCTGGCATCAAAAATCAAGAATACGCTGAACCGGCTGCATCTGGGAAAACTTACGTATGTGATGATTGCACTGCGGCAGCTCTTTTATCTCGAACCGTTCACGCTGGATGCAGCTCTGGAAAACGGAGAACACCGTTCGTTTGAAAATGTTCTTTTTGCAGTGGCAATGAATTTTTCGTACGAAGGCGGCGGCTTCTGCTTCTGCCCGGAGGCGGACGGGACGGATGATCTGCTCGACGTGATGGTGGTTTCCAATCTTGCCAAATGGAAAGTCAGCTATCTTCTGCCGATGGCGCTGTTTGGACGCCACACGGGATTTCCTGAGGTACATATGGAGCGGTGCAGCAGCCTTTCCTTTCAGACAGACCGCGCGGAACCGGTCCACCTGGACGGAGAATCGGGCGGACACCGCACGGAGGAAAGGATCGGACTGGAAACGGAGCGTCTCCGCCTTTTGGGCGACTGGGTGAAAGAAGGGATGGAAAGATGATGTTCTGGATCATATTTTTTGCAGTGCTTGCCGTCCTGGCAGCAGGTTATTTCTTTTCCATTCTGCCGGCTACATCGAGACGGAGGAATGTCTGAAATTTGCGGAATGGAATTATGCGCACCGCGGTCTGTGGAACGCGGCGGAGGGAGTTCCGGAGAATTCTCTTCCGGCTTTTGCCCGCGCGGCGGAGCAGGGATATGCCATCGAGCTGGATATTCAGATCACAAAGGATGGCCGGATTGTGGTGTTCCACGACGACACGATGAAGCGGATGTGTGGAAACGAGGGAAAAATCAGCGATTATACGTATGAGGAACTCCAGCAGTTCCATCTGGGCGACAGCACGGAAAAGATTCCGCTGCTTCGTGAGGTACTGCAGACGGTAGACGGCCGCGTGCCGCTTTTAATCGAAATCAAGATGCCGGGACTTTCCACGGCGGTCTGTGCGGGATTTCAGAAGGAGATGGAGGGGTACACCGGTATGTTCTGCATGGAATCCTTCAACAGCCTGGCCCTCCGCTGGTGCCGCCGCCACATGCCGCAGACGTTGCGCGGCCAGCTTTCCGGCCGTTTTTCAAAGGATGATAAGGTGCATCTGATCCTGCGGATAATGGCGCGTCATCTGATGCTGAATTTTATCGGGAAACCGGATTTTATCGCCTACGACCACCGCTATGCCGACTGCCCGGGCTTCCTGATCGACCGTATGCTGTTTCGGACACCGGCATTTGCATGGACGGTAAAAGATGAGCATGTATATAACCGGACACGGAAAAAAATCGACGCGGCGATCTTTGAACATTTCCATCCCAAGGACGGTTTTCAGAAACCGATGAATTGTTTCTTAAAAAATAATAAAGCTTATTGACTTCGGTTTTCGGTGTGCTATAATTTCAGCAGGTTGAAGAGAAAAACCTCGTCAGAAAAGTAGGAGGGAAACTATGAAGACAATAAAAAAATATAAGCATTTTCTTCCGGTAGTGTTATGGTATTTTCTATCTGAAATGTTTTCAATATCTGGAAACTCACATTACGAAAGGTTATCATCTGATTCATACTCCGTTTGATGATATGATTCCGTTCTGTGAGTTTTTTGTGATTCCTTATTTTATGTGGTTTGGATATATTGCATGGTCTGTCCTTTATTTCGGCTTCTGCAACAAGAACCGCAGAGAATATTATCAGCTGATTATCAACCTGGGAATCGGAATGACGGCGTTCCTCGTGATCTCCTATCTGTACCCGAACGGCCAGAACCTGCGCCCGACGGTATTCCCACGGGAGAACATTTTCACGGATCTGGTCAGAGGCCTTTACCTGACAGACACACCGACCAACGTATTCCCAAGTATTCACGTATATAATTCCGTAGCCGTAGCTGTTGCCGTAGAACACAGCGAGCAGCTCAAAAACCGCCCGGTATTCCGAAACGTCTGCCTGGGCCTGACGGTGCTGATTGTGTTTTCGACCATGTTTTTAAAACAGCACTCCGTATCGGATGTGTGCTGTGCGCTTGTTATGAATGCGGGAACCTGTATGCTGCTGTACCGGCCGGCAAAGGCGGGGAATGCACTGCGGACACGGGAGAAAAAAGCGAAATATAGAATGTAAAAACGGAAACGGACGGCCCGCGCACCAGAAAGTGCGCGGGCCTGACGGTTTAGGACGGGAGAGAATGGGTGATGAGTGGGATGGTAGTGCAGGAAAAATGAAATGCGTCCGTCTATTAAGAAACAAAACTTATAAAACATATAAGATATATTAATTTCATTTATAAAGATAAATATGCTATTCTGTAAGTAACGAAAGATTGTCCCGTTTTTGGGGGACTATGATTCAGACAAATGGAGGATAAAAATGAGTACAGTCAGACGCGTTTATGTGGAGAAAAAGCCGGAATTTGCGATTAAGGCGAAAGATCTGAAGCATGAAATCAAGCACTATCTGAACATCCAGACCGTAACCAACGTACGGGAGCTGATCCGGTACGATGTAGAAAATATCAGTGATGAGACATATGAGAAAGCATGTAAAGTAGTCTTTGCAGAGCCGCCGGTTGATATCTGCTATCAGGAAGATTTCCCGCGTGCAGAAGGTGCGAGAGTATTTTCCGTAGAATTCCTTCCGGGACAGTTTGATCAGAGAGCCGATTCTGCCGTACAGTGCGTGCAGTTCTTAAAAGAAGACGAGCAGCCGATCATCCGCTCCGCCGTTACGTATGTTATCGAAGGAGAGATGACTGATGAGCAGTTTGACGCAGTAAAGCACACTGCATCAATCCAGTAGACTCCAGAGAGACAGGACTTGAAAAACCGGAAACCCTCGTGACAAAATTTGAAGAGCCGGCAGACGTCAAAATCTTCGACGGATTCATCGACATGCCGGAGGCAGAATTAAAAGCCCTGTACGATTCCCTCGGCCTTGCCATGACCTTCAAAGACTTCCTGCATATCCAGAACTACTTCCGCGGCGAAGAAAAACGCAATCCATCCATGACCGAGATCCGCGTACTCGATACCTACTGGTCCGATCACTGCCGCCATACCACCTTCTCCACCGAGCTTACCAACGTGACCTTCGGCGAAGGCGACTACTACGAGCCGATGAAAAAAGCTACGACCGCTACTTAAGCGACCGTGAGGTACTCTACAAAGGCCGTGACGACAAATTCATCTGCCTTATGGACCTTGCCCTTCTGGCAATGAAAAAAACTGAAATCCGAAGGAAAACTCGCAGATCAGGAAGAGTCTGATGAAATCAACGCATGCTCCATCGTCGTACCGGTAGATGTAGACGGAAAAGACGAAGAGTGGCTGATCAACTTCAAAAACGAGACCCACAACCACCCGACCGAGATCGAGCCGTTCGGTGGTGCAGCAACCTGCCTTGGCGGTGCAATCCGTGACCCGCTTTCTGGCAGAACCTATGTATATCAGGCAATGCGTGTGACCGGAGCCGCAGATCCGACCCGTCCGCAGAGCGAGACACTCGAAGGAAAACTTCCGCAGAAAAAACTCGTAAGAGAAGCAGCACACGGCTACAGCTCCTATGGAAACCAGATCGGTCTTGCAACCGGCTATGTCAAAGAAGTTTACCATCCGGACTACGTGGCAAAACGTATGGAGATCGGAGCTGTCCTTGGAGCAGCACCGCGCCGTGCCGTTGTCCGTGAAAATTCTGATCCGGGCGATATCATCATCCTGCTCGGCGGCCGTACTGGAAGAGACGGCTGCGGCGGTGCAACCGGTTCCTCCAAAGTACATACGACAGAATCCATCGAGACCTGCGGTGCAGAGGTACAGAAAGGAAACGCACCGACTGAGCGTAAACTGCAGAGACTGTTCCGCCGCGAGGAAGTCAGCCTTCTGATTAAAAAATGCAACGACTTCGGTGCAGGCGGAGTTTCCGTTGCCATCGGCGAGCTGGCACCGGGCCTTAAGATCAATCTGGACAAAGTACCGAAAAAATATGCCGGCCTCGACGGAACCGAGATCGCCATCTCCGAGTCCCAGGAGCGTATGGCCGTTGTCATCGACCCGAAAGACCGTGAGCAGTTCCTGAAATATGCCGCAGAAGAGAACCTGGAGGCAACCGAAGTTGCAGTCGTAACCGAGGACCCGCGTCTGGTACTCTCCTGGAGAGGAAAAGAGATTGTTAATATCTCCCGTGCATTCCTTGATACCAACGGAGCACATCAGGAGAATGATGTCTTCGTAGAGATTCCAAAAGCAGAGGACACTCCGTTAAAGAGAAGCGGTGATATTGCCGATGTCAAAGAAAAATGGCTGTCCACTCTGTCCGATCTTAACGCATGCTCCCAGAAGGGACTTGTTGAGATGTTCGACTCCTCCATCGGAGCAGCCAGCGTGCTGATGCCGTACGGCGGAAAATATCAGCTGACGGAAACTCAGGCCATGGTTGCAAAAGTGCCGGTTCCGGATGGAAAGACCAACACCGTTACCATGATGAGCTACGGCTTTGATCCATACGTATCGAGCTGGAGCCCGTATCACGGAGCAGTCTATGCCGTAACCGAGTCCCTGTCCCGCATCGTGGCAGTCGGCGGCGATTACAGCAAAGTCCGCTTCACCTTCCAGGAATATTTCCGCAGAATGACTGAGGATCCGCACCGCTGGAGCCAGCCGTTCGCAGCACTTCTTGGTGCATACGACGCACAGATGGGCTACGGCCTGCCGTCTATCGGAGGAAAAGACAGTATGTCCGGTACCTTCAACCATATCGATGTACCGCCGACACTCGTATCCTTCGCGGTTGACGTTGCAAAATTAAAAGATGTAGTATCTCCGGAAGCTGAAAAACACAGGAGACAAACTCGTGTGGATCCACCTTCCAGTCGACGCACATCTGCTTCCAGAGTACGAAGGCGTCATGGAAACCTACAGAAAACTGCATGAGGATATGCAGAACGGCCGTGTGAAAGCCGCTTATGTCGTAGACGTCAGGGTATCGCAGCAGCCGTATCCAAGATGGCATTTGGTAATGCTCTCGGCGTAACCATCGAGCACAATGTAGACGAGAGAGATCTCTTTACTCCATATATTGCAGATCTGATCTGCGAAGTTCCGGCTGAAAAAGTCGGAGAGCTGGCAAGCACCTACACCGTCATCGGTGAAGTGACAGACAAACCGGTTCTTTCCTATAAAGACACCGAAATTACCATCCGCGAGGCCGTTTCCGCATGGAACAAACCGCTGGAAAAAGTATTCAAGACCGTATCCGGTGCAGAGCTTCCGGAGGTAGATGCCCTGAATGTGGCAGCAGCAGACGAAAACGGAATTGTTGCAGACAGCTGCTATCAGGCAAAGAGCATCCACGTATGCTCCCACAAGCTGGCACAGCGACCGTATTCATTCCGGTCTTCCCGGGAACGAACTGTGAGTATGACAGCACCAGAGCTTTCGAGCGTGCCGGTGCAAAAGTTATCACTCAGGTATTCAGCAACCTTTCCGCAGAAGACATCCGCGGTTCTGTCGATGCCTTTGAAAAAGCCATCAACCAGGCGCAGATCATCATGTTCCCTGGCGGATTCTCCGCAGGTGATGAGCCGGATGGATCAGCAAAATTCTTTGCAACCGCATTCCAGAATGCGAAGATCAAAGAAGCTGTTACCAAACTGCTGAATGAGAGAGACGGACTTGCTCTTGGTATCTGCAACGGATTCCAGGCACTGATCAAACTGGGACTCGTTCCGTACGGCGAGATTCTCGGACAGACCGAGGATTCCCCGACACTGACCTTCAACACCATCGGACGCCATATTTCCAAGATGGTTTATACGAAGGTTGTTACCAACAAATCTCCATGGCTGGCAGGAGCCAAGCTTGGCGGTGTTTACACCAACCCGGCATCCCATGGCGAGGGACGTTTCGTAGCATCGAAGGAGTGGATCGACAAGCTGATGGCAAACGGCCAGATTGCAACCCGCTACTGCGATGTCAACGGAAACCTGACCAACGACGAGTACTGGAATGTCAACGGTTCCTACTGCGGAATCGAGGGTATCACCAGCCGGACGGCCGTGTCTTTGGTAAGATGGCACACGCAGAGCGCCGCGACAACGGCGTAGCAGTCAACATCTACGGAGAGCAGGATCTGAAGATCTTTGAGTCCGGTGTTGCTTACTTTAAATAAAATAAAACCAAAATAGAAAGAATTCCCGCAGAGAGGAAGAAAGCTCCTTTCTGCGGGAATTTTTTGTCAGAACAGTAATTTCTGGTTTCGAAAGAAAAAATTTGATTATGCGCCGCGGTGCAGTTATAACGCAATATTTTGCTTTATTAAACAAAAGTAATAAGGTCAAGTAGTAGAAATATTCTGAAAAAACGAAAGATTTCGATAGTCTCAACACATTACATATATGACGGGCCCGGAAGAGAAGGACAGCGAAATAACAGGAGGGAGAAAGAAGTGTATGAGACAAGAGGAGGAACGATTTTTTCAGATCATATTCGAGAAAAACAGTCATGTGCTGTTCCGTTATATCTGCGGTCAGTTGAACAATGACCGGGAGACGGCGAAGGATGTGCTGAACGATGTATGGGAGGTATTGGTGGTAAAATTTGAAACCGTTGCCGATCTCGAAGGAGAAGAGATGACGAAATGGCTGTTCTGTGTGGCAAAAAACAAGATCAAGAATCAGCGCAGAAAACATTATTATCAGAATGAAGTTTCCTATACACAGTATCAGAAAGAGAACAGAAATGAAGGGGAGGCGGGCGCGACAGCCGAGATTGAGGAACGAATGGTGATGCAGAACTGCATCCAGAACCTGAAACCGATGGATCAGCGCATTTTCTGGGGGAGAGCATATGGATTCAGCTACAAAGAGCTCAGCGGATTCTGCAAGAAAAGCGAGCAGGCGCTGCAGTGCCAGTACAGCCGCGCAATCAAGAAACTGCAGGGAATGATGAGTCAGGAAATCAGTCTGACGAGAGCGTAGAAAATGAAAATGGTATGCAGCGGAAACCTCAACTCTTACAATCTAAAAACAATAGAAATATCTAAAAAATTCTCTGCAGGAGAATATCCTGTGTCTAAAAATAAAGTGTTACCGTTTACATATCAAAAATCCGTTTTCCTCGTTGTCGTGGCGCGGAAATTGTGTTAAAATATTTTTAGAAAATTCACACGATGTGCGAGAAGGCAGAAAGGATGAAAACAACATGAAGGATGAGTACGTAGCTATGTAGGCACTTATACCCATGGAAGCAGCATTGGTATTCATTTATATGATGTAAATGTAGAAGAAGGCACTCTGACAGAGCGAAAAGTCATACCGGTCAACAACTCTTCCCACATTGCCCGTTCCTTAAACGGCAAATACCTGTATTCGATTGCAGATGAAGGCGTTGCAGTGTTTGCAGTGGAGGATGACGGAGACCTGACCCCGATCAACAAAGTAGACATCGACGGCATGCGCGGCTGCTATCTGTCGGTGGACAAAACCGGAAGATACCTGTTCGTGGCAGGCTATCATGACGGAAAAGTAACCGTTGTACATACCCATAAGGACGGCCGCCTCGGAAGTCTGATGGACGGCGTGTTCCACAAGGGCCTTGGCAGTGTGGCAGAGCGTAACTTCCGCCCGCATGTCAGCTGTGTCGTTCCTACACCGGACAACAAATATGTCTGCGCAGTCGACAACGGCATTGACCAGATCAAAATGTACAAGCTGAACACACAGCGTGACCGCCTGAAACTGGTGGATATCCTGCGCTGTGAGCGTGAATCCGGTCCGAGAGAGATCGTTTTCAGTGAATCCGGAAAATACGCGTATGTCATTTACGAGCTGATGAACAAAGTCGATGTATTCAGCTACCGTGATACGGGAAACGGACCGGAATTTGAAAAATTGCAGTCGATCAGCACCACATCCGCGAACGTGGACCAGGCGCACGACGCTGCATCCGGCATGTGCCTTTCCCCGGATCACCACTACCTGTTTACTTCTACAGCCGGAGATAATACCGTAGCAATGTTCCATATCGACCCGGAGACCGGCTGCCTGGAGAAGAAGTTTGCACTTCCGATCAGCGGCGAATATCCAAAGGATATTGCAATGTTCCCGGACGGAAAACATATCGCAGTGGCAAACCATGAGTCCAACACGATCACAACATTTACCGTTGATTATGAGAAAAACGTGCTGGTTCAGAAAGGCCGCCCGATGAAAGTGGAGACGCCGAACTGTATTCTGATTACGAAAAAAGGCGTTCACTAAAAAAATAACGCAAAAATGCCTGCAGGAAGAACTGTATCCCGCAGGCATTTTTTGTGTTGAAGCCAGAAAGAAGCAGTCCGGTCTTTATTTCTCGTCCAGAGCCCAGACTTTCTTTACATTGTCCAGTTTGGCGCTCATGCCGACGAGCAGTGCGTCCGCCAGGACAAGAGCGGTCATACATTCCACGACAACAACGGCGCGTGCAACGACGATCGGGTCGTGGCGGCCTTTGATTTCGATGGTCAATGTTTTCACTATCTTTGTTGATGGTCTGCTGGGAAGCAGCAACGGACGGGGTCGGTTTGAAACCAGCCCGGACAACGATATCGCTTCCGTCGCTGATACCGCCTAAAATACCGCCGGCGTGGTTGGTCAGCTTGACAATGGAGCCGTCCGCATTTACATGGAAGGCATCGTTATTGGTAAGCCCGGTAGCTGTGCAGACCGAGAAACCGTCTCCGATTTCCACGCCTTTTACGGCGCCGATGGAGACGAGTGCTTTTGCAAGGTTGGCATCGAGCTTTTCAAACACCGGATCGCCGACACCGGCCGGCATATGGTGAACGACACATTCGACCACACCGCCGACGGAATTTTTTTCCGCCATGGCTTTTGTTAAAAGCTCGGAAGCCTTTTCGGCAGCCTCTGCATCCGGCATATTCAGAGCGTTATTCGCGATTTCAACGGCATCAAAAGACTGGATTTCCACGTCACCGATGGAGCGGGTGTAGGCGGAAACGGTGATGCCAAGCTCAGAGAGCATTTTTTAAGGCAATGGCACCTGCAGCCACGCGTGCGATCGTCTCGCGTCCTGAGGAGCGTCCGCCGCCGCGGTAGTCGCGGAAACCGTATTTTGCATCAAACGTATAGTCGGCGTGGCCCGGTCTGTAATAGGAAGCAATGTCGCTGTAATCTTTGGAATGCTGATCCTCATTCCATACCACCATGGAAATCGGGGTACCGGTCGTTTTTCCTTCGAAAGTGCCGGATAAAATCTGAACGGTATCGGATTCCTTCCGTTTTGTGGTAAAGCGGTTCTGTCCCGGCTTCCTGCGGTCGAGGTAAACCTGAATATCCTCCTCGGAAAGCGAAAGGCCGGCCGGCACTCCGTCCACAACAACGCCCACGCCTTTTCCATGAGACTCTCCCCAGGTGGTCAGTCTGAAGATGGTACCAAATGATGATCCTGCCATATATAAAGTCCTCCTGAATTTTTTCGTATATTTATAAAATAACTGGAAAAGATTTCTAATAAATTATACCGGAAAGTAAAACATTCGTAAAGCTCTTTTTCAGAGACGAAATTCACCGTTATACCGTTTGACAAACGAAAAGGCAGCACGTATAATGAGAATGTATTTTCGGGCAGTGAAAGCCGGTGAAATAAAACAAACAAAAAGGAAGAGTGTGCATGAATTTTTTTAGACAAAATGGAGCGAAAATATGGGAGATATGCGTTAAGCCATCTGACGATGTACATTATCGTAACGTACATTGCGGGATATATCATTGCGCTTGCGGCTCCCATCATGAGACAGTATCTGACGCTGGAACCATACTATATTCTGCATGGCCAGATCTGGCGTCTGGTGAGCTGGATTCTGATTCCGCCGAGCAGTCTCGACATCTTTACGATCATTATGCTGTTTTTCTACTACTCAATCGGAACGAGTCTTGAAAGAGCCTGGGGAGATTTCAAATATAACGTTTATATCTTTTCGGGTATTCTGATGACGATCCTCGGTTCCTTCCTGCTGTATGGAATCGAGTACGCAGTGAATGGGTATCCGGCGCTGATGGGAACTGCATTCAGCACCTATTATATCAGCCTTTCTATTTTCCTTGGCTTTGCGATCAGTTTTCCGGATATGCAGGTGCTTCTGTACTTTATTATCCCGATCAAGATCAAATGGCTGGCGTATCTTGATGTAGCGCTTCTTGCTTATAGCATGATTACCAGCATTCTGAGCGGAAACTGGGCAGGATGTGTTGTTATTTTGTGTTCCCTGGCAAACGTCCTGGTGTTTTTCCTGATGACAAGAAAAGGAAAACATAACTCTTTCCGGCAGAACAGACGCAGGAAAGAATTTAAAAAAGCCGTATCAAGAGGAGAAGCCGAATACCGCAATCCAAATGGAATCACAAAACACAAATGTGCGATTTGCGGGCGGACTGAAAAGGATGATCCGAATCTGGAGTTCCGTTTCTGCTCCAGATGCAACGGAAATTATGAATACTGCCAGGATCACCTGTTTACGCATGAACATGTAAAATAAAGAAGGAGAGAAAGTATGAGAAGAACGAAAATTGTCTGCACCATGGGGCCAAATACCAACTCCCGTGACCTGATGAAAAAACTGATTGAAACCGGAATGGATGTTGCTCGTTTTAATTTTTCTCATGGAGACCACGATGAGCAGAAAATGCGTATGGATATGCTGAAAGAGCTTCGAAAAGAGCTGAAAACTCCTGTGGCAATCCTTCTGGATACCAAAGGACCGGAAATCCGTACCGGCGTTTTGAAAGATGGAAAAAAAGTAAATCTGGTAACCGGACAGACCTTTACCCTGACAACCGTTCAGGAGACCGGAGATGAAAATCACTGTTCTGTCAGCTACACCGGCATTACCGACGATATCAAAGAGGGAGACACAATTCTGATCGATGATGGTCTGATCGGCCTGCGCGTAGAAAAAGTAAATGCACCGGAAATTGTCTGTACCGTAGTAAACGGCGGCGAGCTCGGAGAGAAGAAGGGTGTGAATGTACCAAACGTTTCGATCAATCTTCCGAACCTCACGGAGAAAGACAAAGGAGATCTTCTCTTTGGTATTGAACAGGATATTGATTTTGTAGCGGCTTCTTTTATCCGGAATGCAGAGGCAATTAACGAAATCCGTGAGTTCCTTGTGGCAAACGGAGGAGAGCGTATTGATATCATCGCCAAGATCGAAAATGCGGAGGGTGTGCAGAACATCGACAGCATCATCGATGCGGCAGATGGTGTGATGGTTGCAAGGGGAGACCTTGGTGTAGAGATTCCGGCGTGCCAGGTACCGCATGTACAGAAAATCATCATTGAAAAATGCAATCATAAATACAAACCGGTTATCACAAGCAACCAGATGCTGATCCATGATCCGGAACCCGCGTCCGACCCGTGCAGAGGTAGCCGATGTTGCGAATGCAATTTATGATGGAACGGATGCGATCATGCTCTCCGGCGAAACAGCAGCCGGAAAATATCCGATCGAGGCAGTTACCATGATGGGAGAGATTGCCGAGCAGACGGAGCGTTATCTGAAATTCGAAGATTACCGCGATGGAAAAGCGCTGGAAGGAAAGCTGAATGTTTCCGCGGCAGTCGGAAGCGCAGCCGTTTCTATGGTAGAACACATCAAAGCAGCCTGCATTGTGACCCCGACGATGTCCGGTCAGACCGCAAGACTGATCTCCAACCTTCGTCCGAGCGTACCGATTTACGGCGTTACCCCATATGAATGGGCAAGAAGAAAAATGCAGCTCTACTGGGGCGTTCGTCCGGTGACCGGATACGAGGAAGATTCTACGGAGAACATCATTTCCCATGCTATGTATATGGTGCGCCGTGAGGAGCTTGTAGAACGCGGTGATATGGTTATTTTTACGGCCGGAGACCCTGCCACCAACGAGGTGACGGGTGAAGGATATATGACAAACATGCTTCACATTATTCAGGCAAAATAAGCAGAAGAAGGAGACAAAAGAGAATGACGAAGAAGCCTTTTGTAACAAAAGAAAAACTGGAAGAAATCGCAGCAGCAGTACCAACTCCGTTTCACATTTACGATGAAAAAGGAATTCGTGAGAATGCGAAAGCGGTAAAGGAAGCTTTTTCCTGGAATCCGGGATTTCGTGAGTATTTTGCTGTGAAAGCGAACCCAAACCCGACACTGATCAAAATGCTGGGTGAATATGACTGCGGATGCGACTGCTCTTCTTACACGGAGCTGATGCTTTCCGATGCGATGGGATTTGAGAAAGATAAAATCATGTTTTCATCCAACGTAACACCGGCTGCAGAGTATCAACTGGCTGCAGAGCTTGGTGCGATCATTAACCTTGATGATATTACACATATTGATTTTCTTGAGAAAACATTAGGCTACATTCCGAAGAAAATCTGCTGCCGTTATAACCCGGGCGGACTGTTTAAAATCAGCACCGACATCATGGATAATCCGGGAGATGCCAAATACGGTATGACAACCGAGCAGATTTTTGAGGCATTCCGCATTCTGAAGGCAAAAGGGGCAGAAGAGTTCGGCATCCATTCCTTCCTTGCAAGTAATACCGTAACCAACGATTACTACCCGGTTCTGGCAAAAACACTGTTTGAGCTGGCTGTAAAGCTGCAGAAAGAGACAGGCGTAAAAATCAAATTCATCAATCTTTCCGGCGGTGTCGGAATCCCGTACAAACCAGGTCAGGAAGGCAATGACATCCGCGTGATTGGTGAGGGTGTACATAAAGTGTACGATGAAGTCCTCGTTCCGGCCGGCATGGCGATGTTGCAATTTATACGGAAATGGGCCGTTTCATGATGGGACCGTACGGCGGACTCGTTACCCGCGCCATCCATCAGAAACACATCTACAAAGAGTACATCGGCTGCGACGCCTGCGCGGTCAACCTGATGAGACCGGCTATGTACGGCGCTTACCACCACATCACCGTGATGGGAAAAGAAGATCAGCCGTGCGATCACAAATATGACGTAACGGGTTCCTTATGCGAAAACAATGATAAATTCGCTATCGACAGAATGCTGCCGGAAGTAGAGGTCGGAGATCTTCTCTTTATCCACGATACCGGCGCACATGGATTTTCCATGGGATACAACTACAACGGAAAATTAAAATCTGCAGAGGTTCTGTTAAAAGAGGACGGCAGCTTTGAAGTCATCCGCCGCGCAGAAACCCCGAAAGACTACTTCGCTACACTGGATGGAACACCGGAGTATGAGAAGATGTTTGGAAATAAATAAGAGATAACAACAGTAAAACCCCTTTCAAAAAGAACCATGCGGCAGATGGCCGGTTCTTCGAAAGGGGTTTTCTTTCTTTCAAAAGCTGTTTTTTTGAAGGGAAGACAATAAAAAAAGATCTGCATCAACGTTCGTTTTTGCAGATCTTTTTTAGCTATGCCGCTGGCCGGACTCGAACCGGCACGGTTATTCACCGCTTGATTTTGAGTTATTCAAGCCATTCGGAACCTAATGGCCTGAACCGGAATAAAACGGTCTTTTCCGTCACTTTCCAAAACATCAAAAACCCGAAAAAGCCTTATAAAATCAGCATTTTCGACGCAAAGCACCAAAAGTACAAGCAATTCGTCCCCTCCTCGATTATCGGCAGCCAGATACCCAATTTGAGGCGCTGGAGGGATGTTGGAGGGATGTAAGCAGGATATACCTCCTGCAAACTCGTACAGGGGACATACACACTAATAGGAATTGTAACAGCTTCATCCGTTGTTGACAATACATAAATTGGAGCTGATACAATGAAAACCCGAAAATACTATGAGCAACTTTTTAACAAGTATCCCGATGTGGTGACGCTATCGCAGTTCAGAAATATGCTGGGTGGTATCGGTGACGGGACTGCAAGAAAGCTCATGCGCGAGAATCGCGTTAAGCACTATTACATCCGTTCTACCTATCTAATTCCCAAAGCCTGGGTCATTGACTATGTTCTCAGCGACCACTATGCGGAATACAAAGATCAACTGAAAGCGCAGGTTTAGACTGTGCTTGGCTAATGTAGGCGTTCAGAAATGAGCGCCTATTTTTTATCCAATTTTGAGGAGGTGACGCAAAACATGAACACGCAAATTATCGCCATCGCCAACCAGAAAGGCGGCGTTGGCAAGACAACCACCTGCGCGAACCTGGGGATCGGGCTGGCCCAGGCCGGGAAGAAAGTGCTGCTGATCGACGGAGACCCGCAAGGCAGCCTGACCATCAGCTTGGGCCACCCCCAGCCGGACAAGCTGCCCTTTACCCTGTCCGACGCGATGGGCCGTATTCTGATGGACGAGCCGCTGCGCCCTGGCGAGGGTATCTTGCACCACCCGGAGGGGGTTGACCTGATGCCGCGACATCCAGCTCTCCGGTATGGAGGTCTCCCTGGTGAATGCCATGAGCCGTGAGACCATCCTGCGGCAGTATCTGGACACGCTCAAGGGACAGTATTCCCATATCCTGATTGACTGTCAGCCATCCCTGGGTATGCTCACGGTCAACGCCCTGGCCGCCGCCAACAGGGTCATAATCCCCGTTCAGGCGGAGTACCTGCCCGCCAAGGGCCTGGAACAGCTGCTCCAGACCGTAAACAAGGTGAAGCGGCAGATCAATCCCAAGCTCCAGATTGACGGCATATTGCTGACGATGGTGGATAACCGCACCAACTTTGCCAAGGAGATTGCTGCCCTGCTGCGGGAGACCTATGGCAGCAAAATCAAGGTGTTCGGCACCGAAATTCCCCATTCTGTCCGGGCAAAGGAAATCAGCGCCGAGGGCAAGAGCATTTTTGCCCATGACCCAATGGCAAGGTGGCCGAGGGGTACAAAAATCTGACCAAGGAGGTGATAAAACTTGAAAAGCAGCGCGAAAAAAGTAGAGCTGGCTCCATACGATGACTTGTTTTCCACCGAAGAAAGCCGCCAGGATGCCAAGCTGGAGAAGATACGGGAAATCCCGCTGTCTGAACTGCATCCTTTCAAGAACCACCCCTTCAAAGTCAAGGATGACGAGGCCATGATGGAGACCGCCGACAGTGTTCGGCAGTACGGTGTTCTGGTTCCGGCGATTGCCCGCCCGGACCGGAGGCGGCTATGAGCTGGTAGCCGGACACAGGCGGCACCGGGCCAGTGAGCTTGCCGAGAAAGAGACCATGCCGGTTATTGTGCAGACCTGGACGAGTCGATGTCCGCCACCACTCATTATGGTGGACAGGCAACTTGCAACGGGAAAGCCTGCTCCCCAG
>ENA-OPZM01000387-OPZM01000387.1-human-gut-metagenome-genome-assembly--contig:-NODE-387-length-19300-cov-6.370678_pt1 | contig 19300 bp, 26 predicted proteins | sample MGYA00242478_ERZ504493 | MGnify/ENA primary metagenome ERZ504493 (study PRJEB26092, sample SAMD00036227) | human gut metagenome | host: Homo sapiens | study: EMG produced TPA metagenomics assembly of...
CCTGGAGCTGGGACGGCGCCGACGACATGAAGCTCAACGGCTATAACGGCGGCGCGATCGAGGCAGCGGGCAAGCTCAACGTGAGCTACGAGGGCAACAACACCGTCACTAACGACAACGGCCGCGGCATCAAGGTTAAGGATGGCGCGAACGAGAACGCCGAGCTTAATATTCAGGCGACGCGTCCAGCACGCTCAACGTGACATCTTCTCGTGACGCCATCACTTCCGTCGGCAACATCAACATCGACGGCGCTGGCACTGTCAACGCCACGAGCACCGAGCACGATGCCATCGATGCCGGGGGCGATGTCACCATCAAGGGCTCGGGAAACGTTAACGCCACGGGCGATTCGGATGGCATCAGGCCGACGGCAACATCACGATCGACAACAGCGGAACCGTCACCGCCAAGGCCACCGAGGATCAGGGTATCGATGCTAACGAGAACCTCATCATAAAGGGCGGCGGCAAGGTAGAGGCAAGCTCTATCAAAGACAATGCGATTTGGGCCGACGGCAACATCGAGATCTCGGGTGGCAGCCAGGTCAAGGCAAGCTCCGAGGAAGACGCCGCCATCGACGGTAAAAACAGCCTCACGGTCACGAACGCTTCCCTCAACGCAAGTGGCGTTGGGTATGGCATCTATGTCTACAAGGGCATCACGTTCGATGGCGCAACCGTAACGGTCCGTGCAAGTGCAGGGAACGATGAAGCCAGCGCCCTCTTCACCGACGAGGACGACATCGTCATCAAGAACGGCTCGATCGTGGATGCGTTCGCAGAAGGCCAGTTCTCGACCGCAATCTCCACCAGAAACTACTACCCCAACGAAGCGGGTGGTCACATCTACATTAGTGACTCCGTTGTCAAGGCTATAGCCCGCTATGTCGAGTCCGGTAGCGACGGCCCCGATCACTACAGCAACGACCAAAGTGGCGCGGTCATTCCCGAGCATAGGGGCGTGAACATCGGCATCTTTGCCCGGACCAAGGAGGACATCACGCCCGCGACCATCTCGATTGTCCGCAGTAAGGTCACAGCTGAGGGAGACACGGCGGCAATCTTCGCCCTTGCCGTGAGCGCGGACGGCGAGACAATCGGCACCATCGAGATCGAAGGCGCTCCCATCCAGACGCCCACAGGCGGCAAGATCATTGGCTATCGCAACAAGGAAGAACTCGATGACGGCATCTTCTACGTGGTAGGTCAAACCATCGACACGGGCGACGCTGTGATCGACTCCCCCTATAACGAAGCTGTCGCCAAGAGCACGGTCATCGCACCTCCCGAGGAGATCAAACCCGAGGAGAAGCCAGGCGAGACCAAGCCCGAGGGTTCCAAGTCCGAGGGCACGAAGACGACCAAGACCGTTGCAGTTGCAGCCACGGGAGCCAAGATCGCCGGCAAACTCGCAGCAACCGGCGACGCCTCGAGCGCAGCCATCGTGGCAGCCGCCCTTGCGGGAACAGCCGCCATCGCCGCGGGCGCGTGGTGAGCCGCAAGCGCTCGTAAACACTTTTTCGCACGGGGCGGGTGGATCGCGGCCCTTGCCTTCCTCGTCTACTTCTTCGTAGCGTAAGGGCAAGGCTGCAAAAGCTGAACAATAAAGCGCGGAGTCGCCATGCGGCCCCGCGCTTTTCTTTTAGCGCCGGTCCCTGCGCCGGCGTGCGGCCTATTTCTCCCCAATTTTGGCCATTTTGCCTCCAAACGGCACTACCGCCGGCAACATCCAGCAGATACGCTGAATCTAGTCGTATAGGCCCTATGAGAACGGGAGCAACCATGGCAGCCTTGTTCACGACCCCCAAACGCAATGACACTACCGCCGGAACCCATATTGCCGAACCCGACGTTCGCCGTCGCATAGGACTCGCGCACGGCAGCTGGCGCCGCGTGACGCGCCGCATCGTCGTGGGCGCCGTGTGCGCGCTCACGGTGAGCTCGCTGCTCATGCCGAGCGTCTCGCTCGCAGCGGAATGGGTCAAGGTCGGCGGCAACAAGTACAACACCGCGGCGAGCGACGAGGCCGGTACCTGGTCGTGGAACGGCGCCGACGACTTGAAGCTCAACAACTATAACGGCGGCGAGATCCAGGCCGCAGGCAAGCTCAACGTGAATTACTCGGGAACCAACATCGTCACTGCCGAATGGATCGAAAGCATCAACGTTTCTCATGGCACTAACGAGAATGCCGAGCTCAATATCCAAGGCGACGAGGGCGGCACGCTCAGCGTGACATCTACTGAGGACGCTATCCTCTCCACGGGTAATATCAACATCGACGGAGCCGGATCCGTCAACGCCACGAGCACTGGGTTTGATGCCATCAATGCCGGAGGTGATCTCGCTATCAAAGGTTCGGGCAACGTCAACGCCACGGGTGCATCGGATGGCATCAGGCAAACGGCAATATCACGATTGACGACAGCGGAGCCGTCACCGCCAGGGCTACCAAGGACAAGGTATTGGAGCCGACAAGAACCTCACCATCAAGGGTGGCGGGACGGTCGAGGCAAGCTCAGCCGATGGTGAGGCCCTTTGGAGCGGCGGCAATATCAACATCTCGGACGGCGGCCAGGTCAAGGCAAGCTCCGAGAAAGACGCTGCCGTCGAGGCCAAGGGCAGCCTCGCAGCCACAAACGCCTCCCTCAACGTAAACGGTGTTGAATATGGCGTCTATGCCCACAAGGGCATCACCCTCGATCATGCAAACGTGACGGTCCGTGCAAGTAAAGGCAGATACGGTGGCGCCAACGCCCTCTTCACCTACCAGGACGACATCGTCGTCAAGAACGGCTCCACCGTGGACGCGTTTGCGGAAGGCGAGGTTTCGGCTGCATTCTCCACCAGAAACGATCGACCCAACGAGAAGGGCGGCCACATCTACATCAGCGACTCCGTTGTCAAGGCCATAGCCCGCTATGTCGAGAACGGCGACGGCCCCATCCCCTACAGCGAAAACCAAGATGGCGAGACGAGGCGCGAACCCCAAGGCGAGAACATCGGCATCATCGCCCAGACCAGCGAGGCGTCACACCCGCAGTCATCTCGATCATCCGCAGCAAGGTAACGGCCGAAGGAGATACAGCGGCAATCTTTGCCCGTGCCATGAGCGCTGACGGCAAGACAATCGGCACCATCAAGATTGAGAACGCCGCCATCCAGACGCCCGAAGGCGGCAAGATCATTGACTATCGCAAGCTCCGTGACGGCATCTACGAGGCAGGCCAAGCCATCGGCACGGGCGACGCCACGGTCGACTCCCTCTATATCAAAGCAGTCGCCAAAAGTACGACCATCGCACCTCCCGAGGTAGCCAAGCCGGAAGACCCCAAGCCCGACGAGACCAAGCCCGCAGAAAGCAAGCCCGCGGAGTCCAAGCAGAACCCCAAGCCTGAGGCTCAAAGCCGACCAAGGCCGTTGCGGCTTCAACCACGAAAGCCAAGACTACCGGCGTGCTCGCGGCAACCGGCGACACCTCGGGTGCGGCCATCGTGGCAACCGTCCTTGCGGGAACAGCCGCTATCGCCGCAGGCACCATGGCGAGCCGTAAGCGTTCTTAGACGCCTCTGCGCACATGGCAGCTCCCGCGAAGGCCCCGAGCCCCAGCACCGTTTAACAACGCCACCGCCGAGCTCCCCTCCGGCGGTGGCGTTTTCCATATGCGTCCGCAGGGGATGCACGAGATTGTCTTTGGTCTAGCCCAACCGGCATACGCTGGCGTGCGACAATTGGGGCTGCCGATATCACAACACTGAGAGAAGCCCGTCATGGAAGCGCATCAAAAGCAGATAACCGTTTATTCGAATCATACGGAAAGCGCGCCTGTCATCTACCTTCCTGTGGTCGTGGGCGACGGCAGCGAGGTTTATAAGTGTTGCCGAGAGCTCGACTGTCCGCCATTCGCCCTCGTCACCATTGGCGGGCTCGATTGGAATCGCGAGCTGAGCCCCTGGGCATGCGACGGGACCGTACGCGATGCCGAGCCTTTCGGCGGCCAAGCTGCCGATTTTCTTGATGAGCTGCTGAATCAGATAATCCCCCAGGTCGAGTCGTCGCTTCCTCAGCCGCCCACCTGGCGCGGCATTGCCGGCTACTCGCTCGCGGGCCTCTTCGCACTCTGGTCCCTCTGGCAAACCGACGCCTTTGACCGCGCCGCGAGCGCATCGGGGTCGCTATGGTTTCCCGACTTTGTCGACCGTGCCAGCACGGCCCCTTTTGCCGGCAGCCCGCAAGCCGTCTACCTGTCACTCGGCAAAAAGGAAACCAAGACGCCCAACCGCATGATGCGGCATGTACTCGACGACACACGCGCGATGGAAGCGTTGCTCGTCGAGCGCGGCATTCCAACAACGCTGGAGCTCAACCCCGGCAATCACTTTGCCCAAACCGACTTACGCATGGCCCGCGGCATCCACTGGATACTGACGCATTAAAAATGGTGCCCACACGCATATACGCATGGGCACCATATCTTGTTTTAGCTGAACGCAGCTGCTACTCAGCAGCCTCCTCAAGCTCGGAGACATCAAACTCAAAGTCGTTACCCGGCAGGATGGCGTTGAGCACAATGCCCACCAGTGAGCCCACGGCAATGCCGGACAGCGAAATGGTCACGCCGCCCAGCTCCAACACGATGGCGCCGGCGGTGCTGTACGCGATGCCGAGCGAAAGCACGAGCACCAGCGCGGCAACCAGCACGTTGCGGTTGTTCTGGAAATCGACCTGGTTCTCGATGAGGTTGCGGACGCCCACAGCGCTGATCATGCCGTAGAGCACGAGCGACACACCGCCGATCACACACGCCGGCATGGCCGCAATGACAGCCGCGAACTTGGGGCAGAACGAAAGCACGATGCGCAACACGCGGCAATTCGAATTACGCGCGGGTCGAACACGCGCGTCAGGGCGAGCACGCCGGTGTTCTCACCATACGTAGTGTTGGCCGGAGCGCCAAAGAGCGAAGCCAGAATCGTGGCAAGGCCGTCGCCGAGCAGCGTGCGATGCAGACCGGGATCGGCAATGTAGTTGCACTCGCAAGTCGAACCGATAGCAGAGATATCGCCGATATGCTCGATCATGGTCGCGAAGGCCAGCGGCATGATGGTGATGATGGCCGTCGTGGCAAGACCGCTATCGAACTGCGGCCCAAAGAGTGCAAACACGGTGTTGTCCCACACGATGGGCAGACCGACCCACGGAGCGGCGGCAACGCCCGAGAAATCAACCTCGCCGAGCGCAGCCGCAACGGCATAGCTCACCACAACGCCCAGCAAAATCGGCACGATCTTGACCATGCCACGGCCCCAGATGTTGCAGATGACGATAACGGCAACGCCAATGACAGCCACAAGCCAGTTGGTCTGGCAGTTAGCAATAGCGGAACTTGCCAGGATCAAGCCGATGGAAATGACGATGGGGCCAGTCACCACCGGCGGAAAGAAACGCATGACACGCTTGGCGCCAAACGCGCGGAAGAACGCCGCCAGCACCGGATAGAGCAGACCGGCACAAGCTACGCCCAGGCAGGCGTAGGGCAAAAGCTCGGTCTCGCCGTTGGGCGCGATTGCGGCATAACCGGCAATAAAGGCAAACGATGAGCCCAAAAATGCCGGCACCTTACCGCGCGACAGGAAGTGGAACAGCAGCGTGCCCAAGCCGGCAAACAAAAGCGTTGCCGATACCGAGAGGCCGGTGAGCACGGGCACCAGCACGGTGGCGCCAAACATGGCAAACAGGTGCTGTAGGCCGAGCAGAAACATGCGCGGGCGGCCGAGCGACGATGCGTCGTAGATGGCATCGCTGACGGCGGGCGTCGAGGACTGGGACATGGATGTCCTTTCGAATGGAAGGGCGATCAGGCATATCGGATAACCTGCCCGAACGATACGATCCGAACCATTGTACGCGATACACTATGCCTCGCACGCGCCGCCACCTGCAAACACTAGCGCTATTTCCAAACGCGCTCGGCAATGCGCTTGACCAGCGCGATCTTTGCCCATTGCTCATCCTCGGTCAGCTTGTTGCCAATCTCGCAGCTGGCAAAGCCGCACTGAGGCGACAGATACAGGTTCTCGAGCGGCACGTACTTTGCGGCTTCACGGATGCGCTCGACGATAACATCCTCGTTCTCGAGCTCTGCCGCCTTGGTGGTTACCAAGCCCAGCACGACCTTCTTGCCCGGGGCAACGTACTTGAGCGGCTCAAAACCGCCGGCGCGCGGCGTATCGAACTCCAGGTAAAATGCATCGACATCCTCGTTTGCGAACAGGTACGGCGCGATGGGGTCATAGCCGCCCTCGAAGGCATAGGTGGAGTGGTAGTTGCCGCGGCACACATGCGTGTTGATGACCAGATCGTCGGGCTTGTCCGCGATGGCGGCATTGTTGAGCGCCACGCCCAGCTCGCTTACCTTTTGCAGGTCGACCGGGCTCATGCCGGTTTTGGCGACAAAATCGGTGTCGCAGTAGATGCCCCAGGTGCAGTCATCAAACTGGATGTTGCGGCAGCCTGCTGCGTACAGGTCGGCGATCACCGTGCGATAAGCGGCTGCGATGGCGTCGGCAAGTTCCTCATCGGTCTTATAGACAGCGCGCAGGCTCTCCTGCTGGCCGTCGCAGCGGTCGAGCGTGACTTCGGAGAACGTCTGGATCGGCGCCGGAATGGTTTGCCGCGCGACCTGGCCCTCCCCCTCGAGCACCTTGACAAATTTAAAGTGTTCGACGAACGGATGGTTCTCGCCGCTAATGGGGCCGGTTACCACGGCGGTGTCGGCTGTGGTCTCCTCGTCGTGGAACATATAACCCGTACGCGAGGTACGGCGTTCAATGCCGTTAAGGCCCCACATAAAATCGAGGTGCCAGTAGCTGCGGCGAAACTCACCATCGGTGATGACCTGCAGGCCGGCGGCCTTCTGCTTTGCCACCAAATCGCGAATGGCATCGTCCTCGACGGCCTTAAGGCCGTCGTCATCAAGCGTGCCCGCGGCGTAGGCGGCACGGGCGTCCTTCACGGCCTGAGGACGAAGAAAACTGCCGACGATATCGGCGCGAAACGGCGCGTTCGGTTGAATCGAAGTGCTCATAGATATCTCCCTTTGAATTGGTTGCTTTACTGGGACAGAGTATGAGCGCTCCTATGGCCATCGTATAATATATGTTTATAACAGTTTGATATAGATGCTTCCTATATCAGTTTGGGCTGCCTTAAAGAGATTTGACCTGTGCAGAACGCAGCAGCCTAGATATGTTGGCGGATCGCGTCGATATAGGCCCGACCGTAGCGCGTGAGCGTCGTATTTTTGCGCGTGATGATGCCGATCTCCATGTACTCGTCCACATCGAGCGGAATGGAGATAATACCCGGCCCGTTGAGCTCGTGGCTGATCACGCCCGAACACACCGTGTAGCCGTTGAGGCCCATGGCCAGGTTGAACAACGTCGCGCGATCGCGCACGCGGATGTTCTTGCGGCGCTCAAACGTCGAGGTCAGTTCCTCGGAATAGTAAAACGAGTTGTAGCTGCCCTGTTCGTAGGACAGGAAGGGATAGCCCTCCAGGTCCTCGAGCGTCACGCTGGAGCGGCCCGCCAGCGGATGGTCGGCGCACACAAAAACGTGCGGCGTGGCGCAGAAGAGCTCTTCGAACACGAGCTCGTTGGCCGCCAGCATGCGCTCGATGACCTCGCGATTGTGCTCGGACAAGTACAAGATGCCTAGTTCGCTTTTCATATGCGCGACGTCCTCGATAATCTCGTGAGTCTGCTCCTCGCGCAGGGTAAAGTCGTAGCGCGCGGCATCGAACTCACGGATCACATCGACAAACGCGTTGACGGCAAAGGAATAATGCTGGCAGCTCACACTAAAGTGCGGCACCTGCTCGGACTCTCCCTTGTACTTACCTTCGAGCAGATCGGCCTGGTCAAGCACCTGTCGCGCGTAGCCCAAGAAGGTCTCGCCTTCCTCGGACACAATGACGCCCTTGTTGGTGCGCTCAAAGATGTGCACGCCCATCTCGTTTTCGAGATCGCGAATCGATGCGGTAATCGAAGGCTGCGACACAAAGAGCCGGCGCGAGGCCTCGGTGATGCTGCCGCATTCGGCAACTTTGACGACATACCTGAGCTGCTGAAGCTTCATAGCTTTCTCCCTAGACGTTCGTGACGTCGAAACCCGTCGCATCCATCTGACGCATAAACGGCGGCATCTCCCCCGTCGCGGCGCAGTCGGCAATCTGATGCAGAGCCCCGGCAACCGCATCGTCTGCCGCAGCGCCGATATGCCAGCGCGCGGCAGCCGTAACAGCCTCGTTGGCATTGGCGACTGCAACGGAGTTGGGAACGGCATCGATCATGGGCAGATCGTTATCGGAATCACCGAACACGGCCACCTCGTCGGGCGTCAGACCCAGGCACGCGCCAGCTCCAGGGCGGCGCAGCCCTTGTCCCAACGGCCGGGAGAATATCGAACAGGCGCACACGATTGTTTGGAAACACAAGCGAGAGCTCCGGCACCTCGGCGGCAACGCGCTCGCGTAGCTCCACGAGCTCTTCGCGCGAGCGGGCACTCCAAATATTCGCCTTAAACACCGGGGCATCATCGACAACAGGACGGCACGGGGCCTCTTCGCCTTTGAGCCACGTATTACCGCCCGACTCCATGGCGCGGCGCACGCGCTCGGGGTCGCTCGTCACGCAATAGGCATCGTTACCCCAAAAGTCATCACCCAGGCTGTAGACCTTCAGGTACGTATCATCGGTCTCCTGTTCCAAATAGTCAGCCAAGCGCATAAGGGCGGCATTGTCGGTCGCGCGCGAAGCGACCGCCTGACCGTCGACAAACATTACCTGGCCGTTGCAGAACGCGCCGGTCGAGAAGCACTCGGCGCAATTGCGGAACATCCAGCCCATCGCGGACGGCTGGCGGCCCGAAACCGGTCCAAAGTGCAGACCCGCCGCCTGCATGGCATGAATGCCCTCGATGGCGTAGTCGCTGGCGCCGTCATGCCCAGCCGGAATCAGCGTATCGTCCATATCGGTCAGCACAAGTTTAATCATAAGGCCCCCTCGGTCATTCTTAATCCCATCTATTGTACCGACCTGCCAAAAGGGACAGGTTTATTTCGGCAGGTTTCATCTGGGAAAACGCAAAGTCCCAGTTGTTACCTGCCAAAATAAACCTGTCCCTTTTTGGCAGGTGCGCTAGTATAGGGAACAACAGATTCGATGCGGGAGTGCCGGCGGTGCAAACCACAAGGCTGAGAGGCATGGGGCCCAATCCTTTGAACCTGTCAGTTAATGCTGGCGTAGGGAGCATGCCGCCTTTACAGGGGCGCTGTCTATGCACAGCGCCCCTTTTCTATGCCAAGGAGGCATGTGCAGTGATCGATTCGAAACAGCTTAAGCAAAATGTGGTCAAGGCCGTGGAGGAGATTCGCGCCACCAATCCGATGGCCGGCTCCATCACCAACACGGTGACGATCGACTTTGTCGCCAACGCTCAGCTCGCCGTGGGCGGTTCGGCCGCCATGGTCTATCTGCCGACGAGGGCGAGGCGCTCGTTGCCGGCGGCGGCGCCATCTATCTCAACATGGGCACGCTCTTCCCCATCTACGAACAGACGATTCCCCGCGCGGCCAAGGCGGCACACGACGCCGGCAAGCCCTGGGTGCTCGATCCGGTGGGTCTGGGCATCGGTAGCCTGCGCACCCAGCTGGTAAACGAGCTCAAGCAGTACAAGCCCGCCATCGTACGCGGCAACGCCTCCGAGATCATCGCACTCTCCGGCCTGTGGGGTCTTGAGGCGAGTCGGCCGATCTGAGCCGCGTACGTGGTGTCGATACCACCGACACGGTCGACGCCGCCCGCGATGCCGCCGTGGCGCTCGCTCGCTACACCGGCGGCGCCGTTGTGGTCTCGGGCGAAGTCGACCTGATTACCGACGGCACGACCGTGGCCAAATCCCACGGCGGCAGCCCGCTCATGTCCAAGATCACCGGCTGCGGTTGCTCGCAGGGCGGCGTGCTGGCCGTGTACGCCTGTGCTACCGATCCGTTTACGGCAGCAGTCTGCGGCACCGCCGTCTACAACGTTGCCGGCACGCGTGCCGCCGCCGTCGCCGATGCCCCGGCAAGCTTTAAGGTCGCCTTTATCGACGAGCTCTACCGCGCGACCGCCCAAGACATCGCCGATAACCGACTCGAGCTCGAGGAGGCATAGGCCATGTCCGAGCCCGCAACCAATGCCAGCATGAACACGCTCGTCGCCGTGGCCATCGCCCCGTGCGGCACCGGCGATGAGCTGTCCGCCGAGGTCGCCGAAGTCGTGCGCGTCATTCGCGAGAGCGGCCTTCCCAACCGCACCACCTCGATGTTCACCGAGATCGAGGGCGACTGGGACGAGGTCATGCAGGTCGTGCGCGACGCAACCTTTGTGTTGGCGAGCAAGGGCATCCGCACCGAAGTCGTGCTCAAAGCCGATATTCGACCCGGATTTACCGACACCATGACCGGCAAGCTCGAACGCATGGAAGCGCAGATCAAAAAGCAGGAGGAAGCACGATGAGCATCCGCGACAACCTTGATATCTCGGCCTATCTGGTACTCGGCCCCGAAAACACGCTCGGGCGTCCCGTGGGCGATGTGGTGGCCCAGGCGCTCGACGCAGGCTTTACCTGCATCCAGGTGCGCTCCAAGGTGGCAAGCGCCCGTGAAATCATCGCGCTGACGGGCGACGCCGCGCAGGCAATCGCACAGGCCGGCAAAACCGGTCAGGTTGCCCTGCTGATCGACGACCGCCTGGACTGCGTACTCGCCGCGCGCGAGCAGGGTATTGCTGTCGACGGCGTGCACGTGGGCCAGAGCGATATTCCCGTCGAGATCTGCCGCAAGCTTCTGGGCCCCGATGCCATCGTGGGCCTTTCGGCCCGCTGCGAGGAGATGCTCGAGTACGTCAAGACCGCCGACATGAGCCTAGTCGACTACCTGGGCATCGGCCCGCTCCACGAGACCGAAACCAAGCGCGACTGCGGACGCGCGGCCGACGGCTCTATCATCACCAAGAGCTTTGAGGACCTGGCCGCACTCCACGCGGCAAGCCCCGTGCCCATCGTGGTGGGCGGCGGCGTCAAGACGGCCGACCTGCCGCAGCTCAAGGCCACCGGCGTCGATGGCTTCTTTGTGGTGAGCGCCGTCTGCAGTGCCGACGACCCCTACGCCGCCGCCAAGGAGCTCGTCGACACCTGGCAGCAGGCATAGGCATAGGCCGAGCAGCTTATTCGCGGCCTCATATCTTCAGCAATGGAAAGCGCATCCCAGTTTGGACCTCCATTCCGGGATGCGCTTCCCGCCGAGATGGCGGCAGCAGCCTCTACCCTGCCAGATATGTCTCCAGTGCCGGCAAGGTTGCCTCCGCATCGCGGCGGCCGATCTGATAGATGCGTTCGAGTTCATCGGGCTCGCGGCACAGCGACGGCACCTTCACCGATTCGCTCGGCCGCACCACAAAGATTTCGCCGGCAGCCTCGCGACGCGCCAGGTCATCGAGCGTAGCATTGTAGACCTCATGCCGATGCTCAAGCGCCGCGACAAACTCCGGGTAGTGACGGAACACGCGCCGCAGCATGGGCATCACGCTGTTGGGCTGCTTCACAAAGCCCGCCGGCTGCGTGAGTACCACGATATTGCGGTCATACCCCTGCGCAAACAGCCATGCACTGGGAATAGAATCAGCCACGCCACCATCCAGATACTTATGCCCGTCAATAGCAACGGGACGCGTCGCCACGGGAATCGCCGACGATGCCCGGATCCACTCGATATCCCTCTCGTCGCCATAGGGCAGGTCGTGGTAGACGGCCTTGCCCGTCTCGATATCGGTGCACACGCACGTAAACCGCATAGGACAGGCGCGATACGCCTCCAAGTCAATGGGATCGCGCTCGATAGGCACCTCGTGATAGGCAAAATCGGCATTGAACATATCGCCGGTCCGCAGCCAGCTTGCTACACCCGCATAGCGCTTATCGGCACAATAGGCCTTGTTATAGCGAATGGCACGGCCGATCTGGCGCGATTTAAAATTGTAGCCAAACGCCGCGCCCGCCGAGACGCCCACCATATGGTCGCAGGTCAAACCGTGCTCCATCCAAACGTCGAGCACGCCCGCCGTATACATACCGCGGTAGCCGCCTCCCTCGAGCGCGAGCCCCACCGTGCGCGTCATAGTTGACTGTGCCATGCGACCATCTCCATCCCCACAAATTCAAACGGAACAAGTATACCCGTCAACATATACCGCCCCAGTCGCATTTTTATCGAACATCGCATCATCGCGCTGCCGTTTGTCGAATAATAGCCACCCACAGCATGTGTACCCCTATATAATTTTGCACTGTTGTTTATACTACTCAGCAGTTATCAACAGCGAACATTAGCCGGCAAAGTAACCCAACAACGCAGCAAGGCGGGGGCCTGGATACACGCAAAACGCTGAGCAACGATGCGTGTACACAACGAGCTCGCCCGACGCAATCCGCTCCGACTTCAGAAAGCCGCTTAGAACATGGATACTGTCAGCAATTACACCGAAACGCTCGAAAAGACCGTCCGTGACCTTCTCGAGCGTCAGGAGGATCTGATCAGGACCGCCTTTACCGACCAGCTTACCGGGCTTGGCAACCGTGGCGGCTTTGCCCGTTCCCTCGAGGAGCTCTGGGAGCAGGACACCCCCGTTACCATGGCGTTCATCGACATCGACAATCTCAAGCACTGCAACGACGTCTTTGGGCATGACGAGGGCAACCGCTATATCTTGCAGGTAAGCCTCTATCTCAAACTGTATATGAAAGTGGACGAGGCGGCGTTTCGCATAGGCGGCGACGAGTTTGCCATCCTATCTACGATTGCGACCGAGGACGACCTCGCCGAGCGTCTGGAACACTGCCGAACGATCCTGCTCAAAAACAACGATTCCGAGATGCCCCACTCGTTTAGCTACGGAGTGGCACACGCCGACCCCGCCCTGGGCGAAGCCTCCAATCGCATGACACTCGATGCCGACCATCGCATGTACGACTACAAGCTACGTCATGCTATGCACCTCGATCGGCGCAATATCACGCAAGTCCACGCCGACGACTTCGAAATAAGCGATCGCATTTTTGACGCCTTTTCGATGCTCAACGAGGGCCGTTATTTCTTTATCGAGAACTTGGACAAGGACCGCACCCTTTGGTCGCAAGGTGCCTTGCGCGATCTCGGTCTTCCTTCGGAGCACATAGACAGCTGCCGCGATTTCTGGAAGACGCGCGTCCATCCCGATGACCTCGAGGCCTACGCCAACGACATCAACCAGATCTTTAACGGCTCCAAACACCGCCGCGTCATGCAGTACCGCATGCGCAATGCCGCGGGTGACTACGTTCTCTGCCGTGCTCGCGGGTTTCGCATCGACGGCGACGGAAATGTCCCCTCGCTCTATGTCGGCGAACTCGTCAACCACTCGCTTGCCGAAACCGTCGACGCCGCCACAGGCCTCGGAACGCAGCGCATGCTGGTCAACGCTATCGATGCCTGCCGTCGCGACCGCTGCGAGACGGGGCTTATAGCGGTGCGCATTCGTGGCACGGCGAATCTCAACGAGCTCTACGGGGCCGAGGCTGTCGACAACATGCTTGCCGAATACGCAGGCCGCATGCTGTCGATCACCCGCGGCAGAAGCCGGGTCTTCCGTTCACGAAGCGTCCAGTTCGTCGTGCTCAGCAACGATTTGGACCATGAGGCATTCGAGCAACTGACCCGCCACCTTAAAGAGGCTGTTTTCGCTCCTGTTCAAATCGCGGGCGCCACCATTACTCCCGTCTGCCTTGTCGTCCCGGCTTTTACGAGCAGTTAACCCATCAAGCGACCGCCGTTTTAGGCGAACTCGACCGTCGCCTTCGCACGGCCGGCGGGCTTGTTCCCAACGACAGCCTCCCCATACCCGAGGCGGAGCGCAAAAGCGCCATCGCCGAACGTATCGACTCGCTCACGGGCCTCTATCGACCCAGCGAGTTTATGCGGCGCGCCAACGCATTTCTCGAGGCAAGGCGCGACGACACCTGGTGCATCGCCACCGTCGACATGGGTCACATGCGCCTGTTTAATGAATGGCACGGCCAGGCCGAGGGCGACCGCGTACTCGCCGATGTGGGCACGGTCCTCAAGGACATCGAGAATGCCGATATGGGCGTCGCAGGGTACTGGGGCCAAGATGACTTTTGCGTACTCATCCCCTTTAAGCACATCACCGTCCATCAAATCTACAACCGCGTTCGCGAGGCAGTAGCCAGGCATGATGACGGCGTAGGTTTTGGCCGTCCATGGGCATTTACCCCATCGACTCCAATGAGGAGATCACCATCGATGCGCAGGCAAAGGCCATGTTTACCAATCGACGCGCCAAAAACGACTTCAAGGAGCGCATTGCTATTTTCCGCCCCGAAGAATATGAACACGAGATTGCGTTCCACCGCACGCTGACCGAGTTCCAGTACGCGCTCTCAAATGGCCGCATCACGTACTACCTGCAGCCCCAGGTCGATATGGAAACCGGCGAGATCATTGGCGCCGAGGCACTTACGCGCTGGATTGACAAGGACGGCTCTCTCATTTCGCCCGCAACGTTTATCCCCGCACTCGAGGAAAGCGGCTTTGTGGTGACGCTCGACAAGTACATTTGGCAGGGTGTCGCCATATGGCTTCGCGAGCGTCTCGATCGCGGTCTTCGCGTGGTTCCGGTCTCGCTTAATGTGTCTCGCGTGGACATTCTTGCCTGCGACGTTGCCGAGCATATGGGATCGCTCGCCGCCCAATACAACCTGCCGCCCGAGTCATGCGCATCGAGATCACCGAGACGGCTTATACGGGAGAGTCCGAAGCCGTGGACAAACTGACAGCCGACTTGCACACCCGCGGCTTCTCGACCTATATGGACGATTTTGGCACCGGTCAGTCCACGCTCGCGATGCTCAAGAACGTCAACGTCGACGTCATCAAGCTCGACCGAACCTTTGTGCCCACCGACCGCGATCAAGGCCGCAGCGCGCAGATCGTGTCATCGATGCTCGAGATGGCGCAGTCGCTCCATCTGCCCATTGTAATCGAAGGCGTCGAGACAGATGAGCAGGCGAACATGCTACGCCACATGGGCGCCCGCTACGCTCAGGGTTTCCTCTACTACCGCCCCATGCCGGCGAAGGATTTTGAGGCATTGCTCGATGGTGGCAATAACAACTGATACGCTCGCGCGCAAAACGCCACCGCCGAAGGGGGCATTTGTCTCCATTAGCTAACTTATATCCCCAGTTCAAACCGAATTGGGGATATGATACAAACCGTTGTTCCCCCAAGGAGGTTATCCATCATGAACGAGTCGTACCGCCTGGGCGAGCAATCGATTATTGCCTATCTTCAGCGACTTGCGAATGGCATCTCGACCGCCGAACTCGATGTTGCCGCGCTGCCTGCTGAGCTACGCGCCGTTGGTGAGCAACTGCAAAAGACGCATGCTATCCTGCAACAAGAGCGCCAGCTGCTTGAGCGCAACGCCTATATCGACCCGCTCACCAACTTGGGCAACCGCAGCGGACTCGACCGTCACGTCGAGCAGCTCTGGCGCAAAGGCGATCCCTTCACCTGCGCCTATATTGACATCGACCATCTCAAGCATTGCAATGATAGGTTTGGCCACGCCGAAGGCAATCGCTATATTCTGAGCATCTGCCGCACGCTCTCCGAAACCATGGAGCACGATGAGATGCTGTTCCTTATCGGTGGAGACGAGTTTGTGCTTATCTCGCTCTCCGCAAACGAGACTGAACTCGAGCAGCGCTTGGAGCAGGTGCGTGCCGGGCTGATCGAGCGAGCTCAGGTGGCAAGGCGCCCATGATCGCCAGCTTTAGCTTTGGCTGCTCGCGCGTCGATCCACTTGCCGGCGACACGCATCGCCAGATGACGATGGATGCCGATCGCAAGATGTATCGCTATAAGCTTATGCATCGTGTACAGCAACCGAAAGACAATGACGCACTACAACGCCCAATCGTCGATCAGCTTCCCTGCAACGACCGGGTGTTCCAAGCAATCTCCATGAGCTCCGAGACGCGCTATCCGTTCATCCTTAACCTCGATACGGGCGAATCGCAATGGTCGGTTAACGCCGTGCGCGATTTTGACCTGCCCTCCAGCACCCTTTTAACTCGGTCGACATGTGGCTCGCCCGCGTTCATCCCGAGGACCGCGACAACGTACGCGCCGAGCTCGACATGGTGATAAACGGCACGTGGCACTTCCACTGCATGCAGTATCGCGTCATGAATACCGCCGGAAAATACGCGCTTTGCGACTGCACGGGTTACCGCCTGGACGGCACCGATACCGAGCCCAACATGTATGTGGGCATTGTCACCAACCGAAGCTTGGCAGATACGACCGATTCCGTGACCGGTCTGGGCGATATCCACGCCTGGTCAACGCCATTGGCGAGATGCGTCGCGTGGCACGAAACGCGGGCTTGATCGCCATTAAAATCGACGAAATCGCACAGGTCAATGCCCGCTTTGGCTTTGATGCAGGCGACCGCGTTTTGGCAGAAAGCGCCGCCTGCCTCATGGATTGCTCGCGCGGCAAGGGTCGTCTGTTCCGCTCGACCGGACCGATGTTCGTGGCGCTCTTTGACGAGCTTGATCCCGAAGAGACCGACGCGGTTGCAGACGGAATCGAACGGTTCTTGGGATCGCCCGTGCTCCTTGGCTCATTTGAATATCAGCCGCCCCTTCGCGTGGCGACGCTTCATCTGGACGCCGTCGACCGACAGCCCGTTTCCATTTTGAACGAACTTAATGCGCTGATTAAAGAGGCGCCGCAGGTACCGGGCACCAAGCTGGACTAGCGTTATGGGGCGCATGATGGTTAATTCCGATCTCAGGCGAACACATCGGGCAAATAGGTCGTACCCGCAGTTAGCCGAACGTCCCCGCAGTCCCTCCCGGGGCCCGGGGGCACCGTTTCGATACTCTTGGTTTACTTTGCCTGATGCAAATAAGTGCTCAACAAGATAGAACCTATCCCCCGCCACGGATATGCCCTCGAGTAAATCTGTTAAGCAAAGCCTATCAAATTCTATTGACAATTGGCTGCATTGGTCCATTTTGTCGTCCAGCCATTTCCGCTGGCTATCGCCTCATAAACACAAACCTAACGAGCCGCACGAACGACAAAGAGGCCAAGCTGAACAGAAGTAGAACCAAAACTTCAAAAACGCTGGTATTCCAATCGCGTACCCAGCCCTCTACCGCCCACAAGAAAAACAGCAGCCCCATCCATAACGTCACAGAAGAAATCAGCTTTGCGTAAGGGCGTATATCAATCTCGCTCTCCCTTTTTGTGACATCATATCCAGCAATTGAGCAGAGCCATCTTCCTCTTCGGTATTGGATTGAAAGGACAATCAAGGCAATCGAAGTCATCAAGCAAACAGCATCCTCTGTTTCCATAGAGTTTCCTTTGCTTTCCATCCTAGTTACGCATTCACAATCGAATCAAACCAAGTATGAATTACTCGATAGCAACCGCCTTAGTATAAACCATAGCCGCCGCAGCAGCCCGCCTTCCAAGGCTCAAAGCTCGCCATCGAGGGCGACCCGCCCAGACCCCTTACAATCTGCTCGCACGAGGCCCCGCACTCCAACATCCTCTGGACCGTATCCCGCTCGTACCTGGTGAGCGTGCCTGCCGTGGGCCCTCGGGGCCGGCATCGTGCCCCACGCCATCTGCCCGCTCGTGCGATAATCCTCTGCAGAAGTCACCGACAGCAGAGGGAGTTTGTGATGAAGGTTCTTTTGGTCAATGGCAGCCCCAAGGCAAACGGCAACACGGCCCGCGCACTCGCCGAGGTCGCCGAGCAGCTCAACGTCGAGGGCATCGATACCGAGATGTTTCAGCTGGGCGCCAAGCTATTCGCGATTGCATCGGTTGCGGCCAGTGTGGCAAACTCGATTGCCGCTGCACCTTTGACGACGACGTGGTCAACAAGCTGATTGCCGCCGCCGAGCAGGCAGACGGCTTTGTCTTTGGCTCGCCCGTCTACTACGCGCACCCCAGCGGACGCATCCTCTCGGCTCTCGACCGCGCATTCTATGCCGGCAGCAAGGCCTTTGCGCACAAGCCGGGCGCCGCTGTCGCCGTTGCCCGTCGCGGCGGCACGTCGACCACGTTCGATGTGCTCAACAAGTACTTCACCATCAACCAGATGCCCGTGGTAGCATCCACCTACTGGAACAACGTCTTTGGTGCCATGCCGGGCGAGGCCGCCCAGGACGCCGAGGGCCTTGCCACCATGCGAAACATCGGCAAAAACATGGCCTGGCTCCTGCGTTGCATCGAGGCGGGAAAGGCCGCCGGCATCGAAGCGCCCCAGGCCGATCGCGCTAGGACCAACTTCATCAGGTAGAACGGCGGAACATAGATATGAATATTCAAATTTTCGGGACTAAGAAGTCCTTCGATACCAAGAAGGCCCAGCGCTATTTTAAGGAGCGCCGCATTAAGGTGCAGTTTATTGACCTTAAGGAAAAAGAGATGAGCAAGGGCGAGCTCACGAGCGTGATGCAGGCGGTCGGCGGCATCGACAAGCTGCTCAACCCCAAAGCCAAGGACGAGGAGACGCTCGCACTCATCCAGCACCTCACCCCCAGCCAGCGCTTTGATAAGCTGCTCGAGAACCAGCAGGTTCTGGCCGAGCCCATCGTGCGCAACGGCAAAAAGGCCACCGTCGGTTATTGTCCCGACGTGTGGGGAGCCTGGGAGTAGCCTGTGTTATTTGTCGGCGCGTGGGTATAAGAGCAGGCGTTTGGCATAAGATTCAACTGTAAGCCATGTCTAACAAAGGAGGCACATGCCCAACAAACCCGTGAAGATCATCATGCTTACCGGATACCTCGGTGCCGGCAAGACCACGCTGCTCAACCACATCCTCGCCAACGACGGCGGCATCCGCGCCGCCGTGATCGTCAACGATATCGGCGAGATCAACGTCGACGCCAGCCTCATCGCCGACGGCGGCCTTTCCGAGACCGACGACCTTATCCCGCTCACCAACGGCTGCATCTGCTGCACGCTTTCGGACGATCTGCCAACCAGCTGCAGGGCATCGCCGATTCGGGCAAGTTCGACTACATCATCATCGAGGCCTCGGGTATCTGCGAGCTATCCCCATCGCCTACACCATCTCGAGCTTCTGCGACGAGCCAAGGTGGGCGGC
>ENA-OPZM01000388-OPZM01000388.1-human-gut-metagenome-genome-assembly--contig:-NODE-388-length-19247-cov-3.288023_pt1 | contig 19247 bp, 18 predicted proteins | sample MGYA00242478_ERZ504493 | MGnify/ENA primary metagenome ERZ504493 (study PRJEB26092, sample SAMD00036227) | human gut metagenome | host: Homo sapiens | study: EMG produced TPA metagenomics assembly of...
GATTGAAAAACCTGCCTTCTGGAAGAGACTTTTTTTTATAATATTCCAAACTCTTTAACAAATCAAGTAAGTCCCCTGCTTCAATTGCGAAAAGCAATAAGCAGTGGGTGGGGACTTGCTTGTATCAGGAGGAGTGCAAGCTCCTCCTGATAAACTGCGGAGCAGTTATTTGGTGTAGAGCCACGTAGCGAAGCGGATTGCGAATATTCGCTTGACATGCCTGGAAAATCCCGTCCTGATCATTACTTTTTGTTATAAAAGAAACAGCAGATGAAGCTACAGATCATATATGAACATAACAGATTCACGAAAAAACTTCGGATTATTCAGAAATTTCATGCTTGTATGTAAATATACGATATGATAACATAATCCATATATTATTTTTTTGTAAAAAAACATACAAAAAAGGAGGAGCTGCCATGCGCCCAATGAGAGAAAAAATGCATACAGGAGAATTATATCTCCCTAATGACGATGAAATCTTTCAGGATCAGATCAGGAAACTGGACAGGCTTTATGATTTCAATATGACACGCCCTACACAGCTGGATAAAAGAAAAGAAATGCTGAAAGAGATGTTTGCGGAGATTGGTGAAGATTGTTATATCGAGCCACCGCTTCACGCCAATATGGCAGGTGCATATGTCCATTTTGGAAAAAAATGTCTATGCCAACTTTAACCTGACACTGGTAGATGACGGTCATATTTATGTTGGCGATTATACCATGATCGGTCCAAATGTGACCATCGCAACTGCGGGGCACCCGATCTTACCGGAGCTTCGTGAAAAAGGATATCAGTATAATATGGAAGTTCATATCGGTAAGAACTGCTGGCTGGGATCTGGAGTTGTTGTGTTACCGGGAGTTACTATTGGTGATAATGTTGTAGTTGGGGCCGGAAGTATAGTAACGAAGGATCTGCCTTCCAATGTGGTTGCAGTCGGTAATCCATGCAGGGTGCTGAGAGAAATGAATGAGCGGGATAAAGAATATTATTTTAAAGACAGAAAAATTGATTATTCTGAGATCGTTTAACCAAATCAAGTAAGTCCCCTGCTTCAATTGCGAAAAGCAATAAGCAGAGGGCAGGAACAGAGGCGTAAGCTTTTGCACATCAACAGATAATGCCGGGAGCAAAGGTCGAATGATCTTATGAAATATGAAACAGGTGGATGAGAACAGGAATGGATGAGGACCTGTCTGATGCTGAAAGAAAAGAGGAAAAATTATGGGAATGAATGAAACACCGTCAGCAGACCGTGTACATATCGGTTTTTTTGGCAGAAGAAATGCAGGAAAATCCAGTATTGTAAATAAAGTGACAGGTCAGGAACTTGCTGTGGTTTCCGATGTTAAAGGAACTACCACGGATCCGGTGAGCAAGGCCATGGAGCTGCTTCCAATGGGACCGGTTGTAATTATTGATACGCCGGGTATTGATGATGAAGGACATCTTGGAGAACTTCGAGTCCGAAAGGCAAAACAGGTACTGAACCGTGTGGATGTGGCAGTTCTTGTTGTGGATGCTACCCTTGGAAAAACCAATGTGGATGAGGAACTGATCCACATTTTTAAAGAAAAGGAAATTCCGTACCTGGTTGTATACAATAAATCCGACCTTCTTTCGGAAAATCAGAAAATAAATGCGGATTCTCCGGATCGGAATCAGGAACCCTTCATTTACGCCAGTGCGGCAACAGGTCAGAACATCTATGAACTGAAAGAAAAGATCGCATCTCTTGCAGTAACCGATGATCTGAAATTACGTCTGGTAGGAGATCTCCTGGAGCCGTCAGACTTTGCGGTTCTTGTAGTACCGATCGATAAAGCCGCACCAAAAGGCCGCCTGATCCTTCCACAGCAGCAGACAATCCGGGATGTGCTGGAGGCTGGAGCAGCAGCCATTGTCATCAAAGAAAACGAGCTTTCCAATACACTGAAAACCCTGGGCAAGAGCCCCAAAATTGTGATCACAGACAGCCAGGTTTTTGCAAAGGTCAGCAAAGAAACACCGAAGGATATCTGGCTCACTTCATTTTCAATTCTGTTTGCCAGATTTAAAGGAAATCTGAAAACAGCGGCAGCCGGTGCAGCAGCCATTGACCGACTGAAAGACGGAGATAAGATCCTGATCTCTGAGGGATGCACCCATCATAGACAGTGTGATGATATCGGAACAGTCAAGCTTCCACGCTGGATCCGAAATTATACGGGGAAAGATCTGGAATTTGAGTATTCTTCAGGAAGAGATTTCCCGGAAGATGTGACGAAGTACAACTTGATCGTGCACTGTGGTGGATGTATGCTCAATGAGCGGGAAATGCGCTACCGTCAGAAATGTGCGCTGGACCAGGAAATCCCCATTACCAATTATGGAATTGCCATTGCTTACATGCAGGGAATCCTGAAACGATGTGTGGAAATGTTCCCGGAATGTAAGAAAAGAGCTGGATGTTTAACCAAATCAAGTAAGTCCCCTGCTTCAATTGCGAAAAGCAATAAGCAGTGTGGGGACTTGCTTGTATCAGGAGGAGTGCAAGCTCCTCCTGATAAACTGCGGAGCAGTTATTTGGTGTAGAGCTACGTAGCGAAGCGGATTGCGAATATCCGCTTGACGAAAAGTCTGTAAAAAAAGCCAGATGTTAAATACAACAGTGACATTAGGTTTCGGATGCGTAGAGAATTATGCTACGCTAATGATGGAACAGAAAGATATAGTAAATTTATGAAGCAGTTGTTTTTTGTACAGAATTGATTTCTGTGCAGAGAGCAGCTGCTTTTTGCATGCCATTCGTAAATCTGGAAATTTTTGAAAAAAGATAGTTTTATTTAACTTAACCAATTGACAAACAAAGAAAGTTATCTTAAAATAACATTGTTATTAAATAACGGCGTTATTGAATAAAGGAGACAATCATATGAGACCTGTAAATGAGAAACTGGCAGCAGATCTTCTGGAAGCAGGAAAGCAGGAATTTCTGGAAAAAGGATTTCAGGGAGCTTCCATGCGTGGGATCGCATCCAGACTGTCTGTGACCACAGGAGCACTGTACCGCTATTATACAGACAAGGAATCTCTGTTTGATGTACTGGTGGAAGAACCGGCCAGAGTGCTGGAAGAGAGATACCGGGCGATCCAGAGAAACTTTGCAGATCAGCCGGTGAAGGACCAGGTGCAGACACTTCCGGAGGTGTCTGATGAAGGCCATTCCTGGATGGTGGAATATATTTATGATCATTTTGATGCATTTAAACTGATCGTATGCTGTTCTGCAGGAACACGTTATGAACATTATCTGGACGTACTCACAGAGATCGAGGTTAATTCCAGCATTGTCCTTATGGAAAAAATGAAAGAGGCGGGTTATCAGCCGGAAGAACTGGATGAGAATCTGATCCATATGGTGGCGAGCAGCATGTTTAACGGCATGTTTGAAACGGTACGTCACGATATGCCCAGGGAAAAAGCCATTTCCTATATGAACAGCCTGCGGGAATTTTATTCTGCCGGATGGTTCCGGTTACTGGGAATCAGCGGATCGTGACAAAGCAGAAGAGTGTAGTGGAAGTCAGTTTAATTATCTGATATCTGCAAAAAGGAGTTGATACATATGGAAAAAAAGAAAGAACCATCTCCAATATCCGTCGTATGGGGATGGGCAGAAAAATATCACAGTAAATTTTATGGTTCAGTAGTTCTGGCTGTACTTGGTGTGGCAGGAACCATGGCTGCGTATTTCAGTATTGCGGCGATGATACGCATTCTTCTGGAAAATGGAGATTTCAGCCAGTGCCTGCATGGTGCGGTCTTCTTCTGATCGGTTATCTGGTGAAGTCTGTGGGTTCTGCATGGTCCACGTCCATGTCCCATACAGCAACCTACTATACTCTGCGGGATATCCGTAAAAAAATGCTGGCCAAGCTTTCCAGAGTGCCAATGGGAACCATTCTGGATACTCCATCCGGACAGTATAAAACAACCATCGTAGACCGTGTGGAAGGGATGGAGCCCACGCTGGCCCATCTGATCCCGGAGATGACAGCCAACCTTCTGGTACCGGTTGCCATTGCAGTATATATTTTTGCACTGGACTGGAGAATGGGATTTGCTTCCCTTGTCACAACTGTGATCGGTATGGCCATCATGAGCCAGAGCGGAAAAACCTATGCAGTCCGCTGGGAAGGCGCAGTTGCAGTAGGAAAACGTATGGCAAATGCCATCATCGAGTATGTAGGCGGGATCCAGGTAGTAAAGGCTTTCAGCCAGTCCGCCGGATCTTATAAAAAATATTCCGGAGCAGTGGAAGAGAACGCACAGTACTATGTGGACTGGATGCATGACAACCAGAAATATATGTCCACCATGCAGACCTGGACGCCGTCCGTCCTGATCACCGTGTTGCCTGTAGGACTTCTTCTGTGGTCTCACGGCAGCCTTTCCGCTTCGGATTTTTTCACCATTATTGTCCTTTCCATGGGATTTGCGGGCCCGTTTCTGGCGGCTTTGTCCTTTGTGGATGAGCTTGCCATTGTGGGTGCCAACGTAAAAGAAATCAACGGTATCCTGGACAGCCCGGAACTGAACCGTCCGGAGGGAAAAACTTCTCTTTCTGATGAGAAGATCTGTCTGAAACAGGTATCCTTCAGCTATGGTAACCAGGATGAAAAAGTGCTGAAAGGCGTAAACCTTACCATCAACCCGGGAACAGTTACCGCACTGGTCGGACCATCCGGTTCCGGAAAATCCACCATTGCAAAACTGATCGCAGGTTTCTGGGATGTAACCGAAGGAAACATTACCCTTGGGGGAAAAGATATCAAAGAGATCCCTCTGGATCAGCTGAATCAGGAGATCGCCTATGTTTCCCAGGATAATTACCTGTTTGACCGTACCATCCGTGACAATATCCGTATGGGAAAATTAAATGCCACAGATGCGGAAGTGGAGGCAGTGGCAAAAGCTGCCGGATGTGCCGGTTTTATCCGGAAGCTGGATAAAGGATATGATACCATCTGCGGCGAAGGCGGCGGACATCTTTCCGGAGGAGAGAAGCAGCGGATCTCCATTGCAAGAGCCATGCTGAAAAACGCGAAGATAGTGATCCTGGATGAGGCCACCGCAAGCATTGACCCGGAAAATGAGGCCATGATCCAGAAGGCCATCTCCGCACTGACAAAAGGGAAGACACTGATCGTGATCGCACACCGTCTGGGAACCATCATCGATGCGGACAACATTGTAGTGGTTCAGGATGGTCATATTGAGGCACAGGGAACCCATGAGCAGTTGAAAGAAAACTGCCCGCTGTACAGCAAGATGTGGAATTCCTATCTGGGTGTCCGCGACGTGGCATAAGGGGGAAAGAGAAATGATCCGGATATTAAAAGAAATCATCACCTTTTCAGGCAAAAAGAAAAAACTTTTTACAAAAGCCATGATCGTTTCCTTTATCGGAGCGGTCTTTGGAGCACTGCAGTTTCTGGCGCTGATGATGACGCTGGATATCATCGTAGGTGGGAAAGAAGCACATATTCTTCCGGTATTTGCAGTAATGCTGATCTCCATGCTGGGAAGGCAGGCCTGCTTTTACTATGCGACCAATGCGGAGACAGAAACCGGATATTTTATGGCAGCAGAGAAAAGAGTCCATATCGGAGACCGTCTGCGCTATATCCCAATGGGATTTTTTAATGACAACAGCCTCGGAAATATCACAGCAGTTGTTACTACTACACTTTCGGATGTGGAAAACAATGCGTCCAGATGTCTGGTCATTGTGATCGGAGGATTTTTAAATACTCTGGCTTTCTGTCTGGCGCTGTTTGTGATCGATGTGCGTCTTGGAGTGATCGCTATTATTGGTATTCTGGTTTACCTTGCAGTAACAGAATGCTCCACGGCAGCAACCGCAAAAACAGGCCCTGGAAGACAGCAGGCGCAGGAAGGACTGGTAAAATCTGTTCTGGAATATGTGCAGGGCATGAGCGTGGTAAAATCCTATGGTCTGGAAAAAGATAACGATCAGGCAGCAGCTAGGGCAGTGGATGACAGCTGCAAAAAAGCGCTGGCTCTGACAAGATCTGTGACACCGTGGATCGGTATCCGACAGGTAACTGCAAAGGTATTTGGCGCGGCGCTGGCAGTGGCAAGTCTTGTATTTTATTACAGTGGAAGCCTGGATCTTTCCAGATGTATCCTGATGCTGATCGCTTCCTTTATGGTATATCAGGAGCTGGAAAATGCAGGAAATATGTCCGACAATCTGCAGATGCTTGGGGAATCCATGCGGAAAGCAAATTCTATTGATGACACACCGACGATGGATACCGACGGCAGTGAAATCCGTCCGGAAGATGCATCTGTGGAATTTAAAAACGTAAGTTTCTCTTATGGTGACCGTAAGATCCTGGATGGCGTTTCCATCCAGATCCCGGCAGGAAGCACCACTGCGGTAGTAGGACCTTCCGGCGGCGGAAAAACTACGCTCTGCAATCTGATCGCCAGATTCTGGGATGTACAGGGCGGAGAGATTCTGGTAGGCTGCCACAATGTAAAGGAATACAAGCTGGACAGCCTGATGAAAAATATTTCCATGGTATTCCAGGATGTATATCTTTTTAATGACACCATCGAAAATAACATCCGCTTCGGAAAACAGGATGCCACCCATGAGGAAGTGGTAGAAGCTGCAAAAGCTGCCTGCTGCCACGATTTTATCATGTCCCTTCCGGAGGGTTACGATACGGTTCTCGGAGAAGGTGGTGGAACTCTTTCCGGTGGCGAAAAACAGCGGATTTCCATTGCAAGAGCCATGCTGAAAGATGCGCCGATCATTATCCTGGATGAGGCAACTGCAAGTGTGGACCCGGAAAATGAGGCGGAGCTGCAGAAGGCAATCGATGTGCTGATTCATAACAAGACCATTATCATGATCGCCCACAGACTGAAAACAGTCCGAAATGCGGACCAGATCCTGGTATTAAACGGAGGAAAGATCACCCAGAGAGGAACCCACGAGGAACTTTCCGCCAGAGCGGCCTTTATGCAGATTTTATTCATGCAAGAGAAGAGGCAGCCAGCTGGAAACTGGCGTAAGGCAGATTTATGCCTGAGATAAAATATAAAATAAGGGGTATTGCCGGCAGTTCTTAACGACTGCCGGCAAAATGGTGTTCAGGAGATGTTTACAATTCCGGGAGAAAGTGCTATATTACTAGAGTTTGTATTTTTAAACATAGGCAGGCGTTCATTTATCTACAACAGATATCCAGAGAATGTCTGTTATTCTGTAGTAATATTGTATAAATATGGAAATTAGGAGTTGTAAATAATGATCGGCCAGACACTTGCACAGGCTCTGCAAAAAGAAATTCCCATACTTACAGCCCAGATCCGCAGCCTTTATGCGGAATTTGATAAAAAATTTCATCTCAATGGAGCGAAGATTCCCATTACCTTTGGTATGGAGCCAGATCTTCTGGGATCCTATACAAGAGGCAGTTACCACGAAAAAGAGCATTTTCATTTTTCCCTGCTGTTTATCGGCTACGCGGTAAAAAATCCTCTGAAAAAAGAGGACAGGCTGGACCTTTACAAACATGAATATGCCCATTATATGCAGCATAATTTTCACATTCCCCAAGAGTATCAGTGGCAGCACGGAACCCACGGAAGTGCCTGGAAATACTGCTGCTCCCTGACCGGCGCGGCGCCAACGCCATATTATAAGGCAGGGGAAGCCCTGATGAAACACGACTACGAGAAAAAGCTCCGAAGCCCAATCCATGACCGGACAGTAACAGTACGGGATACTTACCGGAGAAAGCAGCAGCATGAAAATACCCGGAACAGCATTGTGCGCTACGAGATCGGAGAAGATGTGAGCCATCCGAAATTCGGAACCGGAAACATTGAACATGTGGAGCAGCTTCCAGGCTCAGTAAGGCTTCATATCCGGTTTGGAGAAGAATTGAAAGTGATCGATCAGAAGTGGCTTCTCCGGTCAAAATATAAATAGAACAAAATGGTATAAAAAAATCTCCGGCACAGAAAAACTGTGATCCGGAGATTTTTGAATTTTATAAATTCGATATTTTATTCAGAAACTTTCACAAACTGGCTGTTATAAAGATTCTGATAGAATCCGCCTTTTGCCATAAGTTCCTCGTGATTTCCCTGCTCAATGATACTTCCGTCTTTCATGACAAGGATTTCATCCGCATTACGGATAGTAGAGAGACGGTGGGCAACAATGAAGCTTGTTCTGCCCTGCATCATCCGGTCGAAGGCTTCCTGGATCAGCATTTCAGTACGGGTATCAATGCTGGAGGTTGCCTCGTCAAGGATCAGCATCGGTGGCAGGCACAACATGACACGGGTGATACAGAGAAGCTGTTTCTGTCCCTGGCTTAAGCTGTCTTCATAGAGAATGGTATCCAGGCCATTTGGAAGACGGCGGATAAATTCCCAGCTGTGGGACATTTTTGCTGCCTGGATCACTTCCTCATCAGAAGCATCCGGTTTTCCGATACAGATGTTGTCGCGGACAGTTCCATGTTTGATCCAGGTATCCTGGAGAACCATGCCATAGCTTCCGCGGAGGGCATGTCTGGAAACTTCGGTGATCGGTTTTCCGTCTACGGAGATACTTCCGCCGGTGACGTCGTAGAAACGCATTAGCAGGTTGATAAAAGTTGTCTTACCACAGCCGGTAGGACCTACGATGGCGATTCGTCGGCCAGGCTCTGTGTGAAGGTTAAATCCTTCAATGAGAGGTTTGTCCTCTTCGTAGCGGAAAGAAACATTCTGGATATCTACGGCACCTTTTACATCATCAAGAGTTCCGGACAGGTCCGGGCTTTCCGGTTTTTCTTCCAGAAGGTCAAAGATCCTGGTAGCGCAGGCCAGAGCGTTCTGAAGCTCTGTAATCACGGAGCTGATATCATTAAATGGTTTCATGTACTGGTTAGCATAGGCCAACAGGACGGAAAGCCCACCTACCGTCAGATGACCGCCCGGGATCAGGAATGCACCTACAAGAGCTACACCTGCATAGATGATGTTGTTGACACATCGTGTGGACGGGTTGGTGAGACTGCTGTAAAAAACAGCTTTCTGGCTGGCATTTCGAAGCTCCTCGTTGATCGAAGCGAAACGCTCCGAAGAACGGTTCTCATAGCCAAATGCCTGAACCACTTTCTGATTTCCGATCATTTCCTCGATCAGTGCAGTCTGACGTCCACGGGCATCACTCTGTGCACGGAACATCTGGAAGGAATGGGAGGAGATGAATTTTGCCACAAAAAAGCTCACCGGTGTCAGGACAATGACCATCAGTGTGATCCACACGTTTTTGGAAAACATGAAGATCAAAGTTCCGATGATGGTGATGATACCGGAAAACAGCTGTGTAAATCCAAGGAGCATACCATCAGAAAGAATATCCGTATCCGCAATGACACGGCTGATGATATCACCGGTGCTGTGTCCGTCCAGGTAGGACAGCGGAAGTTTCTGGATATGGCGGATGGATTCGCACGGATATCCTGTACTGTGCGGTAGGTCATACGGTTGTTGATGATGCTCATGACCCAGGTGGCAATACCGGAAAGCACGATCATGACAAGAATACGGGAAAGATAGAATCCCATTCTGCCAAAATCAACTTCATGGGCAGCAACCACCTCATCAATGGCATAGCCGAAAAGTACGGGAACATACAGCTGCAAAATTACGGTAACTGCGGCAAGGATTACACTTAAGACAAGAAGAAAACGGTATTTTCCGATAAAGCGGAGCACCTTGAAGAAGGTTGCCATGCTGTTTTTGTTCTGGGATTTTTTGTCTGTTTTGCTCATGCCAGGACCTCCTTTCCGGTTGCTTTTTCATATTTGATCCGTTCTTCCGGGAACTGTGAGAAAAAGATCTCACGGTAAGTTTCACAGGTGGAAACCAGCTCCTGGTGGGTCCCTTTTCCGGCGAGCTGGCCATCGTCCAGTACCAGGATCAGATCGGCCTGACGGATGCTGGCTGCTCTCTGGGATACCAGGAAGGTGGTGGTGTTTCCGCCAAGCTGGTGGAGGGATTTCCGAAGTGCCGCATCTGTGGCAAAGTCAAGAGCACTGGCACTGTCATCCAGGATCAGGATCTCAGGTTTTTTCACAAGAGCACGGGCGATGGTAAGACGCTGGCGCTGTCCTCCGGAAAGGTTCCGGCCGTTCTGCTCCAGGCGGAAATCCAGCTGTCCCTGTTTCTTTTCCACGATCTCACTGGCCTGGGCAGTAGTAAGAGCCTCCCACATTTCCTCATCTGTGGCATCTTCCCGTCCCCAGCTTAAGTTTTCACGGATGGTTCCCTGGAAAAGAGCTGCTTTCTGAGGAACCACGCCGATCTTTTCACGGAGCTCTTTCTGAGAGTAGGTCTGTACATTCTGGCCGTCAAGGGTGACGGTTCCACTGCTTGCGTCATAGAAACGGGCGATGAGATTCACAAGGGTGGACTTACCGCTTCCGGTACCGCCGATGATTCCAATGGTAGAGCCTTTTTTTGCGGAAAAAGCGATGTCCGAAAGGCTGGGTGCGCCGGTTCCTGCATAGGAGAAGGTCACATGGTCAAAAGCAACGGCACAGTCGTTCTTTGCAGCTGCCGGTGCGGAAGTTTTCTCCGGGTAAGTCATGGTGGAATCTACTTTCAGGATTCCGGCAACACGGTCTGCACAGGCCATGGATTTGTTCAGGGTGATGATCAGGGAAGCAAGTTTGATCAGCTCCACGATCATCTGTGCCATGTAGTTGTAAAGGGCAACGACTTCACCCTGTTGCATGTTTCCCAGATTGACCTGTACACCTGCAGTCTGGATCAGGATTACGGTTGTGATATTGATCAGCACATAGGTGGCCGGATTTAAAAGTGCGGAGATTTTTCCCACAAATTCATTCAGTTTTGTGAGAGCAAGGTTACTTTCGTCAAACTCCGCAACTGCGTGATCTTCCCGGCAGAATGCACGGATCACACGGACACCGGTCAGGTTTTCTCTGGTAAGGCGTGTGACAGTATCCAGGCGTCCCTGTACTTTTTTGAAAAGAGGGATACTTAAGAACATGATCACAAAGACAACCAGGAACAGTACCGGGATGGCAACTACGAAGATCAGCGCACAGCGCACGTTGATGGTAAAGGCCATCACCATGGCACCGAAAACAATGAACGGGCTTCGAAGAAGAAGACGAAGGCCCATGTTTACACCGTTCTGTACCTGGTTTACATCGTCAGTCAGACGGGTGATCAGGGTATCGGTTCCAAGGGTATCCAGCTCCGTATAGGAAAGCTTCTGGATGTGGTCAAAGACTGCCTGGCGTACTTCTGTGGCAAAACCTACGCTGCTTTGCCGCAAAAAACTGGGCCGTGATGCTGACTGCCAGTCCTGCGGCTGCCATCAGTATCAGGATAAAGAATTTCTGTACGATGTAGCCGTGGTCATTGTGAGCAATACCCACATCAATGATCTGGGCGATGACGATAGCACCAGCAGGTCAAACACAACTTCCAGAAACTTGAAAAAAGGAGCCAGAATGCTTTCTTTTTTGTAGTTTCGAAGATATTTTGCGAGTGTTCGCATTTCTTTTTCTTTCCTCCATTTCCTTTTTATTACAATAAACCTCTGTTATTATACTCTCCGGATGATACGTATAATATTGTTTTTAATGTATTATAATATAAAAATTATATTGAAGAAAACGTGAGTTTATGGGAAGATGATCATAGTATCTACAAAAATGAAAAAATCATTAGTATGCAGTACAGAAGAATATAGATTGCGAATATCCGCTTGACACAAAGACAGAGAGTGTTTGATGCGGATCATCCGGGAACGGAATGCGGAAATTACAGAAATTATTATATGCAATTAAAAGGAGAAGGATATGGAGATCAGACAGTTGGAATATTTTCATGAGATCGCGGCAACAGGAAGCATCCATGAGGCCGCAAGGAGGCTGAACATGTCCCAGCCGCCCTTAAGCTACCAGATCAAACAGCTGGAAGCAGAGCTGAATGTGAAGCTTTTTGAGCGGACCAGGGCAGGGGTGACACTGACAGAAGCGGGAAAGCTTCTTTATGACAGGACAGAGAATATTTTGAGCTACGTTCGTTCCACAGAACTGGAAGTATCCAAAGCAGGGAAAAAACAGGTTTTACGTATCGGGATCACGCCAACCACAGTGACCACCATTATGCCTTATATTTCCAGATTTTCCAGGGAAAATTGTGATGTAAATTTTGAGGTAAGGGATGCGATCACCTTTACACTTCTGAATTATCTGATGGATGGGATCATTGATGTTTCGGTAGTGCGTACACCTATCAAGCTGGAAGGTTTAAATTATCTGGAACTGGATGAGGAACCCATGATCGCGGTCCTTCCTCCGGAGATCCCGGAAAATGAGACAAAAAAAGAGGGCATCAGCCTTAAAGAGCTGACCGGATGCCCTCTCATTATTTACCGGCGGTACGAAGAATTTCTGATGAAAGCTTTTGGAGAAAAAAATCTTCAGCCGGATATTTTCTGTGTCTGCGATGATCCCAGAGACGCCATGCTCTGGGTGCAGGAAGGTCTTGCAACCGCCGTTTTTCCAAGATCCATGGAAGATCTCTGTACAGATCTTCCGATCCGCATCATTGAAGAAGAGAAGCTGAAGACCAGGATCCTTCTTGCCTGGAAAAAGGATCGCAGGCCTTCTGCCGTGATGCAGGATTTTATCAATATCTGTGAGAAATATGCAGGAAACCCTGCAATCTGATCATGGACCTGGAAAGGGGATGTATGCAGAAATCAGTCTTTGAGATGCTCTTCCTTCCAGTGCTTCCATTTCTGAACAGCTTCTGGATTCTGCTTTTCCAGCCGTTCTTCCAGCTTTTTCCGGCGCTGTTCCAGTCGTTCCAGGACTTCCGGATGCTCGGCAAGGATTTTTTCTTTCAGCTTGCCACGGCGCTTTTCCAGAAGCTGAAGGATCAGTTTCCGGTCGGAAGTTAATTCTTCAGGCAGTTCATCCATATGTAATTCAATTCTTCGAAGCAGTTCATCCTCATCCAGAACACCCAGCCCATGCCAGTTATCCAGAAGCTCTTCCAGACCTTCTTCGGAGAGACGTTGGATATCCGGGATCTGGTGTAGCTGTTCGATAATGTGATGGACAGATTCTTCAATCTCTTTTACTGCATCGTCACCAAAAGCCCAGGCGAACTCTTCCAGGGTATTTTCTTCCTCTGCCGGAAGAAAAGCGATACTGCGGCGCAGAAGTTTTGTCTCGTCTTCCTTTGGAACATCCAGCTCATAAGGAGCTTCGATCCCTGCGTCATGCAGAGCAGCAAGAATGGTACGGCGGACCATACCATCTTTGATCATATGACCGATGCCGAACTGACGCAGCTGGTCATTGATCTGGGTAGAATGCTCTGTGAGGTAAAAACGGATCCCACGTTTTTTCAAGCTTGCGGAGATGGCATCCAGACGGTCTGCTGCTGTGACATCAATGCTGTTGATAGCACTGGCATCTACGATCACCACCCTGGTGTCTTTTCGGATGCTGTTCTCAATATCTTCCTGAAAAATCTTTATATTTGCAAAAAAAAGGTTTTCACTGAAACGGTAGATCACAACGCCCTTAATAGGGTAGGCGAAACGGTTTCTGGACAGATCAAAATAAGCATCTCTTCCAGGGATCATACCACGGAAGGAGCGCGGCGGGTTGGTGGCCTTCAGAATCACAGCTACGAAAGAGAGCAGGATACCAATGATAACCCCATAAATGGTTCCGAGACAGAGTACACTGAAACCGGCAGCCATGAAGATGTAGAATTCTGTACGGCTTACGTTGAAAAGACGTACAGCCAGATGGGTTTCTACTACATCCATCAAAGCAGAGATCACTATGGCTGTCAGTACAGGAACCGGAAGATATCCGATAAAACCGGTGCCGAAAAGAAGGATCAGAGCCATGGTGATCCCGGCAGTGATGGAAACCGCCTGAGATTTTCCACCGTACTGTTCATTGAGGGAGGTGCGGGAGATACTGCCGTTTACCGGGCAGCAGCCTACTGCGGCGGCAGCAATATTTCCGGCGGCACAGGCCAGGATTTCCTGACGGTCGTTCAGCTTATAATCATTGCGGAACGCAAAAGTATTTTCTGCAAGAAGAGTTTCTGCCATAATGACAACGGCAACCATAAGACCGCGGCCTGCCGCCTGGGTCAGATCAATATTTCCGAAATCCGGGATCATCAGGGAGGGAAGCCCACGTTCTACAGACTGCAGGAGGACTACGCCTTTTTCGTCTACATGAAAAATAATAGTGGAAAGAACACCCAGAGCCATAATAACGATAGCCATGGGGAATTTCGGTGCCAGCTTTTTAGATGTGCGGATCAGCACCAGAGTACCAAGTCCCATGAAGAGGGAAAGCCAGCTGATATTTTTGGCGGCAGCGAAAATATGCTCTGTCAGTTCCAGGAGTTCTCCGGATCCTGCAGGACTTCCCATAAGTTTCGGGATCTGCATCAGGATGATGGTAACCGCGATACCGCTGATAAAACCGCCCATAACAGGTGTGGAGATAAAGTCCACGATCTTATCTGCGTGGAGCAGAAAGAAAATAAACAGCCACAGACCTGCAAAAAGTGCGATGGCAGGAACATAATCCATGGCAGCTTCCGATTCAGCAGCAATACTCAGAGTAGACAGTGCACCGCCTACAATAGCAGCGGGGGCAGCATCAACTCCGAATATAAACTGTCTTGAAGTGGAAAATAGAGCAAACAAAAGGATCGGCAGAACAGAACCGTACAGTCCGTATACCGCGGGGATCCCGGAAATCTGGGCATATCCCATAGAAATAGGGATGGAAACAGCTGCTATGATGATGCCGGAGAAAATATCTTTGGGAAGGTATTCCTTCCGATATCCACGCAGCGTGGAAAACAGGGAAAGTTTCATATAGTCACATCCTTTTCTGAAAAATATTTTCTATTATATACCAAAGAGAGTCTGCAGGAAAGAAGCAAAGCAAAGGTTCCGGGTGAAAAATCGTGGACAAAGAATAACTGCCATATTATAATAAATGCGAAATTGCAGTAACCGTAAGAGAATACAGGCTGCAAAACTGAGAAATCATCAATCATCAGGAAAGGTTAAGATATAAATGAAAAAAGCGATCATAGCAATGAGCGGCGGTGTAGACAGCTCCGTGGCAGCTCTTTTGACAAAGGAATCCGGTGACGAGTGCATCGGCGCTACCATGAAACTTTACAACAACGAAGATATCGGTGTCCGCAGGGAAAAGACCTGCTGTTCCCTGGACGATGTTGAGGATGCCAGAAGCGTAGCCTATCAGATGGATATACCTTACTACGTGTTCAATTTTACCGCAGATTTCCATACTGAGGTTATGGACAGGTTTGTGGAGGCCTACGAAAACGGCTGCACACCCAATCCATGTATCGATTGTAACCGATATTTGAAATTTGATAAAATGTTCCACCGTATGCAGGAGATCGGTTACGATTATATTGTAACCGGACATTACGCAAGAGTGGAATATGATGAGAACAGAGGACGCTATCTTCTGAAAAAAGCAGTGGACGACACCAAGGATCAGTCCTATGTGCTCTATATGCTGACCCAGGAACAGCTGGCACATGTAAAACTTCCTCTTGGCGGCCTTCGGAAAGATCAGTCCGTGTCATTGCCGAAGAGCATGGTTTTATCAATGCCAGAAAACATGACAGCCAGGATATCTGCTTTGTGCCGGATGGCGATTATGCGAAATTTATCGAGAAATATACAGGCAAAAAAACACCGGAAGGTGATTTTGTAGATAAAGAAGGAAACTATATCGGACGCCATAAAGGAATCATCCATTATACCATCGGTCAGCGCCGTGGCCTTGGTATTCCGGCAGCCAGCCGTCTTTATGTCTGCGAGATCTCCCCGAAGACCAATACAGTTGTTCTCGGTGACAACGCAGATCTTTTCAGCAGTGAACTTGAGGCAGATAGTGTAAATCTGATTTCTGTGGACAGTTTAACTGAGCCGAAAAGAGTGACTGCCAAGATCCGTTACCGTCACAAAGAGCAGCCTGCCACTGCATGGCAGACACCGGATGGTATCCTTCATGTGAAATTTGATGAACCGCAGAGAGCCATCACAAAAGGTCAGGCTGTGGTGATGTATGACGGAGATGAGGTTGTAGGTGGTGGCGTTATAAATAAAATCTATAGCCAGCCATAAATAAAGGTGAGAACCTAAACAGATAAACCCCATTGACATACTAGGAAAAGGGTGATATGATTGCATCATCAAAAAACGGAGCACACAAAACAAGGTGAGCAACGTGATGATCAGGAGGAAATCATGAAGGTTTTACAGAAGTCAACAAGGGTGTTTATCGAAGAAAAGCGAATGTGTTGTTGTCGCTGATAAGCAGATGATCATAAGATAAGAAATTACCATTTTACCGAATATAAGAATAAAAGAAAAGAGGACAAACACATGAGCAAAATTACAAGAGATCAGAGAAAATTCAAATTTGAAACATTACAGCTTCACGTAGGACAGGAACAGCCGGATCCGGTTACAGATGCAAGAGCAGTACCGATCTACCAGACTTCTTCCTATGTATTTCACAACTGCGATCATGCAGCAGCACGCTTCGGACTTGCAGATGCCGGTAACATTTACGGACGTCTTACAAACCCGACAGAGGACGTATTCGAGAAGAGAATCGCAGCACTTGAGGGTGGTTCTGCAGCACTTGCAGTAGCATCCGGCGCAGCAGCTATCACGTACACAATCGAGAACCTTGCACAGCAGGGAGATCATATTGTAGCAGCCAAAAATATTTACGGCGGTACAACAAACCTTCTGGAGCATACGCTTCCGGCATACGGAATCACAACAACATTTGTTGATGTATTCAATCTCGAGGAAGTGGAGAATGCGATTCAGGAGAACACAAAAGCTGTTTATATTGAGACTCTTGGAAATCCAAATTCTGATGTTGTAGATATTGAGGCTCTTGCAAAAATTGCTCACAAACATAAAATTCCGCTTGTTGTAGATAATACATTTGCAACACCATACCTCGTAAGACCAATTGAGTACGGTGCAGATATCGTTGTTCATTCCGCAACAAAATTCATCGGTGGCCACGGAACTACTATTGGTGGTGTGATCGTAGAGAGTGGTAAGTTCGACTGGGAGGCATCCGGTAAATTTGCATCTCTTACAGAGCCAAACCCAAGCTATCATGGAGTAAGCTTCACAAAAGCATGCGGACCGGCTGCATTTGTTACAAAGATTCGTGCGATCCTTCTTCGTGACACAGGAGCAACAATTTCTCCGGTGAGCTCTTTCATTTTCCTTCAGGGACTTGAGACACTGTCACTCCGTGTAGAGCGTCATGTTGAGAACGCACTGAAGGTTGTACAGTATCTGAATGCTCATCCACAGGTAGAGAAGGTTCATCATCCGTCTGTATCCGCAGATCCAAGCCAGCAGGAGCTTTATAAGAAATATTTCCCCAACGGTGGCGGTTCCATCTTTACATTCGAGATCAAAGGAGATGCGCAGAAGGCAAAGGATTTCATTGATAACCTTGAACTGTTCTCACTTCTTGCAAACGTTGCAGATGTGAAATCCCTTGTTATCCATCCGGCTACTACAACACACAGCCAGTGCACAGAGGAAGAGCTTCTTGATCAGGGAATCAAGCCAAACACGATCCGTCTTTCCATCGGAACTGAGAATATCGATGATATCATCCAGGATCTTGATGAGGCATTCAAGGCTGTCCAGTAAATAAGACAATTAAATAAGAAGAACACCTTCTGAAATCAATAGCACAGAAAATCTGCCCCGGACATATGAGAACATAGTCCCGGGGCAGATTTTTTGTGCGCTTTTTTTCAGGCGGATTCCGATGCCACAAGTTCTTCTAATGTTCCAAAGGTGTATCCCATCTCTTCCCATTTTGTCAGTAGCTCATCCAGAATGGAAGCATTGGTGGAAGAGGTGCTGTGCAGCAGCACGATAGCACCCGGATGGATCCGTCCCAGAAGCTTTTCAAAAGCTTCTTCTTTCGAAGGCTGCTTATCCTGATACCAGTCCACATAAGCCAGACTCCAGAAAAAGGTGTGGTATCCCATCTCTTTTGCCATCTCTAAATTTTCCACGCTGTAAATGCCCTGGGGCGGGCGATAAAATTTTGTCATTTCTTTTCCGGTGGCTTCCTTATAAAGAACCTCCACATCTTCAAGCTGCTTCTGAAAGGCTTCCTTTGTAGAGATACCGGACATATCCGGGTGTGTCATGGTGTGATTGCCTACGGTATGGCCTGCATCTACGATCTGGCGGATCAGTTCCGGTTTTTCCCGGATCAGGGTTCCCACAACAAAAAATGTGGCATGTACCTGATGCTTATGTAAGGCATTCAGAATGGCAGGCATATTTCCATTGTCATAGCCTGCGTCAAAGGTAAGATAGATTTTTTTCTCATCGGTATCGGCTGCATACCAGGCATTGTATTTTTTTAATTCTTCCATAGAAGCATTTCCTGTGGGCCGTTTGCTTCTTCCTGAAAACCGAGCCCCCAGTTTTCATTTTGGAATGTCATAGAAGCAGAAGAGGTCTGGCTGCTTTTGGCAGAATTCGGATCGGATCGTGGGTTGGAAGTAAAATGAGAATAGATCTTTCCTACAAGACTGCCAAGAGCAAAAGCCATGACAAAGAAAAAAATAAGACGGTAGATGTGTTTTTGTTTCATGGGAACCTCAGAGAAAATGGAGTTATTAATATGTTTATGAACACGAAGCAGAAGATATGAAAGCAGAAGATCATGAGATCATGTCTGTGAGACAGAGGTCAAAATAAGCAAAAATAAGAGTCATCAGCGATTGATTTCTCCTGCCGATGACTCTTTTAATTTTCATTATCCAATGGAATATACCTCTCATTTCTTAGATTTAAAACTTATACGGAATTAAAATTTACGTTCTCGGTGGTCCGTACCTCCTTGTTTTAATTATAATGGAAAATCTTTAAATCTTCTGGTGGACTGTACCTCTCTTTCTTAGATTATGGGAAGTAAGTTATGTTTTCGGTGGGTTCACGCTCCTTTTTGATTTAATTTTTTGTTTTCCGTTTGTTTTATTTGATGGTTAAACTATAACAGATAAAATAGATATTGTC
>ENA-OPZM01000389-OPZM01000389.1-human-gut-metagenome-genome-assembly--contig:-NODE-389-length-19185-cov-5.366828_pt1 | contig 19185 bp, 25 predicted proteins | sample MGYA00242478_ERZ504493 | MGnify/ENA primary metagenome ERZ504493 (study PRJEB26092, sample SAMD00036227) | human gut metagenome | host: Homo sapiens | study: EMG produced TPA metagenomics assembly of...
TAACGGTGTGTTTTTTATAAGGTTGTATTCATCATCAGTCAGCTGTGCAGGTTTGTTCAGGAACGGATCCGGGATACCGATCTTACCGATATCGTGAAGGTGAGTAGCACGTTTCAGATCAGGATTTCCTCCGGCGTCCAGCCAGCTCCTCTGCGATCAGGGCTGCATATTGTGCAACCCGGTAGGAATGGCCGCGGGTGTACGCATCCTTTGCCTCAATGGTGGTGGAAAGGGTCTGTATCATCTGCAGAGACATTTTTTCATTCTGTTCCTGGTTTTTGCGGATTTCGCTCTGCTGGCGTTTCAGTTCTATATCCTGGATATTTTTGATGGCTCTTACAATATTGACAAAAAGCAGGATCAACATGCCGGCGCCCACAAACAGTCCGGACATCAATGTGACAAAGTATGCAGAGGTTGCTTCAACGGCAATACACAGGATCGCTGTCAGCAGACCAACGAGCAAAAGCCGGTCGGCCCTGTTTTTTTCGGTGCGTATATATTGGAAAAGGTGTACAAATATTGTGGTAACGGTGATAGCCAGGATTCCGTGACTTACAGGCATGGTTTCGATATATCTGCGATACCGGCAGCAGTGAGGATCGTACAGACTGCAAAATTTACCATTGCGATGCTTCCAAGACAGACATAAAATCTGTGATGCAGCCCTTTCTGGAGACTGTCCGCAAAAAACAGGATCGGGAGCGGACACAAAAGGATCATAACGAAACACAGAGATCCGAGAGCGGAAGCGTTGGGGACCAGGAACTGACGGAGCTTGGACTCACCCAGCATCCAGACTGCGCCCATAACCATGCACCATCCAAGATATTCCATGTCAAATCGTGTATGATAGACCAGTCCCAGAGCGAAACTGAACAGGATCGTGACGATTCCGGAAAACAGGATAAAAAAAGCAATGTAGGTTTCCAGTCCGTATCTGCTGAAAATATATATCCAGATATCTGCCTTGTCTCCGCAGTAAACAGGATTGACAACTCCGGTGTAATTGGAGGTGTAGGTGGTTAGTTCAATACGGAGCTCTTTGCCGGCATCGGAAGCATAAACCGGGCAGAAAACATAACGGCTGGCGGAGTTTTTGCCACAAGCCTTGTTTTATGCGTGGAGTAGCTGGTCCTGAGGTTGTCCCCTACATAAAAATCCACATCCTGCAGAGAAGAACGGATGGCAAAGCAGGTATCTGTAAGATCAGCGGGAAGCTGGATGGTGAGGACCATCGTGTCACCGACGGGAACCTTGTAGGTGCCCGGAACGGAGATTTCCTGGGTGGATCCATCCGGTTTCTGCCAGGTAACGGTACCGGAATAGATCACAGAGGCTGCTGAAGCGTCGGAAGAACGTTCATCTGCACCAAAAATCTGCATAAAAATGAACCAGCCAAGGATGGTGAACATCAGAATATAAAAGAAATATCTTTTTCCCTGGTTAAAGGTTTCTGTTTTTTCTTTCATGGCAATATGTCTCCTTATAATGGGAAAGGATTAGTTTGTAAATTGAAAAACTCCTATAGATCGATTATACCAGACCGGAGCGGAAAAATCAGTATAAACAGACATACTGCGCGGATTATGTGATCAGCATAAATTCTGTGCATCGCGAAGCGTGTTGCTGAGAACGGAGTGAGCAGTAACAACATATCCGATGCATCTGCGCGCAGGATATGGTACAATGGGTGAATGTGGAGTATGATATATGCAAAGCATGATATATGCAGGATAAAGGATCAGAATAAAGAATGAGAGTAAAGTGACAGGAGGAAGGATTATGAGTAAGATCGTAAATATCACATCAAAAGAGGATAAGGATCAGAAACTGCAGGATATAGCAAATTCACTGGAGGAGCTGAAGGATGTAATGGCTGAAGTGATAGAAGCCTATGAAGAAGAAAATGCGGACAGCCGGAAGATGGACACGTTGACAGAGGCACTGGATGCGCTTGAGGACGCTTATGAGGCCGTTAACGATGTGCTGCTGGAGGAAATCTGATCATGCAGTATAAGGTTCTGAAGATAGAAGAAGACATGGATTTCGGCTGTGAAGAGCGACAACCGGGTAAAGCACTTATGTCAATAGTGCTGATAGAAGATGAAAATGGAAATGAAACAATCTGCGACATGATGACGGCCTCCTGTATGAAAGAGATATCAATGAGGGAGATCTTGTTACCATGGACGGGCAGCATCAGCTGTGGAAATTGTAAAAATACCGGATGGAAAAAGTTTTATCTTATTTTTGGAATGTGTGATGAGTCATTTACTGTGAATTGCACGGTAGATCCACCGGAAGGAAAGGAACCGCCGGCTGTGATCACCTATCTGGGAAAAGTGCTGCCCTGTGCAGTGATCGGATTGCTGGTGGTATTTTGCCTGAAGGATGTGCCGGAAAGTACTCATTACGGACTGCCGGAGCTGATCGCAATACTGTTTATTGTGGCATTACATAAATGGAAGAAGAGTACATTGCTCAGCATAGGAGGGGGAACGGTGTTTTATATGGTGCTGGTGCAGACCATATTTAGTTAGGCAGAAATATATGAAAAACAGAAAATGAAAAGCCAGGGCAGGATACGATAACCGTATCCTGTTTTTTTTGACTGCAGCAGTAATTTATGAAAATGCTGTAGAACAGATAAGCAGGCGCAGGAGTGTGAAAGTATAATAAGCCGTGAAAAGAAGCGAGCAATCGCGAAAATGAGCGTGTCCGCAGGGTGAGCACAGATGTATTTCTTTGCTCCTGGAAAATATAGAGAAAATACGCCGGAATCAGCGGGATCTGTAATCTGCTCACTTGTCTGTGAATCTGATTGCACAGGTTTAAAAGCCTCAGCGTAGCTGGAAGTAATAAGCAGTGTGTGTGGATTGGTGTGTTATGAAAATAACAAAAATGAGTAACTGTTGCTCTTGTGATGGAATAAAAAACGACAAGACACTATGCGATTTTATGGCTGTAAATGCATGTGTTTCAAGAGTTATATAAGAAACACGAAATTCCATGAAATGTGAATAAATTAACACATAATTTTGAAAAATATACTCAAAATATAACCATGCTATATTGACAAAATTTAAAATAAATGATAATATGTGACCATAACAAAACGAGAATGACTAAAATTTTTATGAAGTTAAGAATAAAAAGGTAAGCACGAAAGGAGTATCTTAAAATGGCTGAGATCAAAAAAATGGGTTACTGTGTAAACGGTGAGTGGAAAGAGTCAAAGGCAGAGAAATACATGGATGTTACAGATTCCAGTACAGGTGAGGTGATCGCGCAGGTTCCCTGCTGTACACCGGATGAGGTAGAAGAGGCGATCGCTTCCGCACAGGCTGCATTCCCGGAATGGTCCTCACTTTCTCTTGCAAAGAGACAGCAGTATATGTTCAGATGGAGAGATGTTCTTTATGCTCATAAGGAAGAGCTTTCCGTACTTTGTGCAAAAGAGCTCGGAAAGAACATCAAAGAGGCAAGAGGAGATGTTCAGAAAGCAATTGAGCCTACAGAAGAGGCATGTGCACTTCCGACAATGATCCAGGGTGATGCTGCAATGCAGGTAACTACAGGATATGATACAGCTACATATCGCAAACCACTTGGAGTAACTGCTGGTATTGTTCCGATGAACTTCCCGGCAATGATCCCATGGGGCTGGATGGTTCCGCTTTCCATTGCATGTGGAAATACAGTAGTACTGAAAGCAAGCTCTCAGACACCACTTACAGCTATGAGGATCATGGAGCTTTTCTACACAGAGGGCGGATTCCCGAAGGGTGTTGTAAACCTTGTGACCTGCAGCCGTGTAGAGGCTGATATCCTTCTTACAGATGAGAGAGTAAAGGCTGTTACATTCGTAGGAACAACAGGTGTTGGTAAACAGGTATATTCCAAAGCTGCAGCTCATGGCAAACGAGTTCAGGCACAGTGTGAGGCAAAGAACCATGCACTTGTACTTGAGGACTGCAACCTTGAGGCTACTGTTAATGCGATCATCAACTCCACATACGGATGCGCAGGCATGAGATGTATGGCTCTTCCGGTTGTATGCGTACAGGATAGTATCGCAGACGAATTTGTTTCACTTCTTAAGAAAAAAGCAGAGGCTATGAAGCTTGGCTGTGCATATGATGAAGATACCGATCTCGGCCCGGTTGTAAATGCAGGCCACAAGGAGAAGATCTGCAACTGGATCCAGAAGGGTATCGATGAGGGTGCGGAGCTTGTACTTGACGGACGTAATGTAGTAGTTCCGGGATATGAGAACGGATTCTTCGTAGGACCAACAATTCTTGACCATGTAACACCGGAGATGACAGTTGGAAACCGTGAGATCTTCGGACCGGTAACCTGTATCAAACGAGTAAAGGATTACGAGGAAGGCATCGCAGTCATGAATGCCAATCCATTTGCAAACGGTTCCTGTATCTTTACACAGAGCGGATATTACAGCCGTAAATTTGCTATGGAGACAGATGGCGGTATGGTAGGAATCAATGTAGGTATCCCGGTTCCGACAGCATACTTCCCATTCTCCGGAAACAAGGATTCCTTCTTCGGTGATCTGCACGTTCTCGGAAAAGACGGCTATCGTTTCTTCACAAGAGCAAAAACAGTTACAACACACTGGTTCGATGAAGCTGCCGGAAAGAGAAAGGTCGGCACATGGGAAGGAAGTACTGAGGCTTAAGAAAGCTTCATAAATAAATTTATGACACTGTAAGGCAGATCGGGTAAGATCTGCCTTTCAGATAAAATCCTCTAATGAAATGAGCATATTCAAAAACGGTGCATCTGCTGGATTTCCGGCAGATGCACCGTTTTTTAGGCCAATATCCGATTTAATCGATCGTCATAACACGGATGCCGTGCTCCTGGCAGAAGCTGTCGTATTCTTCAGGAAGTGGCTGGTCGGTTACGATGGCGTCCAGTTTTCCATGGAAGAATAGGTCATAAGAGAGATCCGGCCGAATTTGGAATGGTCTGCAAGAAGGATCATGCTGTTGGCATTCTCTGCAATGGCTTTTTTGGTGATGTATTCCTCGGCGCTGGCATTGGTAAGTCCGCTCTTCATGGTTACACCTGTGCAGGCCATAAAAGCCATGGAAATGTTGTAGGTCTGCAGATAATCATTGATATCCGGTCCTGTGAAGGACAGGGTCTTGCGGTTCAGCTTTCCGGGAACGGAAATGATATCCAGGTTCGGATAGGATGCTGCCTTGTTGAAGATAAGCAGGCTGTTGGTCAGGATCGTACAGTGCTTATCTGCAATAAAATCAACCAGGTTCAGGCAGGTTGTACCTGTATCGATATAGATGGTATCGTCTTCTGCCACAAGCTCTGCGGCACGGCGGCAGATTTCTTTCTTTTCGTCAGGAAAACGTCCGCCACGCTCTTCGTAAGACAGAAGGGGAAGAGTCTGTGGAGTTTCGAGTGCTGCGACACCGCCATATACTTTCATGATACTGCCACGTTTCAGAAGGATATCGACATCTCTTCTGATGGTGTTTTTGGATACGTTGAATTTCTCACATAATGTATCGAGAGAAGCGTTCTTATGCTCCAGCACATATTCTTCGATCATGTCCAGTCGCTGTGATTTCATAGAGGTCTACCTTCTTTCTATTGGTTAAGTCTTGGTTATATTTTATCATAAAAGAAGGTAGAGATAAAGTGCTTTTATAAGAACATACCAAAAATTATTTCCCTTCAAAAATATCTTGACGAAATTCTTATTTGAATGTAATATGAAAACGGTTTTCAAATTCAAATCTGCCATGTAAGGTGCAGTTGATAGAAGAGAGTAGGAATATAATGGAAGAAAAAATGAAATACAGTACCAGGCAGCAGAAAATAATTCTGGAATGCCTGCAGGAATATGGAGATACATTTTATACCATAGATCAATTATGGAGCTCCTTCATGGAAAAGAGATCCAGATTGGAAGGACAACGGTATACAGAGGACTGGAACGGCTGCAGAAAGAGGGAGCAGTGCTGAAGGTTCCGTCTGTGGAGGGAGCGCCTGCCCAGTATCGTTTTATACGTGACGAGGAACGGAAGAATTACGGTAAGCTTGTGTGTCTTGAATGTGGGCATACGATTCCTCTGCAGTGTGGATGTATCGATCATTTTGTAGGACATGTGCTGGATGAACACGGATTTGAAATCGATCAGAGCCGGACGATCTTTTATGGATATTGTGACAGCTGCAGGAGGCTTAAAAAATGAATGTTAACAGAGGAAGATGACAGCGGCAGCAGTTCTGGCGGTGACGCTTTTTATTGTGGGCGGTGTGACCAGATATGGCTTGCACAGGGCCGGAACGGTGGGACAGCCATTTATGGAGGATGGCCGACTGAAGGTGATGGCCAGCTTTTATCCCATGTATGATTTTGCCCGGAAGGTAGGGGGCGACAGGATTCAGGTAAAGGATATGGTTCCGGCGGGAACGGAGCCTCATGACTGGGAGCCGGCGGCAACGGATATCCGGAATCTTGAGGACGCAGATGTGTTTGTCTATAATGGCGCGGACCTGGAGCACTGGGCGGAGGATGTACTGGATACTTTGGAGAATCAGGACCTGGTTGTGTCTGAGGCATCGGATGGTGTGGAGCTTCTGGATGGAGGACATGACCATGCTCATGGTGATGAAGGAAAAGATCCTCATGTCTGGCTGGATCCCATGCGTGCAAAGCAGGAAATGAAAAATATCAGGGATGCTTTGGTAAAGGCTGATCCTGAGAACGGCGATTATTATGAAGCAAATTATGAGAAATATGCCGGTGAATTTGATGAGCTGGATCAGGAATTCAGAGATGGTCTGAAAGGTACGAAGAGCCGGGATATCATAGTGGCTCATGAGGCTTTTGGATATCTGTGCAATGCATATGATCTTAAGCAGCTGGCTATCGAAGGGCTGACACCGGATTCAGAGCCTGATCCTGCCAAGATGCAGGAAGTGATCGAGTATGCGAAAAAATACGACATCCATACCATATTTTTTGAGGAGCTGGCAAGTCCCAAGGTTGCTAAGACAGTGGCGAAGGAAGTGGATGCGGTGACTGCTGTGCTGAATCCGATCGAGGGATTAAGTGAGGAGGATATAGAGGCCGGAGAGGATTATTTTTCTGTGATGAGGAAGAATCTGGAGGCGCTCAGGAAGGCATTGAACTGAAGGTGCAGGACAGAAGCTGTAACAAAAAAAGGAGAAATTATGGGAATTTTGATAGAGAATCTTTCGTTTCACTATACAGGGACACCTGTGCTGGATCAGGTGAACCTGGAGGTGAAGGATGGCGATTATGCCATTCTTACCGGTGAAAACGGAAGTGGAAAAAGTACATTTCTGAAGCTTCTTCTGGGCGAACTGAAGGCTCAGGAGGGAAGTATTACCGTAAATGGAAAAGATATTTCTGCCACATTCGGAAAGGGAGATCTGGGATATGTTCCACAGAACAGTATCAGCAGAAACCAGAATTTTCCGGCGACTGTGGAAGAGATCATGATGACAGGCGTGTATTCCTCTTCCTGGAAGGCACGTTTTCGGGCAAAAAAAGAGATCCCGCGCTTGAAAGCCGCACTTGCGGAGATGGAAATGGAAGAGTTCTGGAAAAGAAGGATCGGAGATCTTTCCGGCGGACAGCAGCAGAGGGTTATGCTGGCACGTGCACTGGCAGGAAAACCGAAGATCCTGATCCTGGATGAGCCTACCACAGGAATGGATATGGCTTCTGTGAAAACACTTGCAGAAGTTCTGAAGAAGCGGAATGAGGAACAGGGGCTGACGATCCTTATGGTTACTCATGGAAATTCCGGTGAGTTTAAAGGAGCAAACCGGTTTTTTAAAGCGGAAGAGGGGAGGATCGACGAAGTATGAGTATTTTACAGTATGGATTTATGCAGAGGGCTTTTCTGGTGGGAATCCTTCTGGCTGTGATCACGCCCTGCATCGGGATCACCATTGTTCTGAAACGGATGTCCATGATCGGAGATGCGCTTTCCCATTCTTCACTGGCCGGTGTTGTGCTGGGATTGATACTGGGAGTGAATCCGGTAGCCGGTGCAGTAGTGATGTGCATCGTAGCTGCTCTTGGAATTGAGGCTATCCGAAAAAAAATCCCGCGTTATTCGGAGGTAGCGATCTCCATCGTCATGTCTGCCGGGATCGGACTGGCCGGTGTGCTGTCCGGCTTTGTGGAAAACGGTGCCAGTCTGAACAGCTTTTTGTTTGGAAGTATTGTGTCCATCAGTGAAGGAGAGCTGGCGCTGGTAGTTGTGATCAGTGTGCTGGTACTGGCAGCAGTGCTGTTTTTTTACAGGGAGCTGTTTTATATCGGATTTGATGAAAATGCGGCAAGGATATCCGGTGTTTCCGTGCGGAATATTAATTTTCTTTTTACTATTCTGACGGCTCTGACAGTTTCCATTGCGTCCCGTACAGTAGGAACCCTGATCGTTTCCTCCATGCTGGTAGTTCCGGTGGCGTGTGGCATGCAGATGGCAAAAAGCTATAAGGGAACACTGATCTGTGCCATTATCGTGGCGGTATGTACCACCATTGCCGGACTGTTTCTTTCCTATTATGCCGGACTGAAACCAGGCGGAATGATCGTTCTTCTTGAGGTTGCGTGGTTTGTAGTTGTGATGACAGTGAAAAGTTTTAACAAATAAAACACATTTTTCCCACAAAGTAAACACAATTAACCCATATACTTTGAAGCATCAAAAGGAAGCGGAGAAGAAATTTTTTCCAGGGAGGACTTAACCATGAACAATAATAGAAAATTAAAAATAAAGAAAATGATGAAAAAGGGTGCAACCATCAGCCTGTGTGCAGTACTTGCCGGTGGCATTGGTGTTGGCGCATATGAAGGTATAAATTATTTCTCCGGTGCGCAGTCCGTACAGGCAGCAACCGACAGCTCCGAGAATCTGACTCTTATGAAGTCTGATAAAAAATCAGATAAAGACAGTGAAGATACAGAGGATACAAAATCTTCCGATACAAAGGGCAGTCTGGATGTATCAGATGTTGCTGAGGAGCAATGCCTTCTGTAGTTGCCATCACAACCAAGTCAGTTCAGGAGGTTCAGGATTATTACAGCATGTTTGGTTCTCAGTACGCGCCGAGCCAGGAGCAGGAAGTTGAGGGAAGCGGTTCCGGTATTATCATCGGAAAAACAGATTCTGAGCTGCTGATCGCCACAAACTATCATGTTGTGGATGGGGCAGATACCTTGTCAGTTGCTTTTGCAGATGGTAATGCTTATGAGGCTACGGTAAAGGGATTTGATGAAAACGAGGATCTTGCAGTTGTTTCTGTTGCAACGAAGGATGTTTCTGATGATACAATGGATGCAATTGCTGTTGCAAAGATCGGAAGCTCTGATGATCTGAAGATCGGTGAGCAGGTTGTTGCCATTGGTAATGCACTTGGCTATGGACAGTCTGTTACTACCGGTATTGTCAGTGCAAAGAACCGTAAGACAGATGCATCAGGTCAGATCGAGTCTGGTGATTCTACAGATAACAGCAGCAGTATCAACAAGGGCGTGAACCTGATCCAGACAGATGCGGCTATCAATCCCGGTAACAGTGGCGGTGCGCTTCTGAATATGGATGGTGAGGTTGTTGGTATTAACTCTTCCAAGCTTGCTTCTACTGAGGTTGAAGGTATGGGTTATGCCATTGCAATTTCTGATGTTGCGGATTCTCTTGAGAATATGATGAATGCCAAGGCAAGAGATAAAGTGGATAATCATGGTATTCTTGGTATCACAGGCAGTACGGTAAGTACTGAGGCTGTACAGATTTATGGTATCCCGCAGGGAGTATTTGTTTCGGAAGTAACTGAGGGCGGCCCTGCCGATGATGCGGGTATTACCAAGAATATGGTCATTACAGAATTTGATGGTAAAACGATCACCAGCATCGATCAGCTGGTTGAGCTGCTTCAGTATTATGAGCCGAAGGAAAAAATCGATGTGACGGTTGCAGTTCTGGATGGCAATGAGTATAAGGAGAAGACACTTACTGTAAAACTTGGTAAGGATGATAGTTCCAACAAGGATAGCAAGGACAGCTCTGAGGATAGCCAGGATTCCCAGGATGCAGATATCCAGGAGGACAGGATGACTCCGATCAGGGGGATGCAGATGCATTTGCTGATGATGGAGAAGCCAGCTTGTTCAGAGATTTTGAGCAGAATGGCTTGCATGACTGATCATACAGGGTCTTTTTCATCCCTGTCGTTTGAAAAGAACACCCCGGGCAAGCGGGATATCGCCTGGGGTGTTCTTTTTTTATACAGAGAACCGTTTGATCAATGTGGTGGATACTTCGATTTTTACGGAGTGGGGGACGGGGGTTTTGATCTCCCGGATCAGCTGGGCGGCGGCTGTCTGTCCCATGAATTTTCGGGGGACGTCGATGGTGGTGAGGGCGGGGTCTATGACGCGGCCTCGGAGATGTTGTCGAAGCCTGCGATGGTGATATCTTCGGGAATCTTGTAGCCGCGGAGTTTCAGGGCCTTGATGGCGCCGATGGCGATGAGGTCGTTGTCTGCGAAGTATGCGCCGGCAAGAGGGGTTCCGCTGTCTATGATCTCCAGCATGTCAGAGAAGGCTCCTTCGATGGATGGGGAGAGTTCGTGAATGATGGATTTGGCAGTGGACATTCCGTGTTCGCGTACTGCCCGGTGAAAACCGTGTGTCCGTTCGCGGAAGTTAGTGATCCTGTAAGAAGAGCAGAGGTGTCCAGGCTGGCGGCCACAGCGTCGATGAGGTAGCTGGTGGCAAGGTAGGCTCCCTGTGCGTTGTTGATGAGTACGCAGCTGCAGTCGGCAGAGTCAAAGTAAGAGTCCAGAAGAATGACAGGGACGGAGAGCTGGAGGAATTCATGACATACGGAAGCAGAGACTTCGGTTCCCAGAAGGATGACACCTGCACACTGGGAAATGCGGAGTTCTTCGATATATTTCTGGAGATCATCGATTTTTTCATAAAGCTGGAAGGTTTTCAGATGGTATCCGTTTTTTCGGCATTCCTGTTCGATGCCGTCGGTAAGTTCTGAAAAAATAGGTGTGTAATTTAAGATCGCGTTGTGTGCCCGGCAGATGATGCAGTAGATATCTCCGGACGCATTTTTTTTCATGGAAAGTCGGCTGAAGTCATAGCCGGCTTTTTCTGCTTCCCGGATGACCATGGCTCTGGTTTCTGTGCTGACGCCAGGTTTTCCGTTCAGTGCCATGGAGACAGCTGTGCTGAGAGGTTCAGTCTGGCGGCCAGTTCTTTTGCTGTGATTCCCATAATATAGTTCTCCTTTATCCACGGTAGTGTGTCCTTGAAATTGTTTCAATTATAATCTTTTCCACATGTATTTACAATAATAAAGTGGAAAATAAAGTATAAATAACTTTATTATGTGTATAAATAAAGTGGATTTCAAGATATCATGCAGATAACAAAAGAGAACAGAGCAAATGGATCATATAAGAATAAACGCAAACCAGTAAACCTGGATTCACGAAAGGAGTTCAAAAATGGACAAGATCAAAATTGGTTACGCACCAACCAGAAGAAGTATTTTCAGCGCACCGGATGCAGTAAAATATCGCGGACTTACTGCTAAGAGACTTGAGGAGCTTGGCGTTGATTTCGTAGATATCACAGACATTAATGATGAGGGTCTTCTTTACAATGATGAGGTCTTGAGAAGATCATCGCCAAATTTAAAAAAGAGAAGGTTGACGGACTTTTCCTTCCACACTGCAACTTCGGTACAGAGTATGAGTGTGCAAGACTTGCAAAAGCGCTTGATGTTCCGGTCCTTCTGTGGGGACCTCTGGATGAGAGACCTGAGCCGGACGGAACAAGACTTCGTGATACACAGTGCGGACTTTTTGCAACTGGTAAAGTTTTAAGAAGATTCCGTGTTCCGTTTACATACATGACAAATTGCAGACTGAATGACCCGGTATTCGAGAGAGGAATCAAGGATTTCCTTGCTGTCTGTAATGTAGTTAAAACATTCAAAAATATCCGTATTCTTCAGATCTCCACAAGACCGTTTGATTTCTGGACAACCATGTGCAACGAGGGCGAGCTTCTTGAGAAATTTAACATCCAGCTTGCACCGATCCCGATGCCGGAGCTTACAGATGAAGTAAAGAAAGCAAAAGCAGAGCAGACAGAGGTTCAGGAAGTTATGCAGTACTGCCGTGACAACATGGAAATCTGCATCAAAGAGGACGAGCTTGAGAACGTAGCAGCTCTTAAAGTTGCCATGAAACATCTGGCAGAGAAATATGGCTGCAAAGCTATTGCGATCCAGTGCTGGAATCAGCTTCAGAGCGAGCTTGGAATCATGCCATGTGCAGCAAACTCCCTGTTAAATGACGAGGGTATCCCGACTGTATGTGAGACAGATATCCACGGTGCGATCACAGCTCTTATGGTAGAGGCAGCAGGTATGGGCGAAACAAGAAGCTTCTTCGCTGACTGGACCATCCGCCATCCTGATGTAGAAAACGGCGAGCTTCTTCAGCATTGCGGACCATGGCCGATCTCCATTGCAAAAGAGACACCGAAGCTTACTTACCCGCTGGCATTCGAGCATCCGGGAAGCATCACAGCGGAGGCAAAACACGGCGACGTTTCCCTGGTCCGTTTTGACGGAGACAACGGAGAGTATTCTCTTCTTCTTGGAAATGCAAAAGGTATCGACGGACCGAAAGGTATGGGAACTTACCTCTGGGTTGAGGTTGAGAATATCAAACGTCTTGAGGCTAAACTGGTTGAGGGACCATACATCCATCACTGTGTCGGTATCCACAAGAACGTTGTTCCGGTACTTTACGAGGCATGCAAATATATCGGCGTAACACCGGATCTGTATGACCCGATCGAGGAAGATGTAAAAGCTTATCTTCGCGGAGAATGATATAGATAAAAACAGCAGCATATTTTTCCGGACAGGGAAAATCCCCGGTATAAAGGAAAAATATGCGTGAAGCTGTGAGACATATAAACTGAAAAAAGAAAGGACAGGAATCAGCATGGATTTTAGAGAATTAAGCAAACTTGCGTATGATCTCAGAAAAGACACCGTAGATATGATCGTTGCCGGTAAAGGCGGACATATCGGTGGTGATATGAGTGTTATGGAGACTCTGGTCACACTGTATTTTGATCAGATGAATATTTCCCCGGAGAATATGAATGATCCGGACAGAGATCTTTTTGTTATGAGTAAAGGGCATTCCGTAGAAGCTTACTATGCAGTACTTGCAAAGAAAGGATTCCTTGATATCAAAGAAGTAAACGAGAAATTCAGTAAATTCGGAACACAGTATATCGGACATCCAAACAACAAGCTCCCGGGAATCGAGATGAACTCCGGTTCTCTGGGACATGGACTTCCGGTTTGCGTAGGTATGGCACTTGCAGGAAAAATGAACAAGAAAGACTACCGTGTATACACAGTAATGGGTGATGGTGAGCTTGCAGAGGGTTCTGTATGGGAAGCAGCTATGGCAGGACATCAGTATAAACTGGATAACCTCTGCGCGATCGTTGACCGCAACAGACTCCAGATCTCCGGAAATACAGAGGACGTTATGGGACATGACGATCTTCATGAAAGATTCAGGAGTTTTGGATGGCATGTGATCGATGTTGCTGACGGAAACAGCATTGAGCAGCTTCATGCAGCATTTGAGGAAGCGAAACAGACAAAGGGCCAGCCCACAGTTCTGATCGCAAACACTGTTAAAGGTAAAGGCTCCGCAGTTATGGAAGACAAAGCATCCTGGCATCATCATGTACCGAGTCAGGAAGAGTATGAGCAGATCATGAAGGATTTTGAAGAGAGAAAGGAGCAGCTGTAATTATGAATAAGATCCCAAACCGTAAAGCAATTTGTGACGTACTTTTAAAAGAAGCGGAAACAGATAAAGATATCGTTGTTCTCTGCAGTGACTCCAGAGGATCTGCATCTTTAGCACCTTTTGCAGAGGCGTATCCGGAGCAGTTCGTTGAGATGGGAATCGCTGAGCAGGACCTTGTCAGCGTGTCCGCCGGTCTTGCACACTGCGGCAAAAAAAGCTTTTGCAGCTTCTCCAGCATGCTTCCTTTCCACAAGAAGCTATGAGCAGTGCAAGATCGATGTTGCATACTCCAACACAAATGTAAAACTGATCGGAATCAGTGGTGGAATCAGCTACGGTGCTCTTGGAATGAGCCATCATTCCGCACAGGATATCGCAGCTATGTCTGCAATCCCGAACATGAGAGTTTACCTTCCAAGTGACCGTTTCCAGACTGCAAAGCTGATCGAGGCGCTTCTGAAGGATGAGAAACCGGCATATATCCGTGTAGGAAGAAATCCGGTTGAGGATATCTATACAGAGGACAACTGCCCGTTCGAAATGGATAAGGCAACTGTTCTTGCAGAAGGAACAGACGCAGCGATCATCGCATGTGGCGAAATGGTACGCCCGGCTTACGAGGCTGCCAAACTTCTTGAGAAAGACGGCATCCACGCAACAGTTCTTGATATGTATTGTGTAAAACCTCTGGATAAAGAAGCAATCGTAAAAGCCGCATCCAATGCAAAGGTTGTTGTAACTGCTGAGGAGCATGCGCCGTTTGGCGGACTTGGTTCTATGGTAAGTCAGGTTGTTGGTGCTGAGTGCCCACGCAAAGTCCTGAATATCGCACTTCCGGATGCTCCGGTTGTAAGCGGAACCTCCCAGGAAGTATTTGACTACTACGGAATGAACGCAGAAGGAATCGCAAAAACTGTAAAAGACGCGCTGAAATAAGGTGAAAATTATGGAAAAAAAATATGTTCTTGCGGTTGATCAGAGTACCCAGGGAACAAAAGCGATCCTGTTCGATGTGAACGGTGATCTGGTCTGCAGGACAGACCTTCCTCACAGACAGCTGATCAACGAAAAAGGATGGGTTTCCCATGATCTTTCCGAGATTTACAGCAATACGATCCAGGTTGTAAAAAATCTCGTAGAGAAGGCCGGAATCCAGAAAGAAGAGATCGCGTGTCTTGGAATCAGTAATCAGAGAGAGACATCCGCAGCGTGGAGCCGCAGCACAGGTGAGCCTCTGGCACCTGCCATTGTATGGCAGTGCTCCAGAGCTTCCGAAATCTGTGAGCGGATCAAGACAAACGTGATGATCGATCCGGACCGTGAGCAGAAGAAAAACGGCGGTGTGGCAGAGATCATCCGTCAGAAGACAGGAATGCACCTTTCCCCATATTTCCCGGCAGCGAAGTTTGCATGGCTTCAGGAAAATGTGGAGGAAGTAAAACAGGCAAAAAGAGACAACGATCTCTGCCTGGGAACCATCGACACCTGGCTTCTGTTTAAACTGACAAAAGGCGAGGTTTATGCAACGGATTATTCCAATGCATCCAGAACCCAGCTTTTCAATATCCACAACCTGAAATGGGATAAAGAGATCTGTACCTGGTTTGGCATTAATGCAGATATGCTTCCGGAAGTATGCGATTCCAGCATGCAGTACGGAACAACTGATTTTGAGGGATATTTCCAGACACCGATCCCAATCTGTGGTGTGATCGGAGATTCCCAGGGTGCACTGTTCGGACAGGGCTGCATCGAAAAAGGAATGGTCAAAGCTACATACGGAACCGGTTCCTCCGTTATGATGAACGCAGGAACAGAACCGATCATGTCAGATCTTGGTCTTGTGACTTCTCTTGCATGGGGACTTAACGGCAAAGTTACCTATGTACTGGAAGGAAATATCAACTACACAGGTGCAGTGATCACATGGCTGAAGGATGACATGGGACTGATCACGTCTCCGGGAGAGACTCAGGAAATGTCAGAGCAGGCAAATAAGAACGATACTACCTATCTGGTTCCTGCATTTTCCGGTCTGGGAGCACCTTACTGGAAATCCGATGCAAAAGCCATTATCTATGGAATGAGCAGAACAACCGGAAAGAAAGAGATTGTAAAAGCAGCCCTGGAATCTATTGCTTATCAGATCACAGATATCGTTGAGATGATGAAGGCAGAAGATGGAATGACTGTAAAAGAACTCTGTGTAGATGGTGGCCCTACAAGAAATCAATACCTGATGAAGTTTCAGAGTGATATCCTCGGAACAAAAGTAAGCCTTCCAAGATGTGAGGAGTCTTCCGCATTGGGAGCTGGTCTGATGGCTGGCTTAAGCTGTGGACTTTATAAGATGGAAAGCATCTTTGAGGTGAAGAACCGCAATCAGTTCATCCCTTCCATGAATCTGCAGGAAAGAAACCGGAAATACATCGGATGGAAAAACGCAGTAGAAAAAGTTCTTGTATAAGCATAAAAATTTCTCAATATAAAAATGTGTTGCTGATCGCGGAGTGAGCAGCAACAAAACGGGAGCTTCAGGCAGCGGCAATTGCTTGACCCCATGTGTATGTCAGATTATAATAAAATAACAGGCATTTCCGGATGCATTCCAGATGTATCGGAAATGACGGAAAGCCGGTCTTTGCCAGTATCATGTGCAGAGGCCGGCAAAAGTTATATTCAGAGATAAATGATTATCCATTTGCAGTAGCCGTGCAGTGGCATCCGGAGATGATGTATGATTCTTCAGAGCAGCTGAAGCTTCTCCGGGCATTTGCGGAGGCAGCAGGGAAGGAGACAGGATTATGAATATTTGTATATATGGAGCGTCCAGTGCAGAACTGAAAAAGATCTATTATGAGAAAACGGAAGAACTTGGACGGCTGGTGGGAAAGCGAGGACACGGCCTTGTTTTCGGAGGTGGAAAAGAGGGGCTGATGGGTGCGGCAGCCCGGGGTGTTGACAGAGAAAAAGCTATATCCTGGGTATCGCGCCGAGATTTTTTGACCAGCCGGGAGTGTTGTATGAGCATTGTACAGAGTTTATTTTTACTGAAAATATGCGTGAGAGGAAGCACCTGCTGGAAAGCCGTTCGGATGCGACTATCGTGGTACCTGGGGGAATTGGTACTTATGAGGAGTTTTTTGAGATCCTGACATTGAAGAGTCTGGGACGTATCGACAGGCCGATCGTTCTTTACAATATTCAGGGATATTATGACAGCATGAGGGCACTTCTGGAGTATACAGCCGGGGAAAAAATTTATGGCCAGAGATGTTGTGGATATGTGTCGGTTTATGAAAGATCCGGAGGAGATTCTGGATTATATTGAGAATTACCGGAATTATGGGGGAAGGCTATAAAAAAAATAAAGTGAGAAAATTCATAGTCAGGCGGATACTTTCCTGATTCGGGTAAATGATCGAGGGGAACCAGAGATTTACATATAAAAAGACGCGGCCTTTTATCGGGGGTTATCAGAGGATAAAAAGGTTCGCGTCTTTTTTTTGTATGATATTAGGGGGCATTATGGGTTTATGTGTGTTTACATTTGATTACGATATTTGGGATCAGAATTCGTAATTTTTATGTCTTTTGAAGAAATCTTTAGTTTCCTTTACGACCACACCGCTCAGGGCAAGAAGAGCGATCAGGTTCGGGAATGCCATCAGGGCATTGAAGATATCTGCGATGTTCCATACAGCTGCTACAGTCATATATGGTCCGATGAATACGCAGATGATGTACAGCCAGCGGTATGTTGTAACTGCGGCTTTGTTTCTGTTGAACAGGTATTCCAGACATCTTTCACCGTAGTAATCCCATCCGAGGATTGTTGTGAATGCGAAGAATACCAGGCACAGCATCAGTGAGAAGGATGCTACAAACGGCGGGAAAGGAAGACCTTTCTGGAAAGCTGCTGTTGTGATAGCAACACCCTCAAGACCTGTGTTCCATGTCTCTGTGATGACGATGGAAAGACCTGTCATGGTACAGATCACGATGGTATCGATGAATGTACCTGTCATGGATACAAGACCCTGACGTACCGGCTCCTTTGTCTGAGCTGCAGCGGCTGCGATCGGGGCACTACCAAGACCGGACTCATTGGAGAAGATACCGCGGGCGATACCCTTCTGCATAGCTACGACCATGGTTCCCATTGCGCCACCTGCAAGTGCACTTCCTGTGAAAGCAGATTTTACGATAGTTACGATCGCTGCAGGTACTGCAGAGATGTTTGTGATCACGATGATCAGTGCCAGTGCAACATAGAGAACTGCCATAAACGGTACAACGACCTGGGATACCTTTGCGATTCTCTGGATTCCGCCGAGAACGACAAGTCCTACACATACGGTAAGTATCAGACATGCGACTACAGTTGCCCAGGAATATGTATTTCCGAAAAGTGCTACTGTATGTGCTTTATCCGGGTCAAAGAAATTGGTAACTGCAGATGCGATACCGTTTACCTGTGTAAAGGTTCCGATACCGAAAAGTCCAACACCTGCTCCGAAAAATGCGAAGATTTTGGCAAGCCATCTCCACTGTTTTCCCATACCGTTTTCGATGTAGTAGAATGGTCCGCCGAGAACGTGGCCTTCTTTGTCAATGGTACGATACTTGATCGCCAGAAGTCCTTCCGCGTATTTGGTTGCCATTCCGAAGAATGCAGCTACGATCATCCAGAAAAGTGCTCCTGGTCCGCCGGCTGCGATAGCAGTTGCGACACCTACGATATTTCCGGTTCCGATGGTTGCTGAAAGCGCAGTACACAGAGCTCCGAAGCTTGTGACCTCACCATCGCCGTCTTCTTCATTTTTTACCATGAATTTCAGTGCCTTTCCGAGGTGCCTTACCTGTAAAAGACCTAACCGAGCGGTTAACAGAATTCCTGTGAACAGGATCAGAATGATCAGCGGAAGTCCCCAAACGACTCCGTCAAACCATGTGATAAAGTTGTTGATTTGTGTAAACATTACTCTTTCCTCCATCCTTTTGCCTGAGAGATTTACAGCATTTTGTGTGCTGCGTACACCTTCGGCGCTCTTCCCTTTTGATTTGAAGAGACTCTCCTGAGTTTTTTTATTTTTGAATGATGCCAGGACCTTTTTGTGTGCGGTGGTGACGGTCATTCGTTTTGTGTAGAAAAACACTGTAACACAGAGTATCACATGAATTGATGGATTTCAATGGGTTTTTTAAAAAAAAATGCATTTATTAGAAAAATTAATCGACATATAATCGGGAGTTTGGGGAATTTTTATGCCTGCCTGATCTGCC
>ENA-OPZM01000391-OPZM01000391.1-human-gut-metagenome-genome-assembly--contig:-NODE-391-length-19165-cov-7.168032_pt1 | contig 19165 bp, 24 predicted proteins | sample MGYA00242478_ERZ504493 | MGnify/ENA primary metagenome ERZ504493 (study PRJEB26092, sample SAMD00036227) | human gut metagenome | host: Homo sapiens | study: EMG produced TPA metagenomics assembly of...
CTGCGTTCTGGCCAGAAGCTCCGCCCCGGGAACAACACCACGGCGGTATCGTTCTGGGTGACGACCACTGCCGGCGCGTTGGCGCTGCTACAAGGTCGATGTGCACCACATCCCGGCTGAGAGCATTGCCCAGCCCGATGGAAACAGCTGCCGCCAGCAGGATGCATGGCCCTGCCACCCGCAGCCGTACCCGCCAGTGAACGCCAGCCAGCACAACAGGATCAGCACCAGACACACGATGGCTGCATAGGCCGTATCGAAGTAGATTCCCGCGCCCGGTTTTGCAGAGATCCAGACGGCCCAGCGGTCGAGCAGGCCGGTCAACGCCGCAGACGCTGCGGACAGCACACCATACAACGGAGCAAGAGCGGGTACCAGGCCGGCAAAGGCCGTGCCAAGGCCCAGCAGCATCATGGGCTGGATGAGCCACAGCACCGCCACACTGGATGCCACCGCATAAATGCTCACACTCAGCCCGCGCAGCACCAACACCGGGAATGTGGCCACCGAAGCACAAAACGAGATGCAAATGCTTTCCGCAAGGCCCCAAAGACGTTCCGGCAGTTTGAAATACCCTGGGCGCTTCACCGGATTTTTCGCGTTTTTCCAGAACTGGCGGTACCACGCATCCCGGGCGCGGCGGATGCACACACCGCCTGCCACCGTGCCCACCACCGCCGCAAACGAAAGTTCAAAGCCGATATCGCACACTGCATAGCTGTTGCCTGCGGTCATAACGATACCTGCCACCGCCAGAGAGGTAAGGGTATCCGGCGGGCCGTACAGCCACACACCCAGTGCACCGACCCAGACCGCCACTGCGGCGCGGCATACCGAGGGTGTGAAGCCGGTCACGCCCATCAGCAAAAAGGCCAGCAGACTTCGGAATACCGCCCGGCATCTGCGCCTGCGGTAGCTCTGCTCCCACTCGTAGGCAGGAGTGTGCTGAGGATATCACCGCACAAAATGGACACATGCATTCCGCTTACCACCAGCACATGGGCAAGACCCGCGCCCCGGTAGGCGCTGCGCATGGCCGAAGACAGATAACTCCGGTCACCGGTAGTCATGGCAGCCAGCACACCGCCGGTCTTGCCGTCCATACGGCGGCGCAGCGACGCACTGAGCCTTTGCTGCAGGCGGTGGGTGCGGGCGCGGAAGCTGCCGCTTTCGCCCAGAACTGTAAGCTCCGGCCCATCCTCGTCCATTTCCGCCTGCAGAGCGATGCCGTCCGCATACAGGCTGACCCGGCTTCCGGATGCCGGGGCCGACAGTATAAATCTTCCCTGCACCCTTTCCCCGGCTTTGCACTCCGGCAAAGCACTGCACTCCACCCGGAAGGATGCCGCGCTGCCGTTCACTTTCTCTACATGCAAAACCGCATCCACGATACCGGGATCGTAGGAATCCGCCGTGCTTTCCACCTCTGCGGTCAGCACCAGTGGACGGCCTGCATATTGCACCCGGATGCGCTCCAGCCGGTTTGCCGTGTGCAGCACCGATGCCATACCCACAGCAGCACCCAGCAGGATGCAGAGCGCTGCTTTGCGGGCAGCATCAAAGATGCACAGCACCAGACAAACGGCAACAAAAAATGCCGCAAACGGCACAAAAAGTTCCGTTTGCGGCAAAAAAACGCACACTAACTCCACACCCAGCATTCCAGCGCAGAAAACGCAGAGCGGGCGTCGCATTGCAGCTTAGTGGAAGAACAGAGGCAGCGGCTCCAGGAAGATGATATCCTTGCGCTCAGCTGCATCGCCCTCGGCCAGAACAGCGGCCTGGCCCACAATGGTGCACTGGGTCTGCTCAGCCAGCGCGTCCAGAGCCTTGAGCGAACCGCCAGTGGAAATGACATCGTCCACCACCAGAACGCGCTTGCCGCTCATCTTGTCCAGCTCCTTGCGGTCGATGACCAGCTTCTGCTTGCCTGCGGTGGTAATGGACTGATCCTCCACCACCACGGGGTCGGTCATATACAGCTTTTCGCCCTTGCGTGCGCAGACGTAGGGCTTGCCGCTCTGGCGGCTCATCTCGTGTGCCAGAGGGATGCCCTTGGCCTCGGCGGTCAGCAGGATATCAAAATCCGGGCACTTCTTCAGCAGTTCAGCGGCAGCAGCCACGGTCAGCTCGGCATCACCCAGCATGATAAAAGCAGCAATGTCCATGTGGTCATTCACCTTGCAGATGGTCAGCTCACGGGTCAGGCCTGCAACGTGCAGAGTATAGGTCTTAGCCATAATTCAACGCTCCCTTTTTATTGGAATCAGACAGGCAGCTTTTCGCCGCCCAGAACATGGAAATGCAGATGTTTCACGGTCTGGCCTGCGTCCTCGCCAACATTGGAGATGACGCGGTAGCCGTTGTTCAGGCCCTGCTCCGCAGCCAGCTTTGCGATCACTGCAAAGATATGGCCCAGCAGTGCGCCGTCCTCTTCGGTCAGCGCAGCGGCAGAGACAATGTGCTTTTTGGGCACCACCAGAAAGTGCACCTTGGCCTGCGGGTTGATGTCGTAAAACGCCACCACCTGCTCGTCCTCGTACAGCTTCTTGGAGGGGATTTTCCCCTCCGCGATCATACAGAACAGACAATCTTCCATGGGAAACAACTCCTTCCTGATATTTTATAAACGTCCCCGCCCTCTCAGGCCGCTTTGCGTCCAGCTCTCCCAAAGAGAGAGCCCTTGGCAGCGCGTCAGCGCTGACGGAGAGGGCGAACCCGTTTTCTTATTCGCCCAGAGCCTTCTTGACGATGGCGCCGACAGCAGCCAGAGCTTCGTCGATCTTGGTCTCGTCCTTCAGGCCGGCCATTGCAAAGTCCGGCTTGCCGCCGCCCTTGCCGCCGGCAATGGCAGCGATCTCCTTGACCAGAGCACCGGCCTTCAGGCCCTTTTCCTGTGCCTGTTTGGTCACAGTGACAGCCATGGTGATCTTATCCTCAGACTTGCCCACCAGAACCGCCACAGCGGCTTCACAGCCTTGTCGCGGATGGTATCGCACATGCCGCGCAGGGTGTCGCCGGTGGTGCCGGTGAAGTATGCAGAAGCGATCTTCACGCCGCCGATCTCTTCGGCATTGTCAAACAGGCTGGTCACCTTGGAAGCGGCGACCTGTGCCTTGATCTCTTCCAGCTCCTTGGCCAGAGCCTTGTTCTCAGCCATCACGGCCTCGGCACGGACGGGCAGAGCGGTCACATTGTTTGCCTTCAGAGTGTTTGCCACGGTATGCAGCATAGCCTCCTGCAGGTTTGCACGGATCAGCAGGTTGCGGCCGGTGACAGCCTCGATGCGGCGGATGCCCGCAGCAACGGAGGCCTCGCTCACGATCTTGAAGCCGCCGATCTGGGCGGTGTTCTTCACGTGGGTGCCGCCGCAGAACTCGGTAGACCAACCCTCGATGTCCACAACACGCACGACCTTGCCGTACTTTTCGCCGAACAGAGCCATTGCACCCAGCTTCTTGGCTTCCTCAATGGGCATTTCCCGGACGGTGACGTTCATGGACTCGTAGATTTTATCGTTCACGATCTTCTGCACGCGGGCCAGCTCCTCGGGAGTGACCGCGCTGAAGTGGGTAAAGTCGAAGTGAGTAATCTCTGCATCCTGATAGGAGCCTGCCTGATGGACGTGGTCGCCCAGCACTTCACGCAGAGCTGCCTGCAGCAGATGGGTGGCGGTGTGGTTGCGGGCAATGGCCATGCGGTATTCCTTATCCACCTGAGCGGTCAGATGGTCGCCCCCCTTCACGATGCCGCTCTCCAGCACGCAGGTGTGGACGTAGTAGCCCTTGGGGGTCTTCTTCACATCCAGCACGCGCAGGCTGCAGTCGGCGCTGTTCAGCATGCCGTGGTCCGCAGCCTGACCGCCCATCTCAGCGTAGAAGGGAGTCTTATCCAGAACCACCAGCACGCCGTCCTTCGCTTCCTCGTCGGTAGCAATGGCATCGGTCAGAGTTTCTTCGTCGCTCAAGGCGACCACAACACCGGTGTCGTTCAGGGTCTCGTAGCCGGTAAAGACGGTGGGCTCTGCATTCAGCGCACCGAACAGATCCTCGCTCCAGCCGGAGATGTTCTTCTTCAGGCGCTCCGCACGGGCACGCTCCTTCTGCTTGGTCATTTCGGCGTGGAAGCCTTCCTCGTCGATCTCAATGCCCTGCTCTGCAGCGATCTCCTTGGTCAGATCCAGCGGGAAACCGAAGGTATCGTTCAGCTTGAACACATCCAGACCCTTCAGCAGGTGCTCATGTGCCTTTTCCAGACCGTCGATCATGTTGTTCAGGATGTTCATGCCGGCATCAATGGTGCGGGCAAAGTTTGCCTCCTCGGTGCCGATGACCTTCTTGATATAAGCATCGTGCTCGCGCAGCTCGGGGTATGCGCTCTCGCTGGACTGGATAACAGTCTCCACCAGCTCCACCAGGAACGGGCGGGTGATGCCCAGCATACGGCCATGGCGGGCAGCACGGCGCAGCAGGCGGCGCAGCACATAGCCACGGCCCTCGTTGGAAGCAGGATGCCATCGGACACCATGAAGGTGCAGCTGCGGATGTGGTCGGTGATGACACGGATGGAGATATCGGTCTTGTCGTCCTCGCCGTAGGTCTTGTTGGCAATGTGCTCTACATGGTGCAGCACGCTCTGCACGGTGTCAACCTCAAACAGGTTGCCCACGCCCTGCATCACGCAGGCCAGACGCTCCAGACCCATGCCGGTATCGATGTTGGGGCGTGCCAGACGCTCGTAGTGGCCCTTGCCGTCGGCATCGAACTGACTGAACACCAGATTCCAGATCTCCATATAGCGGTCGCAGTCGCAGCCCACGCCGCAGGTCGGCTTGCCGCAGCCGTACTCGGGGCCGCGGTCAAAGTAGATCTCGGAGCAGGGGCCGCACGGGCCGGAGCCATGCTCCCAGAAGTTGTCCTCCTTGCCCAGACGCACCATGTGGTCGGGGGCGATGCCCACCTTCTTGGTCCAGATATCGTAAGCCTCGTCGTCCTCTTCGTACACAGAGATGTGCAGGCGGTCCTTCGGAATGGCCATCCACTCGTCAGAAGTCAGGAACTCCCATGCCCAGGGAATGACCTCCTCTTTGAAGTAATCCTGGAAGGAGAAGTTGCCCAGCATTTCAAAGAAGGTGCCATGGCGGGCAGTGATGCCAACACGCTCGATATCCGGGGTGCGGATGCACTTCTGGCAGGTGGTCACGCGGTGACGGGGCGGCTCTTCCTGAGCCAGAAACCACTTTTTCATAGGTGCCATGCCGCTGTTGATCAGCAGCAGGCTGGGGTCGTTCTTAGGTACCAGGGGGAAGCTGTCCAGACGCAGGTGGCCCTTGCTCTCAAAGAAGCTCAGGTACTTTTCACGCAGTTCATTCAAACCGGTCCATTGCATAGGTTTTCTCTCCTCAATCGTCTTTGGCGTTTGTGCGCCGTTTTTATGCTGTTATGGCAGAGGGGCGGCACGGTGAAAAAACAAAAAACAGCCCTCATCAAAGGGACGAAGGCTGCTTGTGCGTCAAACTCCGTGGTACCACCCAAATTGCAAAGGATAAAATGTGTCCCTGCCGCTTTCGGCGCGTTAACGCTGCGCTGCGTCCGACTTGTGTCGCCGGAAGCTCCGGGGTGGCGCGAAATGATCCCGACCGGAGCACCTTACAGCCGTGGGCGCTCTCTCTGGACGGTGGTGTGTGCATTTCTGACCCCATCATTGCCATCTGTCATAATTTTACATTCCGCAAGGCAGGCGAAGTGCCCCTTTGCGTACAGCTAAATTATAGCATACGCAAAACGTTTGTCAACGGTTTTGAGCAAAATTTACGGCACCCAGATGCGGCGCACCTCCAGCACCTTGCCGCCCTGCACCACCAGCGTGGTATTATAGGTGGTCCAGTTATCGGGGTCTGCATTGATCGCTGCTGCCACCGCATCTGCGCCCGTAGTCTCCACAGCTTCGGCCTGCGGGTCGGCAGAACTGTCCTTCAGCACTACATCCTCTGCCAGCGGCATCGTCTTTTCTCCCATCTCGTAATAGAGCGGGTAATCGTCAAAGGTCATCGTCCGGTAGGTGTCATCATCCTCCAGCTTCAGATCCAGCCCGCCGGGCTGCTCCATGCCGCCGTTGATGCTTACAAGATGGTGCTGGTCATTCCGCTCAATGCTTTTCACCTCGGTTGTCACACATTGATCCTGCGCCGCACCCTCTTCATGGAAGGTGATCTTGTCTCCAACGGCAAGGTTTTCAATCTCCTCTTTCTTATAAATGTCGTAGCCAAACACCTTTGCAGTCAATTTACCGTTCTGCACACCGGAGGTAATGGAGGCAGAAACAAATGTGGTGGTCTGCGTGTCATCAAGGTCATCCAGTGTCCATGTCTGCAGATTGATCGGTTCCGTAACGCCTTCTTCTGCCACATGGGACGAGGCCGGCACTGTACTGGATGCGGGGGTGCTGGCGGGGGTGCCGGAGCCGCCGCAGGCCGTCAATGCGATGCCCGCAGCCAGAACAGCCAGAATCTTATATTTCAGGTTCATAAAAATACCTTCTTTCTTGACGCGGTAGATTTATTCCGCTACAATAAAAACGAATCAAGAACCCATTCTATTGTAACTGATTTTAAGATAGAGAGGAATTTCCCGTGAAAATTTTAAAAGTAAAATGTCTTGCCCCCACCCGGCTGGACAACTACCTGATGCAGCAGTACCCGGCACTGAACCCGGGCCGCCTGAACAAGGCCTGCGGGAGAACAAGATCAAGCTGAACGGCAAAAAGCAGCCGCTTTCCACCCGCGTGATGGCCGGTGATGAGATCAAGCTGTTCATTCTGGATGAAGTTCTGGATGCGGACCGCCGTGTGGACGGCCCGGCGTGGAAGAACGCCCGCGGCCCGGCACAGGTGGTCTACGACTGCCCGCAGATCGTCATTGTGAACAAGCCCGCCGGTCTTGCCGTGGATGGTCCGGAGGACGACACCCTGCTGAACCGCACCCTGCTCTACCTGAACCAGCAGGGCGAGTACAAGGAGAACGACCTGTACACCCCGGCGCTGTGCCACCGGCTGGACACCGGCACCAGCGGCCTTGTCATCGTTGCCAAGACCCCGGAGGCCGAAGAGCTGTTCCTTGCAGCCATCAAGAACCGCGAAGTGAAAAAGACCTACCTCTGCGTCACCTTCGGCCGTCCGATGCCGCCGGATGCCACTCTGGGCGGCTATCTGCTCAAGGACGCGGACCGCGGCATCGTGAAGATCGTGGAGGAAAAGCAGCCCGGTGCCAAGGAAGTGGAGACCCGGTACGAGACCATCGCCGTCTCCGGCCGTCTGGCCCTGCTGAAGGTGCAGCTGATCACCGGCCGCACCCATCAGATCCGCGCACACATGGCCAGCATCGGCTGTCCCATTCTGGGCGACAGCAAATACGGCAACAACACCGCCAACCGCGAGCTGAAACTCAAGTATCAGGCCCTGTGCGCATGGGAACTCACCATGCCCCGCTTCACCCAGCCGGATTTCGAGTTCCTCAGCGGCAAGACTTTCCGCGCACCAAAGCCCTGGTATTACAGTCAGGTACTGGACGGAACCCTGAAATAAGCTTTTTTACAACAAATTACAGCAAAAAAGAAATCCCGGAAGTGTATTCCGGGACTTCTTTTTTTTCGTTTATGATTTTACTGGAATAGACCGCCAAACCAGCCCAGAGTGGACTCAGTTGCATTTGCAAAGGCATCCTGAACTTCCTGAATGCTGTCCAGCAGCTTGGTGCCCTCGGTATCCTTCACCGACCAGTAAACGCCGCTGCTTGCCGAGCCATCCGAAACCGTGAAGTCACTGGTAAAGCAGAGGTTATCGCCCTGAGAATCGGTCACGACCACCATGTAGGTGTAATTGCCTGCGGGCAGTTCACCAAAGCGGATGGAGCTGTCCAGCGACTTGAAGGAGAAGATTGCCGTATTGGGTGCTGCCTGTGCAGTGAACACCGTCTGGTCGTTCTCGTCCAGCACTGCCACCTGCACATTGGTCAGGGTGGTGCCCAGCGCAGCATTTGCAGTGCCGGTCAGCGCCATGCCCTTGCCCGCACGGACATTGATGGGGTAGCTCATGCCTTCCAGACGCAGGCCGTCAGCCTCTGCAGCAATGAAGTTGTGATCCGATGCCACATACCAGTAGCAGGAGGACCTATTGACCGAAACGCTGGAGTTTTCCAGCGGGATGCGTCCGGAAGAGATGTTGCCTGCCGGATCGGAGCAATAGAAGTCGCCGTTGGTGTAGTCGGTGAGCAGCACTGCATGGGGCTGGCTGCGGTCATACAGCACGATGCCCTCCGGGTGCTGCGAAAGCAGGGTGATCAGGGTCTGCACTTTTTCCTGTTTGCGGGAGGGCAGTGTGCCGTAGCCCACCTGCATCTCCTTATATGTAAAGCTGTGGGAAAGCCCGTTGGACCATGCCGTGGAACGGACACTGTTCTCGGTCACAGTGGACCAGTCGGTCAGGCCGTCAAAATAGGCACGGCGGCGCAGCATCATGGCTGCGGATGCCAGTGTGCAGGTGCCGCCGCGGCTCTGCTTGAAGTAGAAGCCTGCGTCCACATTCAGATCAACTGCCAAGGCAGCCGGCAGGCAGGTGAGCATAAACACCAGTGTCAGCACAAGGCTCAGCAGTTTTTTACGGGACGGTGCAGCGGTATTCACGGGTAGGTTCTCCTTTCAGCTTCCATGGCTTGTTACGTTTACCACCATAAAGTATACCAACCTGTTACCCTTTTGTAAACGTTTGTGAAGCTTTTTTCTCAATATCAACACGTTTGGGCAGTTTTTGTTGGAGAGAATGCACAGTTTCCGGCAAGATATTCTACATTTTTTACAAAAATCCCGTCCTGACATTTTTCAAGCGCACCGCATTTTGCATTCTTTTTTCATTTTCTGACCACGCTGTGGGCAAACAAAAAAGCTCCACAGACGAACAAATTCGTCTGTGGAGCTTTTGGTCCGAGTGGCGAGAATCGAACTCACGGCCTCTTGAACCCCATTCAAGCGCGCTACCAAAACTGCGCTACACCCGGATATCTGCAAGCGGTTATCGCTCACAGCTCAATTAGTATACTTGATTCAGGGTGTTTTGTCAAGCTTTTTCTGCCAGGTTTTTGCAAATAAATTTTCAAAACTCCGGCTCGTTTTCCTGCAGCGGCTGATCCCTTGCAGGAAACGTTTCAAATTCAACAGTGGCAAGTGCAATTGCAAACACACTCTCGGCACCGGCTGCCAGCAGCGCCTGTGTGCAGGCTGCTGCCGTGGCACCGGTAGTGATTACATCGTCTACCAAAAGCACCTTTCTGCCCTCCACAAGTTCCGTGTCTGTCACCCGGAAGGCACCCGCCACATTGGCAAGGCGCTGCTCAAAGGGCAGGCCCGCCTGATGCCGCTTTGCACGAGTGCGGCCCAGTGCTTTCGGGTACAGCGGTATCCCCAGTGCGCGGGCCAGCGGCACCGCCATGAGCTGCGGCACATTGTAGCCGCGCGCTCTGCCGGATGCCGGTACGGGAACGATGCAGTCGTACCCAAGGGACATGCCTTCCACAAGCTCCGGCACCGGTTCTGCACCGGCCATATGCATCTCGCTGCCAAAGGCCAGCTTTGCCAGCCAGAGGCCCAGCTCCACCGCCGCCCACGGTGCAGCATGGTATTTTGTATGCAGGATGCCGCGCCGCACACAGCCCTCATACCGGAACGGTGCTGCTGCACCGGTCAGTTCCCCTAAATAATGCTGAGAAGCGTCCAGCCGCATTCCCGGCTTCCTGCGCAGCGCTTCCAGCTCCGCGGCACAATCCGGGCAGACAGGCACACTGCCCAGCACCCGATCACAAAACGGGCAGCGGCGTGGGTACACCAACTGTCTTGCCCCGCGCAGAATGCGGCGCGGGACGCTGTAATAATCCATCAGTCCTTTTTGACGGCCACGATCACACGCACGCGCTTGCCCGCAGCACAGCCAAAGTTATCGTACCAGCCGGTCAGGTAGTAGCCCTCCGAGTTGACCTCGGTCAGCTTGGTGGCGTAGTACTGACCCTTGTACCACAGATACACCTGTGCGTCGTCCGCCATCTCAAAGCGGGTGCCGTTGCTCATGACCGACGCTGCACCCACCTGATCGATCTTCATGGGCATGAGCTGGACCATCGTCCGCACGCTGCCGGTCGTCTCTCTGCGGGCTGCAACACCACCTACCAGCACCGGATATTTGACGTTGGTGGTGAAAGCTACCTGCGAACCATTGACATAGCACACATAGGTAGCACCGCCGCCAATATAGCGGAAGATGGACGCATACGGTTCGCCTACAAGGCTGCCCACCTGCCGCAGACCAAGGCTGAGCAGGCTATCCGTGTTGGCTGTGATCTTCTGCCACAGAGTGGAGAGGATGTCGCCGTTGATCACACCCCACAGCACTTCGCTGGTGGTGGGCACCAGAACATCCTTCAGGTCGTCCACGATCTTATCCTGCGTATCCGTGCTGTCGCTCTTTCCGGTGGAAATGATCTTGGCCAGCGTCTGCAGTTCCGAGTAGTTGACTGCCACATTCTTGATATCATCCAGCACGCCGTAGGTCCACAGGTCGCCGGTGACATCATTCAGGATCAGGCGGTCGATCTCGCCCTTCTCATTCAGCGTATAGTAGCGGACGTTCAGAAGATTCAGGTCTGTCCCCGCTAGGCGGCTGGGACGAACCGTCCCAGCCACACCCTCCGCAGTTGTATCCAGAATCTGTACATCGTCGGCAAGGGCATAGCTGCCCAGTGCCGTTGCATCTGCATTGACCTTGCCGGTAACGACCTTGTTCTCGATGCCGCTCACGGACTCGCCTTCCGGCGTTACGCAGATCTCTACCAGCCAGCCCTTGGGGTAGTTCAGGCTTTTGTCCACATTCACAGTGCGCTGAACACCATCGGTGCACATGACAGCCACGCGCTGCAGCACATCCGCGCCGTTATCTTCCACAAGGCTGCGGGCTGCGCCCTGCACCACGCCGTAGAACACCTCGTCGGCCTCTGCGCCGGTAATAACATCCGCCGCCTCATTGTTCATGCCCAGCAGCAGAGTGACCACTTCGCCCACGCCGCCGCCGTTCAGGTGGACACCTTGGAAGCCACCGCTGTGCTGCCCAGCTGATAGCTGGTGCCTGCCACGGTAACCGCCGTGGGTGCGCTGGCGCTGGGCGAAACGGCAGTGATGCGGCCTGCTGCTTTGCGGGTGTAGATCCATACAGTCTGCAGACTTTCGCTGTAATAATACACATCGTAACGGTTCAGCTCTGCAGAAGCCGAGACCTTATCGTTGCGGTAGATGCTCACCGGCGTAAAAGGCAGCTGGGTGCCTTCCGCTGCCACAAAGGTCCCTTCAGGCTCTTGAGCATTACCGTGGAGGTGTCCACCTGACCGTTCGAAACCGTAAAGCCCAGGCTGGTACCATAGGCGCTGCCAGAGGCGGTGTTTGCCGTGAGGGTGTTATACAGCAGCAAAGCACAGTCCTCATAGTTCATGGCCTCGCTCTGGCTGCGGTTCAGCTGGTTACGCAGGCCCAGTTCCTGCGCCTTGTTCAGCTGTGCCGTCGGGAACACGCCGTTGAGGTCGGTCATTTTATAGCCCAGCAGCTTGAGCGCTGCGGTGCAGGCTTCTTCCAGCGTGACCACATTATCCGGGCGGAATGTACCATCAGTATAGCCGTTCATCCAGCCCTGCTGCACCGCAATGCGCACATAGGGTGCCCACTGAGAGCTGCCGGCACATCCTTATACAGTGTGCCCAGATTGCCCTGCTGGCTGGCGCTTTCGCGGTAGGCCGAAAAGGAGACCAGCATCTTGGCAAATGCACCGCGGGTGACGGCAGCATCCAGACTGCCGGTCTGGCTGGTATCCATAGCGCCCAGCGTGATGGCCGTCTGGATGGCCGAGTTGTTCAGGCTGGCCGCCGATGCCGGAAGCACCAGCACGGATACAGCCAGGCATGCTGCAAGCAGACATGCGAAAAGACGTTTTTTTCATAGGTATATTCCCCTTCCTTGGTGTTTTGCAGTCCGGCGCAACGCCGGCAGAGAAGAGTTCAGTCATAGCGCAATGCTTCAATGGGGTTGAGCCGCGCTGCGCGCTTTGCGGGCAGGTAGCCGAACAGCACGCCAATCCCCACCGAGATGCCAAAGGCCACTGCGATGGAATTCAAGGACGGGCTGACCGTGACCGTTGTGCCGCTGGTGAACATGGGCAGCACCTTGTTTGCTCCCATGGATACGATGTAGCCCAGTGCAATGCCCAGTGCGCCGCCGAGGGCCGAGGTGGTGGCTGCTTCCACCACGAACTGCGACAGAATGGTGCGTTCCTTGGCACCCAGTGCCTTGCGAATGCCGATCTCGCGGGTGCGCTCAGTCACCGACACCAGCATGATGTTCATGATGCCAATGCCGCCCACCAGCAGCGAAATGCTGGCAATGCCGGTCAGGATCACAATGACCATGTTGATCATGTTGTTCATTTCCTCCAGCCACTCGCTGGCGCTGTAGACATAGTAGCCGTTATCCGAGCCAAGCAGGCGCTGCAGTTCACTTTCCACCGCAGACTTTGCTTCGTTGGCGCGGCCCTCATCCTCCATGACCGCGGCATAGTTGTTCACCGTGCTCTGGCTGGAAAGGCGCATGGCCGTGGTATAGGGCAGGTAAACGCAGTCGTCATCGCTGCCCTGCTGCATGTCCGGATCGCTGACTTTGGCCGCCAGCACGCCCACGATGCGGAACTTGTTGGCACCGATCTTGAGCGTCTGGCCAAGGCCGTTGCCGCCAAAGGCCACACGGTTGAGGTAATCGCCGATGACACACACATGCTTGTTATCCTTCATATCCATGTACTGCAGGCCGCGTCCCTGCGCGATCTGGTAATTTTTCATGGCGGAATAGTTCTCGTCCACACCGCTGATGTTGGACCAGCGGTAGCTGGTAGTGCCGATCTTCAGCGTGCCGCTGCCGCTGAAATCGATCTGCGGCGAAATGGACTGGATCAGCTCCGGGTACTCCGTGGGCAGCTTGTACATTTCCTCCACCGAAACGGTGCGGGAGCCGTTGCCCCACACCTGCACCGAAAGGGTGTTGGTACCCAGTGCCGAAAAGCTGTCGCGCATGCTTTTGGTCATGCCGTTGCCCAAGCCCACGATGACGATGACTGCCATAACGCCGATGATGATGCCCAGCATGGTAAGGAAGGTGCGCAGTTTGTTGCTCCACACGTTCTGGATGGCCTGACGGAAGGTTTCAATAATCATGCTTTCTCCTCCTCATCCGGCGTTTCCGGCAGCAGCGTGGGCTGCACCACGGCTTCCGGTGCATGGGCATCGCCATCGTAGACCACCCGCCCGTCCTCCAGACGGATGATGCGGTCTGCCTGCACCGCAATGGAATTATCGTGGGTGATGAGCACCACGGTGTGGCCCTCATCGTGCATCTGCTGCAGCATTCCCAGCACTTCGCGGCCGGTGTGGCTGTCCAGTGCGCCGGTAGGCTCGTCGGCCAGAATGACCGCCGGGTTCCGCACCAACGCCCGAGCGATGGAAACACGCTGCTGCTGGCCGCCGGAAAGCTGGTTGGGGCGGTTCCTGAGCTTATCGCCCAGACCCACCTGCTCCAGCACCTCTTTGGCCCGGGCGTGGCGCTCGCGCGGCCGATGCCGCATACACCAGCGGCACCTCCACGTTCTCCATTAGGTTGAGCCTTGGCAAAAGGTTGTACTGCTGGAAGATGAAACCCAGCATCTCGTTGCGGACGGATGCCAGCTCGTTGCGGCTCATCCGGCCAACGTCTTTTCCGTTCAGGCGGTAGGTGCCGTGGGTGGCACATCCAGACATCCGATGATGTTCATGCAGGTGGATTTGCCGGAGCCGGACTGGCCCACGATGGCCACGAACTCGCCTTTTTCGATTTTCATGGTGATGTGGTCTGCAGCCTTTACCGTGGTGTCACCCATCTGGTAATACTTGCACACCTCATCAAACTCGATCAGAGCGCTCATGCATTCCTCCTGTGTCAGCCCAGATAGACCACACCGTCTGCCTGAGACGGATTTACGGCATCCTCTGCGGAGCCCTGCTTTTCCTCGGCTTCCACAGGCTCTTCCGCCGGTACGGTCCCGTTTTCCGGTTCTGCTTCATCGACCATGCCGTTCGCAGCATCGGCGCCTTCCTCGCCCTCGGTGCCCTCTGCATCCGCCTCGTAATAGCCGCCGTCGTCATAGTACGTATCGGTACTTGCTGCGGCAGAGTCGTAAGCCACCGTGTCATTGCCTGTCAGCCCGCTGACGATCTGGGTGTAGTTGTCATCGCTGACGCCGGTCTTGACCGGCACATACACATAGCCGTCCGGCGCGATCATGCCCGGGTCTGCGTTGACTGCGCTGGGGGAGTCCTGCGTGACCAGCACATAGCCGCCGCGCACGATGGCAGCGTTGGGCACGGTAAGGGTATTCTTTGCCTGTGCCACCACGATCTCAGCATTGGCGTTCATGCCCGGGCGCAGGCCATCGGTCTCATCAATGCGCACCTTGACCGGGTAGGTGGTGGTGCCGCCATTGGAGGTACCCTTCAAGGAAACACGGGTCACAACGCCGGTATAGGTCTTGTCCGGCACGGCATCCGCCGTGACCTGCACGCTCTGACCCACCGACAGGCTGCTGACCTGCAGCTCGTCCACGTTCAGGGTCATCTCCAGATAGCTCAGGTCAAAGATCGTGCACAGGTCCGAGCCGGCGGACAGCGCGTCCCCGGCTTGGCATTCTTTTCAATAATGGTGCCGCTGATGGGCGAGGTGATGGTGTAGTTGTTCATGGCCTCCTGCAGATTGTCCATGTTCAGCTCGGCGCTGCGCAGGCTCTCGGCGGCAGACTGGATGGCCTCGGTCAGGTCCTCGCCGCTGATCTGCAGCACGATATCGTCCTTGTTTACGGCTCCGCTTCCGGCACATTGATGGCCGTCACGGTACCGGCGGCAAGGGCAGTCAGGGTGCGCTCCGCCTGATACTCAAAGCACTTGGCGGCAATGCAGTTCACGCCATTGATGGTTGCCGTTGCTGCCTGCGCAGTGGTCAGGCCGCCTGCATTGCGCACAGCAATGGTCACGGTGCGGGTGAGCAGGTTGCCGGTGCTCAGGCATCGGTGCCGGTCACAGCGGTCACGGTGCCGGTCAGCATTTCAAAGGTGCCGTCCAGCGTCACCTCTGCGCTCTGGCCCACCGAGAAGGTGGCGGCATCTGCTGCCGGGAACTCCAGCCGCAGCACCATTTTGGAGCTGTCACGGATGACCGCCACTTCCTGACCGCTGGTCACTTCGTCGCCCTTGGCCACCTTGAGGCACTCACAACACCTGCCACCTCGGCGCGGACATACTGGCGGTCTGCCGTCTTGTCGTAGCTGCGCTGTGCCTGCTGCAGAGCAATGGACGCCTGCTCCGCCTTGGTGGTGGCATCGGAGGAGTCCACCGTGTACAGCACGGTGCCTTCCTCCACGATGTCCCCTTCCTCAAAGCTGCTGGTCAACACCTTGCCCGCTACCAGCGACTTAACATTATACGTATTAGCAGGGTTCAGAGTGCCGGTTCCGCTGAGGGTGTTGGACACATCCCGCTTGGACGGCGAGACCTGCACATAGTTGATGTCCGTATTGGCGTTCTGTGCCTTGTCCGGGCGCAGGATGAACCATCCGCCCAGCACGGCCACGCACACCACCGGCACCATCCATTTCCAGTTCTTGCGGAAAAAGGCTGCTGCTTTGCCGCCCTTCGCTGCGGGCTTTGCCTCACCCGCAGCCGTCTGCTGTACCGCAGCATCCTGCTTCTTTTTAAAGATCATGCTTGCTGTTTCCTCCTGTATCTTTCAGGGCATGCCCTGGTTTCGGTATCGGGCGCAGGCTTTGCAAAAGCGCGCGATAAAGAGTTTATTGTTAGTTTATCGCATTTTCGTCTATTACACAAGCGTCTAAATTTTGTTTTGACGCATTTGTGTCAAAGTTTTACCCAACTTTCACACCGTGCCCTCTTTTGCCTTCCAGACAAAGCAAAAGAGACAGTGCCCCGCTCTTGCAGGGTACTGCCTCTTTTTTGAAGCACGATCTTTATTCAGCTGTAGTTTCCACTACCACATACACCCCGGCAGGGACGCATGCAGCCCATGCGCCGTCCTTGTCCAGCCAGCCGAATTGCTCGCACACATGTCCGGGCACTGACTGTCCAAGAACGCGATGGCACCATCCTTTACCTGCAGATGCACGACATAATTGCCCACATCATACAGGTAATCGTGGTCTGTATCCAGCGGCAGAGTCTCGGTGATGCCATCGCCAAAATCGACGGTGGCCTGCAGGCCGCTGCCCTTGCTGCTGTGTGCTGCGCGCACGCCGAAATACAGCGCTGCTGCCAGCACAAGGATCACTGCAGCAAAGATCAGGTTCTTCATCCATGGCTTCAGGCCTTTGGAGCCGGAAGCGTTTTCAGGTGCTTTGCGGGTACTCATGCAGCGTAGTCGCTGGCAGCCTTACCTGCAATGCGGCCAAACACGGTGAAGTCTGCAACAGCGTTGCCGCCCAGACGGTTTGCACCGTGCACACCGCCAGTGACCTCACCTGCTGCAAACAGGCCGGGGATCACAGTGCCGTCCTCCTTGAGGACTTCGGTGTTGGTGTTGATGGTCAGGCCGCCCATAGTGTGGTGCACACCAGCAGTGACCTTGATTGCATAGTACGGAGCAGTATCCAGCGGGTTTGCAAAGCTGGTGCGGCCAAAGTCGGGGTCATTCTTGGCCTCAACATAGCCGTTCCAAGTCTTCATGGTCTCGGCAAAAGCAGCCTCATCAACGCCCATTGCCTTGCCCAGCTCCTCGTAGGTCTCGCCGGTCACGGTGTAGCCCTTCTTGATGTAGCCCTGAATGACGCTGGAAGCATCGACCATAGCCTGATCGACCACCAGCCAGCTGTAGCTGCCGGTCTGAGCGATCTCAGCAGCAGAGACCACGTCACGGGTGCCCACTTCGTCGATGAAGCGCTTGCCCTCGGCGTTGATCAGCACAGCGCCGTCGCCGCGCAGACCCTCGGTGATCAGGGCAGCGGTGTTGGCCTCAACGGTGGGGTGGATCTGGATCTGGTCCATATCCACGGTGCCAGCACCGATGGCGGTGGCCATCTCAATGCCCTGGCCCTGAGCGCCGGCAGCGTTGGTGGTCATGAAGCCCTTCAGCTCAGGCTTGTACTCGACAACCATGTCCAGATTTGCGCCGAAGCCGCCGGTGGTCAGCACCACAGCCTTGGCGTTCACAGTGACGGTCTCGCCGGTAGAACCGGTGGCCTTGATGCCCACAGCAGCGCCGCTCGCATCGGTCAGGATCTCGTTGGCGGTGGTGTTCAGCAGGATCTGAACGCCAGCTTCTCACAGTTCTCCTCCAGCAGGGGGATCATGTAGGAACCGACAGAAACGGTCTTGCCCTCTGCGTCCACAGGGCGATGGATGCGCTTGACGGATGCACCGCCAAAGCTGGAAACGCTGTGCAGGGTGATGCCGTGCTCGTCCAGCCAGTCGATGGCATCAGCAGAGTTGGAGCACAGGGTCTCCACCAGAGCAGGGTCGTTGATGCCCTTGCCGCCGATCATGGTGTCCAGCTCCATCAGCTCAACAGAGTCGAAGTAGCCGGTGGGGTTCTTCTGGTACTCTGCCCACTGCTCAGAGACGGTCTTTGCCAGAGCGGTGATGGTCTCGTTGTCAGCGTACTTTTCAGCAGCGGTCTTCAGGGTCTTTTCGACACCGGCAGACTCGCCGAACTCGTTCTCATCCTGATACACGGTCTTGCCGGCGTTCATGCCGCCGGTAGCGCGCACAGAGTTGCCGCCCACCATGGCCTGGCTCTCCACGATCACAACGCTCTTGCCCTCGGCAGCAGCGGTGATGGCAGCGGTCATGCCTGCGCCGCCTGCACCCACGATGACAACGTCAGCGTCAACGGTGGAATCCTCGGCCTTGGTCGCGTCGGCCTTGACCTCGATCTTATAGTCGTCAGCATTCAGCCAGCGGCGGTCAGGGCAGCGGCTGCTGCCTCCTTGATGGCGTTGGAGGTGATGGTCGCGGTGGACACGCCGTCCACGGCGATGCTGCCGGTCTCAGCGATCTGAGCGGGCAGCTGCTCCAGTGCCAGCGTACCGATGCCGGGGGTCTCGTCCTTACCCTCAGCGGTGCAGCCGGTGATCTTGCCGTCTTCCAGCGTCAGGGTAACGGTAACGTCGCCGCCCATGCCCTTGGCAGTGCCGGTGAAATCACCGGACACGCCGCCTGCGGTGGAAGCGGACTTGCTGCCGCAGCCGTAGCCCAGCAGACTGACACCCACAACAACCGCCATGGCCAGCGCAGCCACGCTCTTGCGGATCTGATTCTTTTTCATTGTTTCTTCCTTCTCATATTCGGGTTGCTTGTGTTCGGACATCTATCAGCAAAAAAGGGGGAGCTGCTCATTCGGAAAGCAGCTTCCCCTCGCTGAAACTTAGGAAAAACTTAGGCGTTAGCCTGAGCTGCAGCAACAGCGCATGCAACGGTAGCACCAACCATGGGGTTGTTGCCCATGCCGATCAGGCCCATCATCTCAACGTGTGCAGGCACAGAAGAAGAACCTGCAAACTGAGCATCGCCGTGCACACGGCCCAGAGAGTCGGTCAGGCCGTAGCTTGCGGGGCCTGCGGCCACGTTATCGGGATGCAGGGTACGGCCCGTGCCGCCGCCGGAAGCGACGGAGAAGTACTTCTTGCCGTTCTCGATGGCCCACTTCTTGTAGGTGCCGGCAACCAGATGCTGGAAGCGGACGGGGTTGGTGGAGTTGCCGGTGATGGAGCACTGAACGTCCTCCTTCTTCATGATGGCAACGCCTTCCATAACGTCGTTTGCACCGTAGCACTTGACGCTGCGCGCTCGCCCTCAGAGAAGGGGATCTCCTTGACGACGGTCAGGGTCTGAGTGGGGATGTCGTACTCAGTCTGAACATAGGTGAAGCCGTTGATACGGGAAATGATGTACTGCATCCTTGCCCAGGCCGTTCAGGATGACGCGCAGGGGGGTCTTGCGGACCTTGTTTGCAGTGCGGGCGATGCCGATAGCACCCTCAGCAGCAGCAAAGGACTCGTGG
>ENA-OPZM01000393-OPZM01000393.1-human-gut-metagenome-genome-assembly--contig:-NODE-393-length-19123-cov-3.064171_pt1 | contig 19123 bp, 14 predicted proteins | sample MGYA00242478_ERZ504493 | MGnify/ENA primary metagenome ERZ504493 (study PRJEB26092, sample SAMD00036227) | human gut metagenome | host: Homo sapiens | study: EMG produced TPA metagenomics assembly of...
GTTCGCTGTTTCCGCCACTGGCGGCGCTCACCTTTGCAGCATCCAGTATTATCTGCGCTTTTGGCTTGGCATCTGCCGCACCTCGCTCGCCGTATCGGCACTTAGAATTATGCGGTATTGCCTTAAATAAAAACGGATTTGTTTTTTCTAACATTTGGTGTATAATACTTTTATACTGGGTTTGTCTGTGCAGGATGAATGGTGCCTGCATGGAGGGCAGAGGAGAACACTTCCCTGACTGGCTCAGAAAGACACCATATAGAAAAGGAGAATCCGCCATGTCGGAAGCATTGAAAGAACGCAAAGAGATGGACCCGCAGTACCAGTGGGACCTGACCAAAATGTACGCCAGCGATGCGGAATGGGAAAAGGCTTTTGCCGCCATTGACCCCAAAATTGAAGCTTTGGCTGCCTGGGAGGGCAAGCTGAACAACGCTGCCAGCATTCGTGAATTTTATGATGCAGAAATCGGCGTGTTCCGTGAACTGGAAAACCTGGCTGTCTACACCAGCCTGCGTCTGAGCGAGGATACCCGTGCTGATGACGCCAGAGCATGGATGCCCGCGCTACCGCCAAATATGTAAAGGCTGTCGGTACCATCGCCTATGCTCAGCCGGAAATCCTGGCACTGCCGCAGGAAACCCTGGATGCCATCATGGCTGACGAGCAGGTTGCCCCCTATCGTTTTGCTCTGGAAGACCTGCTGCGTGCAAAGCCTCACACCCTGACCGCCCCGGAAGAAAAGCTGCTGGCTGCTTTCGGTGAGGCATTCGGCACCCCGAAAAATGTTGCCGATAACCTGGCAGACGCCGACATGGTGTTCGATTCCGTCAAGGATGGCGAGGGCAACGATGTGGAGCTGACCGCTTCCAACTACATCCTGCTGCAAACCTCCAATGACCGCGTGCTGCGCAAGAATGCCTTTGAAAGCTACTACAAGAGCTTCCGCCAGCACATCAACACGCTGGCTGCCTCTACTCCGGCGCTGTCAAGACCGCTGCCGCCGAAGCCTCCGTCCGTCATTATGAATCTTCCGCGCATGTCCATGGCAGGGGAGAACGTGCCCGGCCAGGTCTATGATAACCTGGTGGCTACTGTGCGCAAGCACCTGCCGGATATGTACCGCTATGTTGCTCTGCGCAAGCGCATCCTGGGTGTGGACGAGCTGCACTACTATGATGTGTACGCCCCGCTGACCAAGGGCGTCAGCGCCCATTACACCTATGACCAGGCCAAGCAGATGGTTCTGGATGCCGTTGCACCGCTGGGCGAAGAGTACGGCACCATCGTTCGCAAGGGCTTTGCCGAGCGCTGGATCGATGTGTTCCCCAACAAGGGCAAGAGCGGCGGCGCTTACTCCGGCGGCAGCTATGATTCCAACCCCTATATCATGTGCAACTTTACCGGTACGCTGGACAGCGTTTCCACCATTGCGCATGAGATGGGCCACAGCATGCACAGCTGGTTCAGCCGCCATACCCAGCCTGCCCAGTATGCCGACTATACCCTGTTTGTCGCAGAGGTCGCTTCCACCGTCAACGAGAACCTGCTCATTGAGCACCTGCTGGCAGAAAAGAACCAGGATCCCGCAACCCGCCTGGCCCTGCTGAATCAGTACCTCGAAAATTTCAAGGGAACCGTCTACCGCCAGACGATGTTTGCCGAGTTTGAGCGCGATGCCCACGCCATGGCCGAGCGCGGCGAAGCCCTGAATCCCGCCGCCCTGAACAATCTGTACAAGAAGCTCATTGTGGACTACTTTGGACCGGAGCTGGTTGTGGATGACGAAGTACAGTACGAGTGGGCACGCATCCCGCACTTCTACCGCCCGTTCTATGTTTATAAGTATGCAACCGGCTATTCCACTGCCGTGGCATTGTCCGAGGGTATCCTGAAGAACGGCGAACCGGCTGTTAAGAAGTACCTGGAGTTCCTGCACATGGGCGGCAGCGCTTACCCGCTGGATGAGCTGCGCCATGCCGGTGTGGACCTGACCACCCCCGCCCCGGTGGATGCTGCCCTGGATAAGTTCGGCCGCATTCTGGACGAAGCCGAAGCCTGCGTGGCACAGCTGGAAGCTGCAAAATAAGCAGGGGAAAGTCCGAGGGTGTATCTGAAAAATTCGAAAATTTAGTCTGTTTCTGCAAACACAGCGGGATTTTGCGTTAAAAAGCCTTGGAATCCGCAAAGGATTCCTATGGCTCTTTGCCTTAAATTCTGCTTGCGTTTGCGAAATATCCGTCATTTTCTTTGTTTTCAGATACGCCTTAAGCGCAAAATTAGAACTCCCAGTGCAGAAAATCAGCATCTTGCACGATTATTTGAAATATTTTTTGTGAATACTCTTGACAGAGCGTGGTTTATCCGCTATTATTATAAATGCGTGAGTTAAGGGGTCAAGTGCGGCCAAAATGGAAGCACAACCCCCGCAAAAAACTGCGCGGAATAATCAAGAAAGGAGAAAAGAAATGCCTACTTTTAACCAGCTCGTACGCAAAGGCCGTGAGGTCCTGGTAACCAAGAGCACTGCTCCTGCCCTTCAGAAGAGCTACAACTCCCAGAAGAAGCAGTACACCACCATGAACAGCCCCCAGAAGCGTGGTGTTTGCACCGCTGTTCGTACCATGACCCCCAAAAAGCCCAACTCTGCTCTGCGTAAGTTGCCCGTGTCCGCCTGACGAATGGTATCGAGGTCACCTCCTACATTCCTGGTATCGGCCATAACCTGCAGGAGCACAGCGTTGTCCTGATCCGTGGCGGTCGTGTTAAGGACCTGCCGGTGTCCGTTACCACATCATCCGTGGTACTCTGGATACTCAGGGTGTTGCAAACCGTAACCAGGCTCGCAGCAAATACGGCGCAAAGCGTCCCAAGGCCGGTGCCAAGAAGTAAGGAAACATCTTTTCGCCATAAAATGGTCAGCTGACCCTTTTGTGGCATAACGGGAGTTTTCTTTAACTTTCGAGTACCGATGATATCATTAATGTGAAGGAGGGAAGAAAGATGCCCAGAAGAGGTAAAATCGCAAAGCGCGAAGTTCTGGCTGATCCTATTTACAATTCCAAGCTCGTCACCCGTCTGGTCAACAGCATCATGCTGGATGGCAAGAAGGGCGTCGCTCAGAAGATCGTTTACGAAGCTTTTGAGACTGTCAAAGAGAAGACCGGCAACGATCCTCTCGAAATGTTCGAGAAGGCCATGGAAAACATCATGCCCAGCCTCGAAGTTAAGGCCCGCCGTGTTGGCGGCTCCACCTACCAGGTTCCCCTGGAGGTCAGCCCCGCCCGCCGCGAGACCCTCGGCCTGCGCTGGCTGACTCTGTACAGCCGCAGCCGTGGTGAAAAGACCATGTCCGCTCGCCTGGCCGCCGAGATCATTGACGCTACCAACAACGTTGGCGGCGCTGTCAAGAAGCGCGAAGATACCCACAAGATGGCAGAAGCAACAAGGCTTTCGCGCATTACCGTTATTGATCTGCTTACTGAGGAGGTTTAAGCCATGGCAACGCCGAGAGACGTATCCCTGCAAATGACCCGAAATATCGGTATCATGGCCCACATCGACGCAGGCAAGACCACCACCACCGAGCGCATTCTGTACTACACCGGTATTAACCATAAGATCGGCGAAGTTCATGACGGCGCTGCTACGATGGACTGGATGGAGCAGGAACAGGAACGTGGTATTACCATCACTTCCGCTGCAACCACCTGCTACTGGAGCCACACCGAGACCCAGCACGATCCGGCTCTGTTCAAAAAGAACCGTCATCGTATCAACATCATCGACACCCCGGGCCACGTTGACTTTACTGTTGAAGTTCAGCGTTCTCTGCGTGTTCTGGACGGTTCTGTTACCGTTCTGGCCGCAAAGGGTGGCGTTGAGCCTCAGTCTGAAACCGTTTGGCGCCAGGCTGACGAGTACAAGGTTCCCCGCATGGTTTACGTCAACAAGATGGATACCATGGGTGCTGACTTCTTCCGCTGCGTACAGATGATGCATGATCGTCTGCATGCCAACGGTGTGCCTATCCAGCTGCCTGTCGGCCAGGAAGACACCTTCCGCGGCATCATCGATCTGATCGACATGAAAGCCGATATCTATTATGATGATATGGGCAATGATGTGCGCGTTGAGGAAATTCCTGAAGACCTGAAAGAACAGGCTCAGGAATATCATGACAAGCTGATCGAAGCTGTTGCTGAGACCGACGAAGAGCTGATGATGAAGTACCTGGAAGGCGAAGAGCTGACCAAGGGAGAAATCAAGGCTGCTCTGCGTAAGGCTACTATTTCCAACGAGATCGTTCCTGTTGTCTGCGGCTCTTCTTACAAGAACCGTGGCGTTCAGAAACTGTTGGATGCAATCGTTGATTATATGCCTGCTCCGACCGACGTTGCGGCCATCAAGGGCACCAACCCGGAGACTGGCGAGGAAGAAGATCGCACTTCTTCCGATGATCAGCCGTTCTCTGCACTGGCATTCAAGATTATGACTGACCCGTATGTCGGTAAGCTGTGCTTCTTCCGCGTGTACTCTGGTACCGTTGAGGCTGGCACCACTGTTTACAACTCTGTTAAGGATCAGGACGAGCGTATCGGCCGTATCCTGCAGATGCATGCAAACAACCGTAAGGATATCGACATCTGCTACGCTGCGATATCGCCGCTGCTGTTGGTCTGAAGAACACCACCACTGGTGATACCCTGTGCGATGAGAAGCATCCCATCATCCTTGAGTCCATGAACTTCCCCGAGCCGGTTATCCGCGTTGCCATTGAGCCCAAGACCAAGGCTGGCAGCGAGAAGATGGGTATTGCCCTGTCTAAGCTGGCTGAAGAGGACCCGACTTTCCGTACCTGGACCGATGAAGAAACCGGTCAGACCATCATCGCCGGCATGGGCGAGCTCCACCTGGAAATCATCGTGGACCGTCTGCTCCGCGAGTTTAAGGTCGAAGCTAACGTTGGCGCACCTCAGGTTGCCTACCGTGAAACCATCCGCAAGGATGCTAACCAGGAAACCAAGTACGCACGTCAGTCCGGTGGTAAGGGCCAGTATGGTCACGTTAAGATCAAGATTGAGCAACCCGGGTAAGGGTTATGAGTTTGTCAACGGTATTGTTGGCGGCGCTATCCCGAAGGAATACATCCCCGCTGTTGACAACGGTATCCAGGGCGCGATGAAGTCCGGCATTCTGGCTGGCTATCCCGTCGTGGATGTCAAGGTCACTCTGTGGGACGGCTCCTATCATGAAGTTGACTCCTCTGAAATGGCGTTCTCCATCGCCGGCTCCATGGCATTCAAGGATGCTATGAAGAAGGCTGATCCCGTCATTATGGAGCCCATCATGAAGGTTGACGTTGTTGTTCCTGACGAGTATATGGGCAACGTCATTGGCGACTTGAACAGCCGCCGCGGCGCGATCCAGAACCAGGAATCCACCGATGGCACTGCCCGTGTCACCGCTATGGTTCCTCTGTCCGAGATGTTCGGTTACGCTACTGACCTGCGTTCCAAGACCCAGGGCCGTGGCCAGTACTCCATGGAGCCGGCTGATTACCAGCAGGTTCCCAAGAGTGTTGCAGATAAGATCATGACCGAGCGCAATAAGGGCTGATTCTGCACAAATTCGCGCAAAATACTTGATTTTTCTTGAAAAATCTAGTATGATAGCCTTACAACAGGCTATTTTATCTGTTTGAATTAAAGGAGGATACTTCCAATGGCTGAAAAGGAAAAATTTGACCGCTCTTTGGAGCATGTCAACATCGGTACCATCGGTCACGTTGACCACGGCAAGACCACTCTGACTGCCGCTATCACCAAGGTTCTGGCTCTGAAGGGCGACGCCGATTTCATGGATTACTCCAGCATCGATAAGGCTCCTGAAGAGAAGGCTCGTGGTATCACGATCAATACCGCTCACGTTGAGTACCACACCGCGAAGCGTCACTATGCCCACGTTGACTGCCCGGGCCATGCTGACTACATCAAGAACATGATCACCGGTGCTGCTCAGATGGACGGCGCTATCCTGGTTGTTGCTGCAACCGATGGCCCGATGCCGCAGACCCGTGAGCACATCCTGCTGGCTCGTCAGGTTGGCGTGCCCAAGATCGTTGTGTTCCTGAACAAGTGCGATATGGTTGACGACGAAGAGCTGCTCGACCTGGTCGAAATGGAAGTTCGCGAACTGCTGGACAGCCAGGATTTCGACGGCGACAACACCCCGATCATCCGTGGTTCCGCTCTGAAGGCTCTGGAGAGCACTTCCAAGGATCCCGATGCTCCGGAATACAAGTGCATTTGGGAGCTGATGGACGCTGTTGACAGCTACATCCCGACCCCGGACCGTGCTGCTGATAAGCCGTTCCTGATGCCCGTTGAGGACGTTATGACCATCTCCGGCCGTGGCACCGTTGCTACCGGTCGTGTTGAGCGTGGTACTGCTCATGTCGGCGATCAGATGGAAATCGTTGGTCTGAAGGAAGAGAAGCTGACCACCACCATCACTGGTCTGGAAATGTTCCGCAAGAGCCTCGAGTTCGCTCAGGCTGGCGACAACATCGGCGCTCTGCTGCGTGGTATTGACCGTGACCAGATCGAGCGTGGCCAGGTTCTGGCTGTTCCCGGCTCTGTTCATCCCCACACCACTTTCGATGGCCATGTTTACGTCCTGAAGAAGGAAGAAGGCGGCCGTCATACCCCGTTCTTCAACAACTATCGTCCTCAGTTCTACTTCCGTACCACCGACGTTACCGGCATCATCACCCTGCCCGAAGGCACTGAGATGTGCATGCCCGGCGACAACGTTGATATGCACGTTGAGCTGATCACCCCGGTTGCCATGGAAGAAGGCATGCGTTTCGCTATCCGCGAAGGCGGCCACACTGTTGGTTCCGGCGTTGTTTCCAAGATCGAGAAGTAATTTTCGGCTTGTGATATAGCTTTCAAGCTCCTGCTGTTAAGGCAGGGGCCTTTTTGTTGTGTACGACTTATGGGACGGGGAGGGGGCGAAGGCCGGGTGTGGAAGACCAAGGAACGCATCATGAAAACATCAGAAATTGCAGATAGGGGAGAGGACACCATTCGGAACTTTGAAAAAGTGGAGCAGGAGGGGGCACTCACACCGCCCTACCTTGGGAAGGTGTATTTCAGGTCGCGGTTAAGGGGCAAGGGTTGATCTATCCCTAAGTTTTCGGAACGGTCAGGAACGCTCTCTACAGTACAATTTATAATGGGCAATTCTCAACCTTCAATTTTCCCTTCAAGTTTCCTCCAATCTCTGCCAAATCTCTCAACAACAAGCCAAACCGAAATGACAAAAAATGCGCGATAACAATACCGGGTGATTGGATTAAGAGATTGCAAAGAACATTATCGGGGTAAATGTTCAATCATTTGATAAAAACAGGAATAAACCATTCAAAAATGTTAATAAATACCGCCAAAGGGTCACCGCACCGCAACGCAAATAATGTGCGAAAAACAGGTTTCAGTTGATTCAAGGACAAAAATTTAGATAGAAACCGCTCTAATTAACTATGCAAATTCTGGCAACTGTGATATAATGTATATACCTAGATGTGTCGGAAAGGTTATCATTTGCGGGATCAAGGCATGCAGCCGGTACAACGTTTTGTCAGCCGCTGTGCCGGGGCCAAAAGCCCCAAAAGCAGGCCGCAGCCCGGCAGGGGATCGCCAGACCGAGGGGAGCACAACCAGGCGTTTTGCAATCAACACCTGCAAAGTGCCGCACATCTGCCGTACCACTTTTCACACAAAAGGGGAAAGTAGTAACACTTAAGGAGGATAAAAACTATGAAGAAAAACCTTCAGCGTTTGGTGCATCCGTGCTGGCAGCAGCATGGTTGCCCAAAGCGTGGCGCTTCCCGCAGCAGCCGAAACTACCAAGATTGATTCTTCGGCAGCGCAGTCTGTTGCAGCTAGCGCAGCAAGCGCGGCCAGCGCTGTGCAGTCCCTGCCCAAGTTCACCAGCACCGCAGACCTGATCAAGCAGACAGCCCAAACGCTGGCTGCCCAGGGCGAAGTGCATGAACTGGAGCAGGACGATGCCAAGCTGGAAGCGACTGCACAGAGCAAGGCGGGCATGAGCCTTGCAGCGTTGGAAAATGCACTGGCCGATGCCATGTACGCCAACGCCGCAGCCGGCAAGATCAACACCGAAGCCTATGGCTGAACAAGGACGAGATGGCATCGGTGATGGCTGCCACCATCAAAACGTATCATCTGTCCAGCGCCGTTACCGACCTGGGCTATGAGACGAACGCCGCAGGCGTTGTGACCGCCGTTACCTTTACCGGCAGCTCCGGCATGACCTCTGCGATGGAGTCCATGACCAACAGCGATGATGAAGTGATTGCGCAGCAGGCTGACAGCTACGCACAGGCTTACGTTGCTGAAAACTCCGATACCTTTGCGGCCAGCGCCGCTGCAGACGGCCATACCTATGGCGAGCCGAAATGGTACTGGAATGACACCAACCCGGAGGATGGCCACACCCATACCTGGAAGGAAACCCCCGATGGTTACTGGACCAAGACCGATGACGGCTGGGCTTACACCGCTGTGTATACCTGTGAAAAGGACGATGCCTACCAGAAGGTAGAAGGCACCGTAACCAAGGATACCACCGAGGCAAAGCCCGGCGTTGCCGGCAAGACCGTTTACTCTGCCAGCGTGCCCGCTGACAAGAGCCCGGTTAAGAAGGAATACAAGGAACCCACCACCCGCACCGACGACATTGCCGCCCTGCCCTGCCAGAGCCATGTCGTGTCCAAGGATGCAGATGGCAACTTTGTTGCTACCTTCAACTGGGAAATGAAGAAGATCGAGGGCGAGCTGGCCGCTGACTACAGCAACGCCCAGCTGTTCTATGACAGCGAAACCGGCAAAATTTCTGCCGCGCTCCCGTTACCATTGACTGGGAATGCACCAGCGTCACTTTCAAGTGCGCTGTCTGCGGCGAAGAAATCAAAACCCAGCCGGCAATGACCATGCCGGTCAGCGTTGTGGTAGACCAGAATGACAATTCCGTCTACATCAACGTGGGCGGCACCCCGACCCTGGATACCACCTCCGGCGGCACCGGCGTTACCCTGGTGTCCGCAATGAAGGACGGCAGCTGGTACGATATGCAGAACAACCCGGTTGACGCAAGCAAGGTGAACTTCACCTATTAGAGCGGCGACAACAAGGGCAAGAACAGCCTGCTGCTGTACGACAGCCAGAAGACTGCCGTGTATGTGGACGACCAGGGCAACCAGGTCACCAATACTTACGATGTCTCCACTGCGCAGATGAACTACTACTACTTCCAGCTGTCGCAGTTCAACCAGGACGAAGCAGAGTACTTCGGCGTGGTTGCCCCGTTCTGGACCTCCAAGGGTGTTCAGAAGCAGGGCGAGGATGGCAGCATCACCGGCACCATGGGCGCAATCAAGATATTGTGCAGCATTGATCCGAACGATGATGTCCCGCCGACCACCATGGCATTCATGCTGAACATGCTGCCGCAGGCGTTCATGTCTTACGTCATGAACTATGGCGAAGCTCTGAAAGCCATCCGTGATGCAGGCTTGGCACAGGTTGCCAAGCTGGGTGACAGCGCTGACTATGTCACCAAGCTGCTGATCCTGCACGACTGGATCTCCCAGGTTGCAGAATTCGATATGGGCTCCATGGGCGATATCACCGGCGGCGGCAACAACGACCCCATCCAGACGACTGCTTTCGGTGCCCTGCTGGGCGGCGAGATCGGCGCTAAGGGCGTTGAGTATGGCTGCATCTGCCTGGGCTATGCAGCTGCATTTAACTACATGGTCCAGAATTTGCCTGACAACAAGAGCATCTATAAGAATGATGACGGCAGCTGGAAGACCCCCGATGAAGTAGGCGATAACGCTGTTGTTGACTTTGCCCAGATCCTGTATTACTGCAATACTTCTGATACCAGTGTTGCCGGTAATGCGTTCGGCGGCGGCATGTTCAACAACGTCCACTACTTCAACGCAGTCAAGGTCAACAAGCTGCAGGGCGACAGCAACTCTGCTACGATGACCACCGGCGAACCCAACAAGAACTGGTACTATGTTGACGTCTGCTATGACGACGTGAACACCGAGTGCATGGCCCAGACCCGCGTTGAGAACGCAGGCGACCTGCGCCATGTCAACTTCCTGGTTTCTCCCTCCGGTCTGGAAGGCCGTTACAGCAAGTACTATGATTACATTGACTCGCTGTACGATGGCTACACCTACATCAAAAACAAGGAACCCGATAAGGACGATAAAGGCAATGTCATTCTGAACAACGGCAAGCCGCATTACACTTACACCAAGGAAGATAACAAGAACGAGACCCGTTACACCGATACCTGCTACGAGGATACCTGGTTCACCTCTATCTGCAGCCCCATCTACTTCGACAATAATTACTTCTATTACGTTGATACCACGACCAACCAGAACCTGTACAACAACATGCGCCGCCAGCAGGCCGAGAACGGCGACAGCGGCAGCTCTGGTTCCGGCAGCTCTGGTAACAACTCCCAGATGCAGCAGTTCATGAAGAAGATGCAGAACCAGGGCCCCGATACTCTGGAAGCACGTCCGCGTAATGCGAACTACTATATCCGCAAAGAGGATTCCAGCAGCAGACCCGGCGGCTTCAGCATGAGCAGCTTTACCAAGACGGATGACCCGTTTGATATCATCCTGATGTACTACAACGATCTGAAGGAAACCAGCAGCAACTTCAATGATGACGACAGCAATGCCAAGGTCCTGGCCGAAGCTGGCACCATCTATAAGATCGATACCAGTGCAAAAGATAAGCATACCAAGGTTGAAAACAACCTGAACACCGAGTGCCTGGCAGACGCTGCTGCAAAGCGGATCTACCCCGCACTGGTACACTCTACCGCACTGTATGATGGCAAGCTGTACTTCAACGTCAACAACGCCATCTACCGTATGGACCCGACCACCGGCACAGTGGAAGAAGTGAAGGAATACAACACCGTCTATGGCGGCATTAAGCTGACCAAGGATAAGGACGGCAACATGGTTCCCGATACCCACTTTCCCGGCATGAGCATGGTTATCATGGATAGCGCCAATGATACCAGCAGTGTGAAGTATCTGGGCACCTTCAAGAACCATCCTCTGGCTGGCCTGACCCTGCGTGACAGCTACAGCTTTGCTACCACCACCCAGCAGGGCCAGACTGTGATCACCGGCATCAACACCACCAAGGATCAGCTGGTCGTTTCTGTCGGCACCAACCTGTCCAACACCTATAAGGAACTGGTGGACGGCAAGGCAGAAGTCAAGACCGATGCCGCCGGCACTTCTTATGCAAACCGTAAGAGCTACAAGACCGAGTCCTGGAACTACAACCCGAGTTACAACCAGAACATGGGCAGCTCTGACGAGAAGAACAAGAACGAAGAGTTCATGTGGTGCGCTAACCTGGTTGAAACCATGCCGATGTCCGACATGGTCAGCGACCTGAACAGCGGCGCAACCACCGATGTTTCCGTTGAAGCATGGTGCGATACCCCCGCTTACACCCAGGCCCGCACCAACAAGTACGGCCTGACCAAGGGTGAAAAGAAGTACGCTGACGGCGCACTGCCCAAGGGCCATACCTGGGCTCTGGACGAGCTGGAAACCAAGTCCGTTGGCAACAATGTGTACCTGTGCTCTGATTGCCATACCGCAACCGAAAGCACCCCCCACACCGTTACCCTGCCCGATGCAGTTGAAGGTGTTACCCTGACCCTGGGCACCACCAACAAGACCTACATCAAGGACGATACCGTTACCCTGACCGTAGAAAAGAAAGGCACCGATATCGTTACCGTTACCGCAAAGAACGGCGATACCGATGTTGCTCTGACTGAAGTTCAGGAAGCAGCGCAGGACGAAGCCGCAGCCCAGGCTACCACCGAAAAGGCTAAGACGGTTTACACCTTCACCATGCCGGACGGCGATGTGACCATCAGCGTTACCAAAAACGCCAAGACCTATGCGGTCAAGGTGGCCGATGCTAACAAGGATACGTTGAAGATCACCAGCCCCGAAGCTGACCTGAATAAGGTCACTGCGGGCACTACCATTACCGTTGTGGCTACCCCGAAGGATGGCTATACCCTGACGGCTGACGGTGTGGTGGTTACTTACGGCGACAATCAGACCCTGAAAGCAACTCCTGACACAGAAAAGGCCAACACTTACACCTTTGCAATGCCCGCTGGCGATGCAACTGTCAGCGCAGCGTTTGAAGAGGTTAAGAAGTATAACGTTACTGTGGCGGGTACTGTTGAAAACGGCACTGTGGGCGTAGAGCCGAAAACCGCAGCTGCGAAGGATGTTGTTACTGTTACCGTTACCCCGAATACCAACTTTAAGTACACGGACGGCAGCCTGAAAGCTACTTATACGGATGGCGGAACGAAGAAAGAAATTAACGACTTTAAGGCAGTAGACGGTAAGGAAAACACCTACACCTTCACGATGCCTGCCGCTGATGTTACCGTTAGCGCTGCATTTGAAGCTGTTGAGGTTGAAACCTACAGCGTTACGACCAAAAGCACCGAATACGGCAAGGTGACGGCTGACAAGACCACTGGCGTGAAAGCTGGCGAAACTGTTACTCTGACTGTTGAGCCGGTGGATAACGATTCTATGCTGACCAAGCTGGCTGAAAACGGTCTGGCGATTAAAGACAGCAAGGATACTGTTGTTTCGTATAAGGCCGGCGAGAAAGCCAACACCTACACTTTTGAAATGCCTGCTGACAATGTAACTGTCACCGCACAGTTTACGATCGTTGAGTATGGCATTACCACTAATGCGGAACCGACCGAAGGTGGTACGATTAAGGTTACCGTTAAGGGCTCTACTGAAAGCATTGTTCGTGCCGCAGAGGGGACTACGATTGTTGCTACCTTTACCGCTGCCGATGGCTATCAGCTGAGCGAAGCTCGCTGCATGCAGGGAGCCACTGGCGGCCCGATTACTCTTGATGAGAATCGCGCATACGAGGTCATCATGCCGGCCAACCGTGTGGATTTTGAAGCGACCTTCGAGAAGAAGGAGACCACTGAACCCACCAACCCCAGCGAGGACGATAACACCAACAAAGGCGGCGAAGAAACTCAGGCTCTCGAAGCCGAGGAGCGCACCGCTCACGGCGCTGCTGAAAAGACCACCGTTACCGCAAATGGCTGTCTTTACCTGCACCGATAAGAACTGCGCAAGCGCACAGTTCGTGGATGCAACTGTAAAGCAGACCAGCGGCGTTACCACCGCTGCTGTCACCTTCAACGGCAAGGACTACACCGCCAAGTTCGGCGAGGAAGAACGGCTGGGTTGAAGAAAACGGCAAGAAGTATTGGTACGAAAACGGCGTGAAGCAGGGTACCACCGGCCGCGGCAAAGAAATCTATGATCCCGATTCCGACGCCTGGTACTGGCTGGATGCTGTCCAGGGCGGCGCAATGACCGTCAGCAAGGACGTTTATCAGGAATCCGCCGCCGGCCAGTGGCTGATAGCCCGATGGCAAAGGCAAGTGGGTCCGTTACGATGAGAACGGCCACATGGTCAAGGCTGGCAGCAGACCGAAAATGGCCTGTATTACTTCGATCTGATCACCGGCGCTATGGCTAAGGCACAGGCGACATTGACGGCGTACCTTGCGCATTTGACAAGTACACCGGGTGTTGCTCTGGACGGCCAGTGGCTGACCATCAAAGGCGCTGACTTCTGGTACGAAAAGGGTGTCCGCCAGGGCCTGGATGGCCGCGGCAAGGAAATCTATGACCCGGCTTCTGATGCTTGGTACTGGCTGGACTCTGTTGATCAGGCAAGAAAGCCACCAGCAAGGATGTCTATCAGGAATCCGAAGCTGGCCAGTGGGCTGACCGCGCCGATGGTACCGGCAAGTGGGTCCGTTACGATGCACAGGGCCACATGATCAAGGGCTGGAGCGCTGACAAGCGTTACTACTTCGACCCGATCTATGGCACCATGCTAAGGGCGATGCAGTCATCGACGGCCGTACTTATCACTTTGATAAGAACACCGGCGTTCTGCAGTAATCCCACAGCCGAACAATGAGCTGTAACCAGCCCATTAACCTCTAAATAAAAATGCCGCAGCAGATGTAACAGTCTGCTGCGGCATTTTGTATTTGTGGGCATAGGTTCGGTGAAATATTTGCCAGGCCAGTAGGGCGGGGGACCCCACCCTGCCGAAAGCTAGAAATAGTACACGATTAAAAAATCGCAATTTACCTTACCCGCATAATATAGGCAACACACAAAAACATGGCGAACACATCAGGCCGGTGCAAGGGCAAAACCTACTAAAAAGCTGCGGCTAAATTTGGTAAATATGGCGCGCGAAGTATAATTTTTGGAGGATATCACAAGCAGAACAAACAAACTTTGTCAGTTCAAACAACAAAAAAACAACAAACTGGCATAGATGCCAAAGAATGCGGCCGCGAATTGTGAAAGATTTTAATATATTTTCTTCATTTTTTCCTTACCTGTTATCATTTGAATTTGCAATCGAAATATGGAACTTGTATAATAGAATGAAAGAAAAGTGCAAACTAAATGGGTGAAGAGGATTTGGTGCAATGGATGATAAAAATAGATTCAGTATTCTGCTGGAGCATTTGCTGGAAGTTGCGGAGGTCAAGAACTATACCCTGGCCAAGCGCCTGCAATACGATGTTTCCTATATCAGCAAATGGGTCAGCGGCCGCATGCTGCCTGCCAAAAAGACTGAAAAGCGCGTGATGGAGGGCATCAGTGCCTGCGTGGTGGATGAAGCCACCGATGATGGCCGTAACCTGCTGCTGCGGGAATACAGCGTTAGCATCCCCAGTGACCTGAAAGCCGCCATTTATGATAACCTGATTGCTGAATATGATTATTTGCAAGAGGAACTGGACAGCGGCGAGGCGCGCATTGGCCCTATACGGACTTTTGGGCCGAGCTGAACATGCTGCAATATCTGACCAAAATGGTCCACCCTGTGCTGCGCCGCGTCAGCCAGCTGGACATTGTGGCTGTGATGGACCTGATGGAAATGGCGCGCGAATACCGCCTGAAAGTTGCCAACCTGCAAAACGGCCAGCTGGTGGACCAGCGTAGCTATGATAACGTCTATTTCAAGCTGATGATCAATATCAGCCGCGAAAAATGGGACCCCATCTATGATGCCGCGCTCATTATTAACGTGCTGACCAACTTCAGCCATATTCATTTCAAGCTGTTTGGCAGCACCGCGGCTGCCGGGCGCGCGGTGTTTGTGGTCAAGGGCGATTTTGCCATTACCGGCCTGCTGGTCAGCCACAGCCGCTGCGCTGCCGTTACCGCCACCGAGGATCCGCAGAACTGCGAAAGCCTGTATGATAACTTCTCCAAGCTCTGCGTGCGGGATGACCAGCTTTTCCGCGATACCAGCATGCGCCAGCTGATCAGCCAGTACGACTATATGCACACGCTGCTGGCCTCCAATCTGCGGTGGATGTTCGGCCACCTGAATGAGCTTCTGCTGCCGGATGACTTGTTTGAAGAGATCCTGACCGCCCACGAGGCCGAGCTGAAAGATTTTTTGGGTGCTACCCCTGCGGAGCTGCGTGGCGTACACAACCTTGCCAAAGGTGTGGTGGAGGAAACAAACATCCGCATCCTGATTTATGAAGCTGCATTTTCCTCCATGGCGGTTTCCGGCGAGCTGGACTTTTTCAGTTACAAGGTCAACCTTACCCCGGATCAGCGCAGCCGGTGCATCAGCTATGTGCTGCAGCTTTGCAAGCAGCGTGAAAAACTTGAATTCCGCTTGATCAGCGGCCGCATTGTGAACGATTTCCAGTATGTGGCGGACCCCAATATGTTTCTTTCTGGCGCTGCATCGTATCTTCGGCTGGATAACAACTGCCCCATCAACCGGATTGCAATGGTCAACAACAGTGTGATGGAAGACCGCCTGAGTGAATATTTTGATCAGGTCTGGAATTTGGATGACCAGAACGTGACAAAAGAGCGCAACGCCATTGCGGAGCACATCCATCATGTTCTGCAGGGAATCCATCTGATTACCCGTGCCAAAAGTGATGAAATGGAAGAACTGCAAGAGAACTGGATGAACAAAATCTAAAAATATAACATACATACGCATAAACATAAAGCCCTGGCTGCTGCGGTAGCTGGGGCTTTTGTTGCACCGAGGAAAATGAAATTGCAAGAAAACTCCATGCCAAAAGCGTGAAAATTCATGTGAAAAAAGTGAATCACGCGGAATCAATTTCTGGAAATTTGTGCCATGGGATTCTCGTGCTTTCCGTAAACAGGAATGGTATACTATATTCAGCACCGAAAATAATCGTATCATTATGGTTTGGCGACGCTGTGCAACGATGTGCACAGCAGGGGAAAGTGCCATAAAGGTTTGGCGTGATTTGATTTGGATAATTTAATTCCCTGCAACTATAAGGGAAAGACATTTGGAGGAAATTGCAATGAATAAAAACGCGATGTTGACTGGCAAGCCCAGCATTGACCGCCCCTGGATGAAGTTCTATCCAGATGTTCTGCGCGGTATCCAGGTTCCGGCCTGCACCGTGGAGCAGTACCTCTCCGTGCGCGCTGCAGACCCTAACGTGATTGCCATGCACTACTATGGCGTGGATATCACCTGGGGTACCGTGTTCCGTAAAGTGGACGCCACCGCCCGCGCTCTGCAGGTGCTTGGCGTCAAGCAGGGGGATCAGATCCCCGTGTTCCTGCGTTCTGTGCCGGAATTCATTTATCTGCTGCTGGCAGCCGAGCGCATCGGTGCTTCGCTGCTGTGCCGTGACAACACCCTGGAAGAAAACATTGAAGCTGTTCAGAAAGCCAATGCCAAGGTGATTTTTGTTCACGACTTCTTCTCCAAGGCCGAAATCGAAGCCTACCGTGAGCAGACCAACGTGAATACCTATGTTATCGTTCCTGCTCTGGAAAGCGGCGACCGCGCCGCTATGCCGGTTTACCTGCAGCATTCCCTGGATGCCCTGTATCCGGATGTTCCCGCCCGTGGCTCTGATACCATGATGTGGGCTGATTTCTGTAACATGGGCCAGCGTTTTCGCGGCTTTGTGCCCGCTCCTGTCAACATTGACCGCCCGCTGCTGCGCGCCTACACCAGCGGTTCCACCGGCCCTTCCAAGCAGGTCATCCATTCTGCACACAGCATCATCGGCGTGCTGACCCAGATGAACTTTTATGGCTCTTCGGATAAATTCCGCCCCACCTGGCTGCTGACCATCCTGCCCCCGGCTCTGATCGCTGTTGTGGTTTCCATGATGCTGCTGCCCCTGGCCGGCGGTATGCTGCTCATTCTGGATCCGTTTGTGGATGTGTACGATGTTGACCTGGAAATGATGCGCTACCGCCCCAACAACTGGCCCCTGATCCCCATGTTTGTGGAGGTTATCCGCCGCAGCAAGCGTCTTCCGGCTGACTATGATATGTCCCACATGCTGGCCATCGGCGCCGGCTGCGAGGCATTCAACAACAAGCAGTTGCGCAATGTTGAGGAGTTCCTCAAGCAGCATAACTGCAACCTGCGCTTTACTGCCGGCTACGGCAGCAGCGAGGCCGGCTCCAACGCCACTCTGCCCATGGCTCCGTTCCCGGTGCGTGACGGCAACGTTGGTGTGCCGATGATCCACAGCGTCATCAGCATCTTCAAGCCCGGCACCCAGGAGGAGCTGACCTACAATACCCCCGGTGAGATCTGCATCACGGGCCCCGGCGTGATGCTGGGCTATGACCGCCCCGAAGCAACCGCCAAGGCACTGCAGGTCCACGCAGACGGCAAGACCTGGCTGCACACCGGCGATATTGGCTATATGTCCGAGGACGGTGTGCTCTACACGATGACCCGCGGCGCATCCCCGCGCTTTGGCGGCGGCGACCTGATGGTGCAGCCGCTGGAGAACATCGTGGCCGATGCCGACATCAAGGGCATCAAGGACGAGTTCTTTGTTATCGTGCCGGATGATGAGCACGAGGGCTGCTTCCTGCCGTACCTGTACGTCCAGCTCAAAGATGGCTATACCTTGGACGATGTGCGCGATAAGATCAATGCCTGCCTGCCGGAACGTTACATGCGTCCGGTGGAGATTTTCACCGTACCGGAACGCCCGTTCTTCCACTTCAAGACCAACCGTATTGGCCTGTGCAAAGAAATCGTCGCCAAGCGCAACCAGCAGAAAGAGAAAGCCAAGCGCAACAGCTTTGCCGATGGTGCATTGCCTGATGACTTTGGCGTGATAAAATCATGATAATGTAACGGCATGTGCCCACCTTATGATAGAGATAAGGGGGCACATGCCTTTTGTTTTGGGGTGGGGGAGCGGATGAAGATGAACGGTACGCGCGGTTGGGTAATAGGGGAGAAGGGCAATCGGATTCCGGTACGGGGGAGATACTTGTGAAGTTGTAAAATAAAACTTTGAAATCCATCCGCGGATGAAAAGCACGATAGGGCACTGTATCATTAGCCACATGCTGAAAAAATGCTGTAGGGAACGGGATTGACCGTTCCGCAGCCTTATGGCAACACCGCACAATTCCCGCCTTACGGCTTAAGCACCGCTTCGGCGGCTGCGGCACGGCATCTGCGTTGCCAAAATGCTCGATAATACATCCAGTATTATCTGCGCTTTTGGCTTAGCATCTGCCGCACCTCGCTCGCCGTATCGGCACTTAGAATTATGCGGTATTGCCTTATAAAAAGTCAACCTTTTACGGGGAAAAGAAAAATATCGCTACTCTTTTTTGAAAAAATCACAAAGGAAATTTTGTGTTTTTCTTTTGGAAAGAGGAATTTCGGATGAAAAAGGGGAGTTCGGGAAACAAAAACAGGAAAAACTTTGTAAGATATGGGAAATAAATGACGATGAAACGAACTGTATTTTGACGAAACTAAAAAGGCATAAAATAATAAAAAAACTTTCAAAAAGTGTTAGACAAAAGGGGGATAAGGCTTGTTATTAATAATATTCGTCGCCGGTCGGAGGCGGCCAAACAAAA
>ENA-OPZM01000394-OPZM01000394.1-human-gut-metagenome-genome-assembly--contig:-NODE-394-length-19109-cov-15.883311_pt1 | contig 19109 bp, 25 predicted proteins | sample MGYA00242478_ERZ504493 | MGnify/ENA primary metagenome ERZ504493 (study PRJEB26092, sample SAMD00036227) | human gut metagenome | host: Homo sapiens | study: EMG produced TPA metagenomics assembly of...
CGCACGATCGAAGTCGCGATTTCGCCGCGATTCGCCACCAGTAGTTTGTTGACATTCTTAGGCATGTAATGTCAAGTTTGCGGTCGAGAGCGTGGATTCGACGAACTCGTTTCCCACAAAAGATTCGCAATCTTTTGTAAGGCTCCACAAACGTTACCGAAACCTAGCAACCCTACGATGGGGAGCATTGATTGACGAAAGACTCATTTTCGTCAGTTTTTGTATCATCCTGTAGCATCCGCAAAAAAGGAGGATTCCACCATGCGCAACGCAATCCTGACCATCTCATCCGCGGCCAAAACGGCCACCAGCGGCAAATTCGGCGCCGTTTTGAAGTCCACGCTGTTCGCCGTGCTGCTCGCCGCCGCCTCCATGGCGGGCGCCGTGCCGATTCCGGGCACTCCGGTTCCGATCACCCTGCAGACCTTCGTGGTCATGCTGGCCGCGCTGATGCTGCCGTGGAAGCAGGCGGGCGCCGCGGTGCTCATGTATCTGGCCGCGGGCGCGGCTGGTCTGCCGGTGTTCGCCGGCGGCGGCGTCCACCATGGCTTTGGTCGGCCCGAGCGCCGGCTTCCTCATCGGTTTCCTGCCGGCCGCCGTCGTCACCTCGCTGCTCAAGGGCAAGGCGCGTGTCGATTCCCCGAAGCATGCTGCGTTGACCGCCGCACGGTATCTGTTCGCCTGCGTGGCCGGCTGCATCGTGCTTGACTATCTGCTCGGCTTCATCGTGCAGTCCGCCATTACGGGCGTGGCGATGCCGGTGGTGGCCATCGCTTCGATGGGCTTCATTGTGGGCGATTGCATCAAGGCGGTTGTGGCTTCGCTGGTCGCGAGCGGACTGGCAAAGCTGCAGTGACTTTTATCGGCAGCGACTTTTTCTGCAGTAGTTTTCTACGACTTTTTGCTGGGAATTTTCTGCTGAGGGTTTTCCGCTGAGAATTTCCGCTGTGATTTCCGGGTTTCTTCGTGATTTCCGGGTTTCTTCGTGATTTCCGGGTTTTGATACAGTCTTCCGTTTTCGCTGTGATTTTCGTTTTCGCTGTGTCCGGTGGGGCCGGCGGATACCAACGTGCGACACGCTCCGGGCCGCTCAGGCCGAGTCTTTACGGTCTTACGTTGGTATCCGCCGGCCCCACCTCGTTTTGGGGGAATGTTGCGTTTGCGGGTGGCGCGGTTTTTGGATATTGCGATTTTGGGAAATGCCGCTTTTCTCGAATATTGCGTTTTTTTGAAACGTACGATTTTCGAAAAAAGCGCTTTACGACTTTATGAGGGATGAGGGTTAGAGAATTATTGGGGTAGGACGCCTACGTCGGCGGTGCGCACGGTGTGCAGGTTGCCGTTGTCGTCTCTGATGGTGAGGGAGGCGTCGGGGTTGAGTTCCAGCGCGGTGCCGCGCAGGGTGGTGCCGTCCACGAAATGCGCCTCGCATGGCTTGCCGAGCGTCCAGCAGACCGGACGCATCTCCTCCATGCACGCGTGGCCTCACGCTGCGGGTCGGCTTCGAAATCGGCGAGCCTTGATCGCAAACCGTCCACCAGATGGGCCGCGATCATGTCGCGCAATGTCATGGAATCGGGCAGGCCATGCGCGACCAGCTGCAGCGACGTGGCCTTGTCGGTTGGCAGATGGTCTTCGGGGACGGTCAGGTTCAGGCCGATGCCGAAGACGATGCCGACGCGTTCCGTTGCGGCAGCCACATCAGTGGTACCAGTCGCACCGTCCGCGATGGGAGTTGCGGCAAGCGGAACCATTTCGGCGAGCACGCCGCCCAGTTTCTTGCCGTCGACGAAAATGTCGTTCGGCCATTTGAGCACGATGTCCTTGCCGAGCGGGCTGCCGCAATCGCGGATGGCCGCGATAATCGCGTTGCGCGCCTCGCAGCCGGCGATCATCTGCAGCCAGCCGTTGACGGACGTGTCCCGCACAATCGCCGTAGGCACGCTGACCACCAGGGAGACGATGAACGACTCCCCCACCGCGCTGGTCCATTGATGGTCGAGACGGCCACGGCCGGCGGTCTGCTCGTCGGCGCAGATCGCCACGATTTCACGGCCGGTCCAATCGCGTCCATCGCAGCCATCGAGGCCATCTCGTCTGGCCGAGCCGAACAGCGCGCCTTTGCGCACCAATTCGGCGGCGTACGTGTTGGTGGAGCCACTGAGTCCAGCGCGATCACCTGGTCGGCCGCGACGCAGGTGCGTGTCATGGTCAATGCGGAATCCAATATGGTCGTCATGATTCCTTCTCCTGTCCGTCGAGCTGTCGTCCATCAAGCTGTCGTCCATCGAGATATCGTTCGTCGGCGTCCTGCTTGTCGGACTGCTGTCTGTCGATTCGGTGCCCGCCGATACGCCGTTTGCCCGCCGTCGACGTGCCAACGTACGACGCCTCGCGTGCGGCAAGCCGCGCGGCACGCGACTCGCGCCAGAACTCCAGGCACAGGAATCCGAACACGAATGCGATCGGAAGCATATGCCGTTCGAAATTGTTGGCCGGTGCGGTGATCATCACACCCATAAGCAGCAGCAACGGCAGATGCCATGACAGCGACCGCCATCGACGCAGCACCACTTCGGCGGCGCCGATCAGCAGTGTCAGCGTGACATACAGGTTGCCGTGCGTCACCCAGCCAAGCACGGGAATCTGCCCCCATTTCTTGGCGAAGCGGCCACCTGGCTGCGCCACTGGTGGTTGTACAGGTGAATCCATTCGTTGTCGGACTGCACGTAATCGTTGTTCACGTAGTAGTCCATCGACACGTATGGCAGGTCGGTCACGTTGAAGTATCCGAAGCATTCGGCGAAGAGCGCATCGAGCGCGATCTGAGGATTCGCCTTGACGATCTGCCACCATGCGTCATTGAAATCCTTCATGTCGTCCTTGGTGACGGTACGCCACTTGTAGCTGACCTTCTTGGACTGGATACCCGACGATTTCACCGGGTCGGCGTCCTGCTGGAAGTACGATTCGGCCATCTGGTCGAGGTTGAAGACGGGAGCGAGTTTCTTGGCCGCGTCCTCGGGAATGCCCTGCGGATTGTATTTCGCCACGCGGGCGATCTGCTGCAGCTGGATGCCACGGCTTTCGATCGGATCGCCGCCGATGACGGCACCGCTGTTCACCAGATAGACGAGGCCGCCATGGATGAGCACGGTCGGCAGCATCAATGCGACCACGTACGTCTTCCAACGTTTACGGTCGTTGATGATGGCCAGCAGTGCGGCGAACAGAATGATGTACCACGCGTATTTGGCGCTGATCAGCATGACGCAGCTCGACATGAACAGTGCCGCCAAGGACCGTTTGCGCAGTTTCATGGGCTTGCCGTTGATGGTGGGCAGCGCCTTGATATGCGTCATATGCAGCTCATACCACACGCCGAACCACCAGACGAACGCGAACGCGAACAACGGCGATTTGGTCAGTGAGATCGTGGCGAACACCGCCAACGGGCACACCATGAAGAACAGCAGAATCACGAAACGCGTCTTCGCGCCGGCGCGCAGTCTGGACGGACGCGCCACCACACCCGCCTCGGGATGGGTGAAATCGCGCACGTTCCAGCAGTCGTGCCGTTCGGGATGGGAGAAGTCGAACGTGCCGACGCCCAGCCTACGCCACGGCAGATTGAAGAAACGATTGGCGGTGGCGGCGCAGCAGAACGCGGCGAACAGCCATTGCAGCGCGGCCAGCGCCACGATGCCGGCGTCGTTGGAATCGGTGAAATACCGGGAGACCGCGGCGAACGCACCGTAGAAAACGGTCAGCACGATGTTGTGCTGGTCGGTCAGATACGTGGGATTGGCCGGCCACATGTAGTGCGCGGTCGGATAGATGTCCATCGGCACGAATGAGAAGAAGCCGATGTATGGCTGTTTCAGTCCGGTCCACTGGTTCAACGCCCAGCTGAATTCGCGGATCTGGGAGCGGATGTCGGCGCCGTACGCGGCAAGCAGGGTGGTCGGAATCCACAGCCAGCCGATGACGAACAGCAGCATGAGCTTCCACCAGCAGTCGGTGCAACGTGTCAGCTTGCGACCAATCCAGACGATCACCGCATGGATGGCGCGCCCCGGTCGGCTATGCGCGGCGTCGCTCAGATGGCGCAGCATGATGCCAATACCGTCGTCGGCGTGCCGGACACCTCCTGACACAGCTTGACGTATCGACGTGAGAAATACGTCGGCAGCACGCGCTCGCCACGGCCGTAACGGACCAGCGACCACAATATAGCAAACGAAACAACGAAGGCGATCGCCATGTACAGCACGTTGGCCCAGCCGAAGTCGGCGAGTCCGGTGCCAAACCAGTACAGCGGGCCGATGCCGCAGCACCACGCCACCCACAGGCATGCGAGCACGCCCAACGTCCAGCTGAGGAACGTGTCGGCTTTTCCGGCTTTCTTGTTTTCGCTCATAGTCGGCATATTACCGCCACTGCGCGAATGGGGACCGGAACGGTCGGCGAACGTGCGGCAATTCGCAGATACGACGATTAGAATGGACGGTTATGAACTCCGAGCAGGCAGACATCCTCGACCTTTTGTCAGGCCATACCGACGATACGACCATCGAGCGGTTGGCTTTCGAATGCCTGTTGACGAACATGACCGACGATCGTGTGGTCTCCTTGATGAACATTCTCGGATGGCAAGGCGATTTCAACTGTTTTGCGATCGGCGGGGTGCCTTCGGCCAGTCTTGCCTCGACATCCCTCGCCATCCGCAAGGCGGTGCGCGATTTGGGTGGCGAGCATGTGGTCATCGGCACGTACGGCACTTTCCTGCTGGCTTTGGCTTGCCAGATGGGCGCGGTCACGCCGGAGGTGACCTGTACCGCGGTCATGCCGGCGTTCAGCGAGGACGAGCCACTGTATTTGAGCCCGGTCCGTTCCGGTGTGGCGGGGGCTTCGCATGCGTTGCGTGAGACGATGTTCTCGCTGCAGGCGGCTCCGGCGCTGTCCACTCCTTCCCGTCCGCTGCGTGCCGACGAGCTGTTGCCGGAGCGTGCGCTGCTGGGTGATGATTACGCGCGTGAGGAACTGTATCGGAACGTATATCAGGTGCTGCGCGGCGAGAATCCCGATGATCCCACTTATCTGACGGTGTCCACGTTCCTGAAGTATGGCAGTTCGTTGGAGAACACGGCGAAGGAGCTGAATGTGCATCCGAACACCGTGCGCTACCGCTTGAAGCGTGCCGCCGAAACAACCGGCTGGGATGCCACCGATCCGCGTGACGCGTATGTGCTGACGACCGCGCTGGCGATTGGCCGTATGCGCGACCGCTGATCCGCTGCCCGGGTGGTGTGGCGTCTGAGTACGCCCGTTGCACCTGTCATCCGGTCATAAAGTCATGAATCTTTCCGAACATATGAAAAGACCCGCATGCTGCGATTGCAGATACGGGTCTTTTGATGAAGCTTAGCTTCTGTGCACTCAGGCAACGACCGCCGGATCAACGGGACGCCCGGGTTCATCGTGGAGGTGATGGTCGCCTTGGTGACGTAGCGGCCCTTCACGGTGGACGGCTTCAGACGCTTGACTCGTCGGCCACAGCCTTGAAGTTCTCGTCCAGAGCCTGCTCGGTGAAGGACATCTTGCCGATGAGGAAGCTCAGGTTGCCGTTCTTGTCGACACGGAAGTCAACCTTGCCGCCCTTGATGTCCTTGATGGCCTTGGTGACGTCCATGGTCACGGTGCCGGTCTTCGGGTTCGGCATGAGGCCACGCGGACCGAGCACGCGGCCGAGACGGCCGACCTTGCCCATCATGTCCGGGGTGGCGACGACGGAATCGAAGTCAAGGAAACCGTCAGCGACCTTCTGCACGAGGTCGTCGTCACCGACGATGTCGGCGCCAGCTCGAGAGCTTCGGTGGCCTTCGGGCCACGGGCGAAGACGAGGACCTTGGCGGTCTTACCGGTGCCGTTCGGCAGGTTCACGGAACCGCGGACCAGCTGGTCGGCCTTGCGTGGATCCACGTTCAGGCGCAGCACGGCCTCAACGGTCTGGTCGAACTTGTACTCCGGCATGCTCTTGAGGAGAGCGATGGCTTCGTTGGCGGTGTAAAGGTTGTTGCGATCGATCTTCTCAGCCGCTTCGCGATACTTCTTGGAACGCTGTACCATTAGTCCTTCTCCTCTCAGTCGGTAACCGTGATACCCATCGAACGGGCGGTGCCCGCGATGATCTTCATGCCGGCTTCGACGTCGCGTGCGGACAGATCAGCCATCTTGATTTCAGCGATCTCACGGACCTGAGCCTTGGTGACGGAGCCGACCTTGTGGGTCAGCGGGTTCTCGGTACCCTTCTGGATGCCAGCGGCCTTCTTCAGCAGAGCTGCTGCCGGCGGGGTCTTCAGGATGAAGGTGAAGGAACGATCTTCGTAAACGGTGATCTCAACAGGGATGACCTGGCCCATCTTGTCCTGCGTGGCAGCGTTGTACTGCTTGCAGAAGTCCATGATGTTCACGCCATGGGAACCCAGAGCCGGACCCAGCGGCGGAGCCGGGTTGGCCTTGCCGGCCTGAATCTGGAGCTTGAGAAGCGCCGAGACTTTCTTCTTAGGAGCCATTGTATGGTTCTTCTTTCTGTGAAGCGGTGGTTAACGGCACCGGAGTAGGTCTCCCGCGTCCGGTTCCTTCCGCAACGTATATTGCTGTGCTGTGCTAGCAGGTGCCGCCGCCTTGTTCAGGCACACGAGACCCTCCAGACACAACTTTTCTATTATGCGATTCCGCCACGACATTGCGCGTATGGCAATACATACAAAGAAACCCCGCCGAAGCGGGGTTCAAAAGAATCACGATTTCAGGTTCCTGAATGGGTGTGACGCGTGCGGTAGCAAGGCGCCCAAGCGCAGGCGTACCAAGGTGCGTCAAGCTTGGAGCAACGCAGCTAACGCTCCGTCATGCACGTTCAGGCTAATTTTTCAACCTGGTTGAAGCCTAGCTCCACCGGCGTGTCACGGCCGAAGATGGACACGAGCACGGTGAGCTTCTGCGTGGACGGATCCACTTCGGAGACAACCGCGGCCATGGTGGTGAACGGTCCATCGGTGACGGTGACCTGATCGCCAGGAGCGTAGGAGACCTCAAGCTTGCGCTTCTTGGCTGCGGCCGGCTTGTCTCCGGCGGCCTTGAGAGCTTCGGAAGCGATCATCGGAGCCATCATGGAGACGACTTCCTTGCGGGTCAGCGGTGCCGGATCCTTGGTCGGGCCGACAAAGCCGGTGACGCCTTCGGTCTCGCGGACGATACGACGGGCGTTCTCATCCGGCAGCATGCGGATCAGCACATAGCCGGGGACACGCACGCGGGTGATGACCTTCTTGCCCTTTTCGGTGTGCTTTTCGACTTCCTCCATCGGCACTTCGACCTGGAAGATCTTGTCTTCCATACCGAAGCTGGCCACGCGGGATTCGACGTTGGTCTTCACGCGCTTCTCATAGCCGGAATAGGTGTGCAGCACATACCACTTGCCTTCAAGCGTGCGCAGGCTCTTGGAGAATTCCTCGACGGCCTTGGCACCGGCATCCTGCTCAGTGTCTTCATCCTCAGTGGTTTCCGCGGTCTGCTCTTCCGGAGCGTCCTGCTCGGACTGGGCCTGCCCATCGGTCGCCTGATCGACGGCGACGGCCTGGACGGCCTCGCCTTCGGCCGGCAGCGCCTCAACAGCGGCAGCAGCCTCGGTATCAGCCTTGGAAGCCTCGTCGAGGTTGTCGGAAAACACTTCGTCAGTCATGCACTTTCACCTTCAAGTTGTTTATCAGCCGAATATCCACAGGGTCAGCTTGCCCAGACCGTAGTCCATGCCGGTGACCAGTGCCATCAGCAGCAGCACGAAGATAAACACGGCGAGGGACCAGAAGAACAGTTCCTTGCTGGTCGGAGTGACGACCTTGCGGAGTTCGTCGATAATCTGTTTGATGAACAAGCCAATGCGCATGAAGATGTTCGGCTTAATGGCCTTCTCGCTGTTCTTCGCCTTCGCCATAATAATCCTCCGCTGGGCTTGTTGTAAGAAGCTTGGCAGGGAAGGCGGGACTCGAACCCACAACCTACGGTTTTGGAGACCGTTGCGCTACCAATTGCGCCACTTCCCTAGGTGAACTCTGCCGTCTCCACTTGCCGGCGAGGATTCTATGCAAAACCACGCAAGAAGCAGACGGCAAAACCGCCAAGTCGAAATAATAGCGGGTTTTCGCGACTTCGTCCAACCCGATTCACGACGAATCGCAAGAAACCGCTATTTTCCAACGAAAAAAAGATTCGCGCCCGGCATGTCACCGAAGCGCGAATCGCTAAAAATATCGTCTATCAACTGAACTTTCCGTCAGTTGAGCGCGGGGCCGGTCGGCTCAGTCCTCGACCCAACGCTTCATGCGACGCATGCCTTCGACCAGATCGTCGTCGGCAAGCGCGTAGGAGAAGCGCAGATAGCCGGGAGCGCCGAACGCCTCGCCCGGGACAGCGGCGACATGGCCTTCGTCAAGCAACGCGGCGGCCAGTTCGGAAGTGTTGGCGAACGTGGTCTTGTTGGTGCCGAGCGGCTTGTTCAGCAGCGCGGTCACGTCGGCGAACGCGTAGAACGCGCCGGTCGGGGTCGGGCAGTTCACGCCTTCGATGTCGTTCAACGCGGCGACGATGGTCTGGCGGCGCTTGTCGAATGCGGCGCGCATCTCGTAGACGGCGTCCAGGGAGCCGGAGACGGCTTCGATGGCGGCACGCTGGGAGATGTTGTTCACGTTGGAGGTCATGTGACCCTGCAGTTTGGATGCGGCCTTGGCCACGTCCACGGGGGCGATCATCCAGCCGACGCGCCAGCCCGGCATGGCGTAGGTCTTGGCCACGCCGTTGAGCACGAGCAGCTGGGAGCGCACTTCGGGCACCGCGGCGCCGATGTACGTGGTTTTGGCGCCGTCATAGTTCAAGTGTTCGTAGATTTCGTCGGAAATGACCCACACGTGGTGTTCGATAGCCCACTGCGCGATGGCCTTGACGGTTTCCGGCTTCCACACCGCGCCCGTCGGGTTGTTCGGCGTGTTCACGATGATGGCCTTCGTGTGTTCGGTGCGCGCGGCCTCGATGTCCTCGATGCTCGGCTCGAAGTTGCGGTCGGCGCCGGCGAACACGGTCACGGGCACGCCGCCGGCGAGCTTCACGGCTTCCGGATAGCTGGTCCAGTACGGGGTGGGGATGATGACCTCGTCGCCCTCGTTGAGCAAGATCTGGAACGATTCGTAGACGGCCTGCTTGCCGCCGTTGGTCACGATGACCTGGCTCGGGTCGATTTCGTAACCCGAATCGCGCAACGTCTTGTCCGCGATGGCCTTGCGCAGTTCCGGCAGGCCTGCGTGGGCGTGTAACGATAGTTTTTCGGATCCTGCACCGCGGCGGCCGCGGCCGCGACGATTGGCGCCGGGGTTGGGAAGTTCGGTTCGCCCGCGCCGAATCCGATGACGTCGATTCCAGCGGCTTTCATTGCCTTTGCCTTGGAATCGACGGCCAGAGTAGCGCTCGGAGCCACGTGATTGATACGGTCGGATAGAGTCTGCCAGTCAGCCATAGTCATGCCTGTAATGCTAGACCTGCCACGCGAAAAACGACAGCCCCACGACACACGTCTATTTCGCCGCGAACGCTTCGCTTGAAGCGAAATCGATGGCCTAACCACACCTTTTGCACTGGCTCAGACCAGTACGAGATTGTCGCGGTGCACCAGCGGATGCGCGTATTCCTCGCCGAGGAAACGCTTGAGCTGGGCCGTATTGCGTCCTAGCATCTGCGGGATCTCCTCGGAGTCGAAGCCGACCAGGCCCTTGGCCAAATGGTTGCCCTGCTCGTCGTCAACCCAGACGGCGTCGCCGGCGGCGAAATCGCCCTTCACTTCCACCACGCCGGCCGCGAGCAGGCTGGCCGCTCCCCCGCGCACCGCCTTGGCCGCGCCGGAATCGGCACCAGCGCGCCCTGCGGGTGGGAGGCGAAGCCGATCCACAGCCTACGTGACGAACCGCGGTCGTTGATCGGCGCGAACGCGGTGCCGACCGGATCGCCCATCATCGCGGGACCTGCGTTCGACGCGCATGTCAACACCGCGGGAATGCCGGACACCGCGGCGACGCGCGCGGCCTCCATTTTGGTGACCATGCCGCCGGTGCCGACGTTCGAGCCGGTTCCGCCGACCTGAACCTTCGCCAGCGCGTCCTCGACGTTCGGCACATAGGAGATGCGCTTCGAGCCGGGCTCGCTTGGCGGCGCGGTGTACAGCGCGTCCACGTCGGTGAGCAGGACGAGCGCGTCGGCGACGACGATGTTGGCGATGAGCGCGGACAGACGGTCGTTGTCGCCGAACCGGATCTCGTTGGACGCGAGGGAATCGTTTTCGTTGATGATCGGCACCGCGCCCAAGTCGAGCAGGCGGTCGAGCGTACGGCGCACGTTGCGGTACTGCTGTGGGGCGATCGTGTCGGAAACGGTGATGAGGATCTGTCCGACACGCAGCCCGTACCGTGCGAAAGCGGCCTCGTACTGGGCCATCAGCAGGCCTTGGCCGACGGCGGCGCACGCCTGCTGGTCGCTACGTCGGTCGGACGCTTGTCGAAACCGAGCGTGCCGAAACCGGCCGCGATCGCGCCGGAGGAGACCAGCACCACGCGGCCGCCCATCAATCGCACGCGGGCGATGGCCGCCACAAGCGCGTTCAACCGTTGCGGATCCAAGTGGCCGCTCGGCTCGGTCAGCGAGCTGGAGCCCACCTTCACCACGATGGTCTGCGCTTCGGCGATGGCCCTGCGCACTTGCGCTTGCGATGGCGTGTTCATAGTTCCTCCCGGTACCGTTACCGGCTATTGAAAAAGCCGCCGACATGCCATCGGCACATCAGCGGGCTTCGTTGGATGGTTCTATTGTTCCACATCCTCGTCGTCGGCGGTCTCGCCACGTCCAAAAAGACTGGTTTCGTCGTGACGGTCGTCGTCCACGGAAGGATCGGCCCAGTGTCCTGCCTTGCGTTCGGCCATCATGGCTTCGCGCACGGCCTGACGGGCGTCCATCATCTCGTGGTACTGGCGACGGCGTTCCGTGTTGGAACGACGCTGCGCACGACCATCCGATTCCTGCAGTCGCAGATCGACGCCGCGTGCGCCCAACTGGGTGCCGTCGAGCATTTCCGCGCCGGCCGCGATGGTCGGATCCCAATCGAATTCCACGGCACGGTCGCCACGGCCGATGCGCACTTCGTCGCCCGGCTTGGCGCCCTTGTGTCGCAGCTCGTCTTCGACGCCCAGCTTGGCCAGACGGTCGGCAAGGTAGCCGACGGCCTCGTCATTATCGAAGTTGGTCTGCATGACCCAACGTTCCGGCTTGGTGCCGAGCACCTCGTACCAGACTTCGCCGTTGCCGTTCTCCTTGCGTTCCACGGTGAAGTCGAGCGCGTTGCCGCCTTCGTCGTTACGGCGACGGCGATTGCGCGGCTCCTCGAGCGGCTTGATGACCACGCGGGCCTCTTCCTCGGCCTGCTCGCGTTTGGCGACTTCCGCACGCATGTTGGTCACGAGGTCGGCCAGCGCCCAGTTGAGTTCCTTCAGGCCCTCGTGGGAGGCGGTGGAGATGATGTAGACCTTGAGGCCGAGCTTTTCGAATTCGGGCTTGACGAATTCGGCGAGTTCCTTGGCTTCCGGCACATCCACCTTGTTGAGGATGATGATGCGCGGACGTTCGGGGATCGGAATCGCGCCGAGCGGCAGTTCGAGCTTGCCGGCGTATTCGGCGAGCTCGTGTTCGAGCGCCTGGTAGTCGCTCATCGGGTCGCGGCCGGGTTCGAGGGTGGCGCAATCGATGACGTGGGCGATGATTTCGGTGCGTTCGATGTGGCGCAGGAATTCGAGGCCGAGGCCCTTGCCCTGGGATGCGCCCGGAATCAGGCCCGGCACGTCTGCGATGGTGTATCGCATGTCGCCGGCCACCACTACGCCGAGGTTCGGCACGAGCGTGGTGAACGGATAATCGGCGATCTTCGGTTTGGCGGAGCTCATCGCCGCGATCAGGCTCGACTTGCCTGCGGACGGAAAGCCCACCAGCGCCACGTCGGCGATGGACTTGAGTTCGAGGATGACGTCGCGTTCCTCGCCCGGCTCGCCCAGCAGTGCGAAGCCCGGCGCACGACGGGTGCGATTGGCCAGCGCCGCATTGCCGAGACCACCGTTGCCGCCCGCGGCCACGACGAACTTGTCTCCCGCGTGACGCAGGTCGGCAAGCTGCTCGCCCGGATGCTTCGGCTTGCCCTGCGGTCCCTTGGCTTCGAACACGACCGTGCCCACCGGGACGGGCAGAATCAGGTCGCGCCCTTCGAACCGTCCTTCGTGTCGCCCAGGCCCATGGTGCCGCTTTCCGCCTCGCGATGGGGCATGAAACGGTAGTCGAGCAGACTGTTGGCGTTCGAATCGGCCATGAAGATCACGGAACCGCCGTCGCCGCCATTGCCGCCGTTCGGACCGGCCAACGGCTTGTATTTCTCCCTACGGATGCCGGCGGAACCATTGCCGCCGTCGCCGCCCTTCACATGGACGGTCACTCGATCCACAAAATCACTCATGTATCTACCTTACATAGCAGAAAGACCGCGTCCATAACGGGCGCGGTCTTTCATCAAAAAGCGTTATTTGCGCGTGTCTCAGGCGGCAATCACGTCGACGACCTTGCGGTCACGACGCACGCCGAACTTCACGCTGCCGTCCTTGAGGGCGAACAGGGTGTGGTCCTTGCCCATGCCGACGTTCTCGCCCGGGTGGAACTTGGTGCCACGCTGGCGAACGATGATGTTGCCGGCCACGACGGCTTCGCCGCCGAACTTCTTCACACCGAGGTATTGCGCGTTTGAATCGCGACCGTTGCGCGAGCTGGACGCGCCCTTCTTATGTGCCATGTCTGTTCCTTTCGGTCCTTGACTCTAACCCTACGCGAATCAGGCGATCGCCGTGATCTTGACGAGAGTCAGCTGCTGGCGATGGCCCTTGCGACGAGCAACGCCGGTCTTGTTCTTGTACTTCATGATGCTGATCTTCGGGCCCTTGGCTCATCGTTGACAACCTCAGCCTTGACACTGATGTTGGCGAGATCCTTGGCGTTGACGGTGACCTTGTCACCATCCACAACGAGAGCGACCGGGAATTCCACGGTGTCGCCCTTCTTGGCGTTGAGACGGTTGACGAGGATGACGTCACCGACCTCGACCTTTTCCTGATGGCCGCCGGCCTTCACAATAGCGTACATATCCGTTCCTTTATTAACTTGGAAAGCTTACTGCCCGGCACGTTCGAGCCTCGCGGCCAGACACCAGCAATCTAATTTACACATACCCGCGTACAACCGCAAGTCTGCTCCCGGCGTGTCAGGTTGACATACCGGGATTTTCCTTTATTCTTCTTGTTCTTCCTCGCCCAGGTCCGCATTGTTGGCGGCCACGGCTGCCGCCGCGATCTGCGCGAGTTTGGCCTTCACGTCCGGCGAGGAGCCCTTCGGCACCTGCACGTCCGTGCCATGGCCATGCTTGTTGGTCTTGACGAACGGATCGCCGCCCTTCAGGGCGTACGGATCGTCGTAATCCGCCGAAACGGTCGGTTCGTCATGGAGGATGAAGCCGCGGCCCTTGCAGGTCGGGCATTCCTCGGAGAACGCCTCCACCAGACCCTGGCCGATGCGCTTGCGCGTCATCTGCACCAGTCCCAGCGAGGTGACTTCGGCCACCTGATGCTTGGTGCGGTCGCGCGCCAGGCACTCCACCAGTCGGCGGAGCACCAAATCCCTGTTGGCCGGCATGACCATGTCGACGAAGTCGATCATCACCATGCCGCCGATGTCGCGCAGACGAAGCTGTCGCGCGATCTCTTCGGCCGCTTCGAGGTTGCAACGGGTCACCGTTTCCTCGAGGCTCTTGCCGCGGCCGATGAAACGGCCCGTGTTCACGTCGATGGTGGTCATGGCCTCGGTGCGGTCGATGACGATCGAACCGCCGGACGGCAGGTAGACCTGACGTTCCATGCCCTTACGCAACTGGGAGTCGATCTGCCACTTGTCGAACACGTCCTTGCCGTCATGTTCGGCCGGATCCCACTTCTCGAGCTTGTCTTTCAGGTCGGGGGCCATCGTGTCGAGGTATTCCTCGATACGCTCGTACACGCGGTCGCCTTCCACGATCATCTTGGAGAAGTCGTCGTTGAAGATGTCGCGAACCACGCGGATGGCCACGTCCGGCTCGCCTTGCAGCAGCTTCGGACGCTTGCCGTGCAGGAACTCGTCGCGCTTGGCGGTGATGCGTTCCCACTGGCGCACCAGGTTCTCGAGATCCTTGGTGATGGCCTCTTCGGAAGCGCCTTCGGCCGCGGTTCGGATGATCACGCCCATATCCTTCGGCGCGATCTTCGACACGATGTTCTTCAGGCGGGCGCGCTCACGCTCGCTCAGCTTGCGGCTCACGCCGGTCATGCCGCCGGACGGCACCAGCACGAGGAAACGGCCGGCCAAGGTGACCTGCGAGGTAAGCCTTGCGCCTTGTGGCCGATCGGATCCTTGGTTACCTGCACCAGCACCGGATCGCCCGACTTGAACGCCAGTTCGATACGACGCGGCTGGCCTTCCAGACGTGCGGAATCCCAGTTCACCTCGCCGGCGTACAGCACGCCGTTGCGGGCCTGTCCGATGTCCACGAACGCGGCCTCCATGCTCGGCAGCACGTTCTGCACGCGGCCAAGATAGATGTTGCCGACGGTGGCCACTTCCTGGATGTCGGACACGTAATGCTCGACGAGCACATTGTCTTCGATCACGGAGATCTGGGTGTGGCGCTCACGTTCGCGCACCACCATCAGACGCTCGACGTGTTCGCGACGGGCCAGGAAGTCCTGCTCCATGAGCTGGTTCTGACGGCTGCGTTCACGACGGTTGTCGCGGCGGCGCTGCTTCTTGGCTTCCAGACGGGTGGATCCTTCGACGTCGGTGATTTCGTCGATGTACTGCTGCTTGCGGGAGCGACGGGACATCGTCTCGTCCGATTCCTCGGCCTTCGACCCTCCACGGCGGCGGCGACGGCGACGGGTCACCGTGCCTCTTCCTCATCGTCATCCTCATGACGGCGACGGGATTCGCGTTCGGAGGTCTGCTGCTCGTCGACTTCCTCATGGTTGCCGCGTCCGCGACGGCGGCGACGGGTACGCGTCGGCTGCTCGTCATCATCATCGTTTCCATTGCGGGACTCGTCATCGATCGGCGCATACGTGATGCCATCGAGGACCAGGTCCTCCTCGATCTGCTCCACTTCGGCAGCGGCACGACGTTCCTGCGCGTTCAGACGACGGGAACGACGGGAACGACGGGAATCGCCATGATCATCGTCTTCGGCGTCGTTGTTGCGGTCATTGCCATCATCACGGCCGCGACCGTCATTCGAAGCGTCCGTGCGGTCCGTGTCGGCCGTGTCGTGGCTGCGACGGCGGCGGCGACGAGTCGGACGGTCATCGTCGCGGTCATCACGGCTGTCACGGGCATCGTCCGAACCTCTGCGGCCAGTATCGTCAGCATCGTCATCGTCGGACGATTCGCGGCCCGCGGGGGCGGCCGGCAGAATCGGCTCCTGGAACAGCAGCGACGTCATCGGACGCGGATTATGACGCGTCTCATGGCCTTCCGGCAGCGCGCTGACGGCGTCGAGCGCACGGTCTTCGGATGATTCGTCACGATTGCCACGATTGCCGTAATCGTCACGATCGTCACGGTCATCACGCGGCTCGTCGCTGATACGGCGACGGCGACGCGACGGGCGATCATCCTCGTCCTGCACGTCCACAGAGGAACGACGGCGACGGCGCGGACGTTCGTCACGCATCTCATCGTCGTCATCGTAACGGGTCACGCGACGACGACGCGGACGCGACGGCTCGTCGTCATCGGCATCATTGAAATCAGCGGAATCACGCGCAGGCTGGGCAGGCTCAAGCTTCGGCTCCTCAAACAAGGGGGCTTTGGCATGCTCCTCGACCTTCAGCTCCAAAGACGCGCCCGCGGCACCTACGCCACGCACCACGCGGCGACCCCCACGACGACGACGCGGAGCCGGATCGGCAGACACAGAACCCGCACTGCTTGCCGCATTATTGGTTGAATTATCGGATGACACAACAGCCTCGACCTGATCGAGGCCCTCATTGGTAGTAGGCACAACGCTCCTCGGCAACGCGCTGCAATCACATCGCCTTCACTCAAGCCCCAACGGTTCTCACACCACGCTCTCACCGTGGCCGCGCATCATGGCGCCCGTAGGAAGCAACTTCCGTCAAAAGTCTTCATCATGCGACGGCGGACACCTGCGCTCGCGACTCACAGAACATTCACGCGAGGGGATCAACGCCATCGGATGCGTCGGCGGTCTTGCAGAACCACCGTCTATAAGTATGACACAAAAAACAACGGAGCGTGACAGGACGGGAAATTTATTCCCCCTACACGCTCCGTTTTCCAATGATTCGCGTTGACACGCCGTGAATGAACGTGCGCCGGCATAGTGGTTCAGCAGCGGTTCAACGGTGGACCAATAGTGGTTCTGCGGCAAGCCCGCGGCAGCGAATTAACGGCGATTCAACGCAGCCAGTCCTCCAGCAGGTCGGCCATGAGCAGCAGATCGGTCTCCGGCAGCTGCTCGTCCTGCTTGTGAGCCAGCAGCGGGCTACCCGCGCCGAGATTCACGGCCGGAATGCCCAGAATCGCGAAACGCGCCACATCCGTCCAACCCAGCTTGGCAAGCGGGTCACGACCGGTACGTTCCTTGACAAGCGATACCAGCGATTGGGCAAGCGGCGAATTGAGGCCCGGACGTGCGCTCGGCGATTCGTCCTTCATCTCGATGCCGAAGCCTTCGAACACGCCACCAGTGGCCTGATGCTCGCCGTTGCCGAGTTTCGCGCCCGCATCCGCGCCGATCATCAGCGCCTTCGCCTCGGCGAGCGACTTGTCCGGCGCGAACCGGTAGTTGACGTGCACACGGCACTCGTCGGGAATCACATTGGTACCCTTGCCGCCGGAAATCAGCGTGGCGTTCAGGCCCTCCTGATAGGTCAGGCCATCTACTTCGATGGCGCGGTTCTCATGTGCGTTCAAACGGTTCAGAATCTCGGCCGCCGCGTGGATCGCATTCTTGCCCATCCAGGCGCGGGCCGAATGCGCGGCAACGCCGTGCGTGATCACGTCGAATCGCATCGTGCCGTTGCAGCCGCCCTCGATGCCGCAATCGGTCGGCTCGCCGATGATCGCGAAATCGCCGGTGATCCAATCCGGATGCGACTCGACCACCTTGCGCAGGCCGTTCTTCTCGGCCGCGACTTCCTCATGGTCGTAAAACACGTACGTCAAATCGTATTTCGCATCCGTCAGCGTGGCCGCCAGATACAGCATGACCGCGTCGGAACCCTTCATATCGGTGGCGCCACGACCCCAGATCACACGCTCATGCTCATGACCGGCCGCCACATCCTCGCGAATCAGCGGATCGCCCGGCTGAAGCCATTTCGGCGGGAAATTGTCGATCACCGGCACCGTGTCGAGATGGCCGGCAAGAATCACGCGGCGCTCGCGGCCGAAATCGGTGGATGCCACCAATGTGTCGCCGTGCCTGCGCACCGTCAGATGCGGCTGTTTTTTCAGGAACACCTCGACGGCGTCCGTCAACGGGCCTTCGTCATCGCTGACGGAATAGCAGCCCATGATCTGCCTCATCAGCTCGTTCAACTGCTCCTGTTTGCTGGCGGAAGCGGAAAATCCAATCGTAAGTTCGCTCATGCCGTCCATTATCCGGCAAAAGCCGGTGACAATCGCATTTCGGGCGTGCTTTTGAGACGGTCGGCCATGCTGTCGTGCGCTTGGTGACACACTAGGTAGCGGTCCGAGGCAACGGCCGCAGCGAAAAGGAGAGTGCAATGCCGGGTCTGTTAAGCGCGATGGAAGGTTTCTGCGTCATCGGCATCGTCATCGCCACCGGCTATGTGGCCGCGCGCATGCGCATCGGCGGGCCGACCGCGCAGATGGTGCTCAACAGGTTCAGCTTCTTCGTGTCGAGCCCGTGCCTGATGTTCGCCATCCTGTCCAAGGAGAAGATCTTCGAGATCTTCCACTCCTCCATCGTCGTGGCGTTCTTCTCGGCCGTGCTGGTGGGTGTGGTCTTTCTGATTCTCAATCGGCTGTTCTTCCATATGAAGGCCGCGGACGCCACCATCGGCGCGCTGAATTCGCTGTATCTCAATTCCAACAACATCGGCCTGCCGATCGCCACGTACATTCTGGGCAATCCGGCGCTTGTCGCACCGATTCTGGTCATGCAGCAGGCGGTGTTCACGCCGATCGGCCTGACCGTGCTCGACGTGACCACCAAAGGCAAGGTCTCCGCGAAGGAGATTCTGAAACAGCCGTTGCATCAGCCGCTGCTCATCGGCTCGCTGCTGGGCATCGCCGTGTCCGCGATTTCCGCGAAAGTCGGCTTTTTCGTGATTCCGAGCTGCATTTACGACCCGATCAACATGATCGGCAATTCCGCCGTACCGATGATTCTGATGGCGTTCGGCATGTCCTTGCACGGCACAAAGCCGCTGCAGGACAAGTCGAATATTCCGGCGGTGTTCACGGTGGCCGTGCTGAAGAACATCGTGATGCCGATCATCGCGTTCCTGCTGTCGTATTTCGTGATGGGCTTCCGTGGCGCCACGCTGTACGCATGCGTGGTGCTCGCCGCATTGCCGACCGGGCAGAACGTCTACAACTACGCGGCGCGGTACAACGTGGGTCTGTCGTTCGCACGCGACGGCATTCTGTTCTCGACGCTGTCATCGCCGATTTTCATCGCAATCATCGCGGTGCTCCTCGGCTGACCTCGCCAGTCCTCGCCGCGGTATCCACGACCGCCGCGGCGAGGCCATCAATCGTCCATACGGTAGCCGGCATAACCGAGCCCGTGCGCCGCATGATTCGCGGCACACCCTCCGAGCACCATCAGCGCATAACACAAGCCGATTCCCGCGGCCAACGTAAGCAACGAAGCCGGATTGAGCAACGACGTTGCCAGAATCGGA
>ENA-OPZM01000395-OPZM01000395.1-human-gut-metagenome-genome-assembly--contig:-NODE-395-length-19082-cov-2.264574_pt1 | contig 19082 bp, 22 predicted proteins | sample MGYA00242478_ERZ504493 | MGnify/ENA primary metagenome ERZ504493 (study PRJEB26092, sample SAMD00036227) | human gut metagenome | host: Homo sapiens | study: EMG produced TPA metagenomics assembly of...
CTGTATCAAATGTCCAACTGTTCTGTTCGGCAATAATCTTTCTATATACATTTATATAGTTTTTCGAAAAGGTGTCAATATGTAAGTGCATTATACGCGGCCCCTCCGATCTTATCCCCGAACAGCCATATGATATGCTTCTTTATAGGAAATCCCTGTTTTTTCACAGAGTTTTTTTACACTTTCGTATTCCGGATAAAAATATTCCTGTCCGTCAAAAGTGCAGACCTTCACTTCTACCTCCCCAAGCGGGGTTGTAACCGCTCTTTTCTCTCTTTTCAGAATGGTTCTCCCCATCTCCTGGCGACGGATCCCAATGGTTGTTGTTTCTCTGAAAATAATCTGCTCCATCACTGAAACCTGTTCTTCTTTACATAGAACGGTAAGCAGCCATGCCGGACGGTTTTTCTTCATAAATACAGGCATGTAATTGGCCTCTCTGGCTCCTGCCTCATACAGAAGCTCCATAACATAGCCAAGCGTTTCTCCTGTACAGTCATCAATGTTGGATTCCAGCTTTATAATGGTATCTGTTTCCGTACAAGCATCATTGCCTGAAGCCTCCTCCCCGGATCCCCGGATCAGCATGGCACGGAGAATTCCCGGGCACTCATACTGGCGCTTGCCTGCTCCGATACCGATCTTCCTCACCGTAAAATCTTCAGGCAGTTTTTCTGATGTAAGGAATGCCGCCACGATGGCTGCTCCGGTAGGCGTTATCAGTTCACCCTGCACCGATGTGATATGCAGCTTCAGCTGATGAGCACTTACAATATTGCTTACCGCCGTACCGGTACCGGAAGGATTCCGTGCTGACAGCGAATCGTTCCGCTACCCTCACAAAGTCTTGGAACGATCACTTCCTCCACATCCAGATCATCCATACAGATCGCAACTGAAAGAATATCCACAATGGAATCCACTGCACCCACTTCATGGAAATGGACCTGATTCACCGGTACATTATGGGCTTTCGCTTCTGCCTCGGCAAGAATCTTAAAAATCCTTTTTCCATAGGATTTTGCACGATCTGTCATATCTGTGTGATCGATAATCTCCATGATCTCGTTAAGGCCACGGTGTTCATGGTGATGGTGTCCGTGGTGGGAATGCATCGTTTCTGTATATGTATGACTGTTTCCATGGGTTTCCTGTACATGATGTTCATGAGAATTGGGATGCTCATGGGCTTCCAGGGCTTCATGACTATGTTGATAATGATGTTCCTCATGATCCTGGCAGTGAGAATCTCCATCATGCCCATACAGATATTTCATATCATGATCATGATTCTCATGATCATGATCCAGCAGTACATCAAAATCACAGGCATCGATCCCTGATTTCATCACACGACTGATCTTTATATCGAAACCTTTTACCGGCAGACTTTTAAGAGTTCTCACCAGTTTTTCTGATCTGCACCCAGATCCAGAAGAGCCGCAACTGTCATATCCCCGCTGATTCCGGAGGTACACTCCAGATATAATTTGTTTCTCATTTATTTTCCCTCCGCAAGCCGATTGATCTGGGTTGCCAGATATCCTGCCCCAAATCCGTTGTCAATATTTACTACTGCAATTCCGTTGGCACAGGAATTGATCATTGTCAGAAGTGCTGACAATCCATGAAAGCTGGCGCCATATCCCACAGAAGTAGGTACCGCGATCACCGGACGTTTCACAAGACCACCCATAACACTTGCCAGTGCACCCTCCATTCCTGCTACTGCAACCACGCAGTTAGCCTCCTGGATGGTATCCAGTCTGGAAAAGAGTCTGTGCATACCACTAACTCCCACATCATAGATCCTCTCCACATGTGTGCCGAAATACTCTGCTGTCTGGGCAGCCTCCTCCGCAACAGAAATATCTGCTGTTCCGGCTGTACACACTGCCACTTTTCCGATATGCTCCTTCTCTTTTTCAATCTTCAAAATTCCGGAAATCGGATCGTAGACCACATTGGGAAGAACCTTTTTTTACCAGTCATACTGATATTCTGACGCCCTTGTTCCAAAGACTTCTCCATCTTCCTCATAAAGCTTCTGATAGATATTCAAAAGGTGTTCGTCTGCTTTTCTCGCACAGTAAACTACCTCTGCAAAACCGGTCCTCACTTTTCGGGTAGTATCCAGTTTCGCATAATCCATTTCCTCATATCCCTCTTTTTTCAGAAGGCCCTCTGCATGCTCCACAGAGAGCTGGCCATTTTTTACCTCTTCAAGAATCTGCTGTAAGTCATCTTTTTGCCTCCCTGTTTTCTGTAATAGAATAACACAATAGCCAGACATTTGCCTGCACTTTTGCAAATAGTCTGGCTATCCGCCATTCGGACCTTTTACTGTCCGGTTTTTTATTTATGCAGCTACTTTGGCCGCCTTCTGTTCTTTATCTGATCATCTCTGCATATTTGGCCGAGATCTCATCAATATCTCCATATGCGATCAATTTTCCTTTTTCAAGTATCATTGCTTTATTGCACAGGCGCTGTACCTGTTCCAAAGAATGGGATACAAACAGTACCGTAACGCCCTTATCAAACATACTTAAGACTTTCTTTTCACTCTTTTTCCGGAATTTGGCATCTCCTACAGAAAGGACTTCATCAAGGATCAGGATATCCGGTGATACCAGTGTGGCAATGGAGAATCCAAGCCTTGCCTTCATACCGGAAGAATAATTCTTAATAGGGACATCGATAAATTCTTTCAGCTCAGAAAACTCAACGATCTCATCAAATTTCGATTCCAGAAACTTCTTGGAATATCCGAGCATCGCACCATACAGAAAAATATTCTCACGTCCTGTATACTGCGAATCAAAACCGGCTCCCAGTTCCAGAAGAGGGACCAGACGTCCGTTTCGGACCACCTTGCCTTCAGTAGGCTTGAATACACCGGCAATTACTTTGAGCAGAGTACTTTTTCCCGCTCCGTTAAGTCCCAGGATTCCTACACGGTCACCTTTTTTCACCTCAAAATCAACATTCTGAAGAGCCCAGAATTCATTATATTTAATTTCTTTTTTTAAGAATTTAATCACGTAATCCTTCAGGCTGTCTACCTTTTCTTTACTGAGATTAAACTTCATACTTACGTTATCTACAACTACTGCAGGTTTTTCCATATTTTTCTCCTGTTAAATATAAAGGATAAAATCATCCTGTTTCTTCTTGAAACAGAACATTCCGATGGCGATCGTCACAAGACTGAATACCAGTGCGTATGCCGCATAATGAAGATTCATCGGCTCTCCGAACATTCCTGAACGAAAAACATCGATGGTACAGTACAGCGGATTATATTTCAGGATCCATGAAAAACCGCTTTTCAGCAGTCTGGACGGATAATAAAAGATCGCACAGGTATACATGATCAGCATCAGCGCTACTGACCACAGATATTCCATATCTCTGAAAAAAACGCCAATCGTAGCAAGGATCATTCCGCAGCCATAGGACAGCAGAAATACCAGGATCAACGCGATCGGGATCTGGAGCATATAGAGTGTCGGCTCCACACCAAGTACTGCTCCTACCGGAACCAGCACGATCAGCGAGATCAGGAAGATCACGTAGTTAAAAAGCACACTTGACAGCGGATAGAGATATTTTGGCACATAAACCTTCTTGATCATTGCCGAATTCGCTCTTACTGATTTCAATGCCGCTTTTGTGGCACTGGAATAGAATGTGTACAAAAGACGTCCTGTCAGGATATACACAGGAAATGTCCGATCCTTGTTTCCAAACAGGGTACCGAATACGATCGTCAGTACGATCATGGTAAGCAGTGGTTCAAGAAGAGACCAGATGATACCAAGATAGGAACGTCTGTACTTCAGTTTGATTCCTTTTTTTACAAGCTCTCCCAGAAGAAACCTGTAACGTATAAAAGTATTTACGTATTCTTTCATAGCATCTCCAATATTCAATTTTATTTTTTCACACGGCTGTAAATCATAATATACCATTTTTAGAAATCTGGCAACCTTATTTTCGCCAAAAAAAGAGGCTCCAAAGGGCGCCTTTTTGAAAAATATGCTACTTATCCAGCATCTCTTCCATCTGTCTGTGGTCGCATTCCGCATTCGGTCAAAAAACCAGGGCCGGAACAGGATTTCTCCCATACCGACCCTTTGGTACTCTTGGCTTATTTGTGACAAACAAATTTTATGGAAAACTTTTCTTATCTCTTAATATTGAAAGCCTGAAATCCCGGATATACTGCTGCATCACCAAGCTCTTCCTCAATACGGAGAAGCTGGTTATATTTTGCCACACGTTCGCTTCTGGAAGGAGCTCCTGTTTTAATCTGGCAGGTATTCAGTGCTACCGCAAGATCTGCGATGGTTGTATCCTCTGTCTCACCGGAACGATGAGAGGAAATCGCTGTATAACCAGCTTTATGTGCCATTTTGATAGCTTCCAGAGTCTCGGATACGGAACCGATCTGATTCAGTTTTATCAGAATGGAGTTTCCGCAGCCAAGGCTAATACCTTTCTCAAGACGCTCTGTATTTGTAACGAACAGGTCATCACCTACAAGCTGTACTTTTTGGCCAAGCTCTTTTGTCATGATCTGCCATCCTTCCCAGTCTTCCTCGTCAAGGCCGTCCTCGATGGAATAGATCGGGTATTTCTCGATCAGGGTCTTCCAATGCTCAACAAGCTCTGCAGATGTGAATTTCTTTCCGCATTTCGGAAGAACATACTCGCCTTTCTGGCTTCCTTTCCACTCGCTGGATGCTGCATCATGGCAAGAACGAAATCTTTTCCAGGTTCATATCCTGCTTTCTTTATTGCCTCAAGAATGTACTCGATGGCTTCCTCGTCGCTTCCAAGGTCTGGTGCGAAACCACCCTCATCACCAACACTTGTTGCAAGACCCTTCTCTTTCAGAAGTGCTGCAAGTGCATGGAACACCTCTGTGCACCAGCGAAGTCCTTCTTTGAAGCTCGGTGCTCCCGCAGGCATGATCATGAATTCCTGAACATCAACAGTATTCGCAGCATGTGCACCACCGTTTAAGATATTCATCATCGGAACCGGAAGTCTGTTTCCGTTCACCCCACCAAGAAATCTGTAAAGGGGAATGTCAAGAGAAATCGCAGCTGCTCGTGCGCATGCGATAGATACTGCAAGAATAGCATTTGCGCCAAGTTTGGATTTGTCCTTTGTTCCGTCTGCATTGATCATGGCAGCGTCCACTGCATAAATGTCAGATACATCCATTCCTGTCAGTGCATCGTTAATTACAGTATTGATATTTTCAACGGCCTTGGAAACACCTTTTCCTCCGAAACGGCTCTTATCCTGATCTCTCAGTTCAAGTGCCTCGAATTCTCCTGTGGATGCACCACTTGGAGCTGCTCCTCTTCCGATAGTTCCATCTGCCAGATAAACCTCTGCCTCTACGGTCGGATTTCCTCTTGAATCAATGATCTCTCTTCCAATGACTTTCTCGATCTCTAAATATTCCATTTGATATTTATCCTCCTGTCTGGCTTTTTCGCCCTGTCCGCAAATTTGCCCGGGCCGCATTTTGCCAGGGGATACGGCCCGCCACAATTATTTACGCAATAGTTAGAACCTGCTAACCATATACAAGTTTACTGCATCTAACTTTTATGGTCAAGGGGAGTTATTGTCATTTTTTTCTCATTAGAGTAGCTCCGTCTATTTTCAGAAAGCTTAATAAAAATGTGCAAATTTTACATATTGACATCCTTACGCTGATTATGATAATATAATCGCCGGACTTAAAACTAAATATGGTTTATGACAAAATCCTGTCATATATTGGAAACGCACATTCTCCTGAATGATTAACGAACAACACATGCTTTACGGTTTTACATCACCACTTAATCATTTTAAAGGAGGATTTTTTATGCCAAAAAACAAATTTCAGGAAGTTATCTTTACCATTATCATGGTATTTTTCATGGTTTACGCCATGATCTGCTACAACATTTCTCTGAACACTGGGAGTATGACAAACCATGTGTTCCTTGACGCTTTTCATGAGCTGGTGATCATGGGACCGATTGCATTTATCCTTGACTTCTTCCTTGTATCCAAACTTGCTTTTGGTTGTGCAATGCGCATGGTAGATTTCAAAAACTGCCATCCGTTCAGCAAGATTCTTGCAATCTCCGTTCCTTCTGTTGCTTTCATGTGCCCGTTAATGAGTCTTGCCGCAACCATTCTCTTTAAGGATGCCGGAAATCAGTTCGTAGCTGTATGGCTTCAAACAACCGCCTTTAACTTTCCGATGGCATTCTTCTGGCAGCTGATCTATGCAGGTCCGATCGTACGTTTTATTTTCAGACATATCTTTCCTGAAAAACAAAACGTAAAAGAAGCGACAGCAAATATGTAAAATAAAGAAAGCACATTGCCATGGTTGAACCACCCCAAAAGTCATACTTTCCGGTGGCGGCTCATTCCATACAATGTGCTTTTTATTTTTCACACGGATCTTTCTCATCTGATTTTCGGATCTCTCAGACTGTTCTCTTTAATTCCGACATCCTAAGGATCTTCACGATCAGCGGGATCACCATAATGACCCAGACTATCGGTTCTGCCACGATCACGCCGGTATATCCGAGAAGCGGCACCAATGTCACTGCGATCACCACTTTTCCGATCATCTCCAGCGCACTGGAAGTCAACGGGATCACCATTTCTCCAAGTCCCTGCATAGCATTTCTGAGTACACTGATCACAGCCGTTACAAAATAAAAAAGCGTATCGAATTTAAGATAATTGGTGGCGTTTAGGATCACCATCTCATTGTGGCTTCCTGTGACCAGATAGATCAGCTGTTTTCCAATGGTAAAACTGAAGATCACAGTCATCACGGACCAGATACAGGTATACAGGACTGCAAGACTGATTCCCTGGCGCACCCGGTCCATACGCCCTGCACCTGCGTTCTGTCCGCAGAAGATTGCCATAGTCTGCCCGAACACGCCAAACATGATCATAAACATTTCCGTGATCTTACGGGCCGCTGTATGTGCCACGATGATATCTCTTCCAAGTCGGTTGATGGAGGTCTGCAGTGCCAGTGTACCAAGATTTACCAGAGAATTTACAAGTCCCATGGAAAGTCCTGCACTCAGCATATTTTTCATCATATTTCTGTCAGGATCAGAAAAATCCTCTTTTTTCAGCCGTAGGATCTCATACCTGCGGATCATGTAAAACCAGCATACCAGAAAAGCCAGCGTCTGTGAAAGTACTGTGGCAATGGCTGCTCCCTGAACTCCTGCTTTTACTACCAGAATAAAAAACAGATCTCCTGCGATATTTAAAGTTACAGACACTGCCAGGATCACAAGGGGCGTCACCGTATCCCCAAGTGCACGCAGAGATGCCGCACAGGTATCATAAAGAAATGTTGCCAGCATACCTGCAATAATGATAAAGATATACTGTCTGGCGATTCCCGTCAAATGATCAGGAACATTCAGGAACCTCAGGATCGGATGCAGAAACAAAAGTCCCAAAACAGTCAGAATCAGAGAAAGCACGCTGCCCATTACAAGAGACAGCGCAAAGGATTTTCGCACTTCTTCCCTGTTTCCTGCACCGAATTTCTGTGCGGTGACGATGGCAAATCCATTTGCAAGGCCCATAAGAAAGCCGATGATCAGTCCGCTTAAAGGGCTGGTCGCACCTACAGCCGCCAGCGCATCTTCTTTCAAAAAGCTCCCCACGATCCTGGTATCCGCCAGACTGTAGGTCAGCTGCAGAAGATTTCCCAGAAATACAGGAAGTGCAAAGGACAGGATCAATGTGGAAGGTCTCCCTTTTGTCAAGTCTTTCATGTCATCCTCCCTCAGTCAACGATATCATTCTGAAAACGGGAAAGATGCTCATAAGGAAGAATCATCCTTCCGCGGAACAGTCCGCAGCCATCATTGATCAGGCTATTATTTACCGCACCAAACATATTGACATCCAGTTTTGCAAGATCCAGTCCAAGAAGCCGCATCCCCCGCTCATAGGCCTCGTCAAAATAGATACATTCCCCCTGGGGAATCGCGTCCCTTCTCCTGCGTTCACTTTCCTGTTTTTTCTCATAGCTTAAATGGTTGGCGGAACCAATCTCCGCAACATCATCCATGTCTTTGGTCCGCAGCTGTACTTCCATATAGCTTCGGGAACTGTTATCATAAAACGTGATATGCAGGGACTGATAATCATCCTCACTGTTGTTACAGATGTAATCTCGGTAATAAGGTCTGACCTCCTCACTGAGCAACGGAGAAGTGCTTTCCTGTACCCCTCTGGCTGGCTCTGCGGTAAATCCTCTTTCTTCCAGAAATCCCGGAAGTATATTGGCAATTTCATAAAGATAACGAAGCTCTTCTTCTCTGACATTCTCTCCATTTTTCAGATGACATCTGGGCATGGCGATAACGATCCTGTACGCAATAAAATCCCGAAAACAACTTAAGCGCTCCTTGATCTGTGACACGGAAGGATACTCACCGTGTTCTTTGTAATAGTCATAAATAAACTCCACTACATATCCATTAAATTTTTCCTCCGCACGGATCAGAGATTTGATCCTTCCCTTGAAGGTAAACGCCAAAAACGGATATTCCCCTGCCATGTATTTATAAAATTCCCGGATTTTCTGAGACTGGGCAGTAAGGAAATCATTATGCTCCAGAAGCTCCTGGATCTGGATCAGAAAATTACAGTGTACCAGATCGATCTCGTTGTGTTTTTCCTTCGCCTCTGTTCTAAGATCCCGGATGTATTTCTTCAGTATCCGGAGAAGAGTATCTCCGGAATACAGATAATCGTTTAATGTTATCATTTGTGTTTCTCTTTTCTACTTTTAGTCTTTTCAGGGTCACATATTTACAACAACTGCCGGATGATCTGTGCTCCTGTCTTTTATTTATTTCAGTTTTTCACGGAAAAATTCCGCAATCCGGTTCCATACCTCATCCTGAAAAAACTGGATATCTGCATGGTCTGCACCATCCAGTGTCAGCAAAGTGACATCACAGCCATTTTCTTCAAGAAGGACATATAAAGTTTCCGACTGAACATAAGGAACGACCTGATCGCAGTTGCCATGAATGATCATAAATGGCGGTGCATCCTTCGTAACCTTGGAAACCGGACTGCTCTGGTATGCCATTTCTTTATTTAACATGGAATTAAATCCAAGCAGAAGGGATTCTGCGGAAGAAGCACATTTTTCTGCAGATTCACACGGAAATGCGGAAAGATCCGTAGGCGGATACCATGGGCAGGCAGCCTGTACCTTACTGGATTCTTCCAGGTACTCTCCCACATCCAGAGCCGGATCATTGTCCAGCGCAGCCATACATGTAAGATATCCTCCGGCAGACTCTCCCATAACTCCTATCTGCTCTTTGTTGATGCAGAACCGGGCTGCATGAGCTTTCAGATAGCGGATGGCTGCCTTTACATCCTGCAGTGGCATCGGATACGGGCCTGATTGGAAGTACGATACTCCACACTTGCCACTACAAATCCATCCGATGCCAGTCTGCTCAGATAAAGATTATGTGCGGATTTATCCATCATCAGCATGCACCTCCGCAGATCCAGAGGATGCAGGGATAGGTTTTTCCATCTTTTGTTTCCGGGTAGATTATATCCAGTTTCAGATCCCGCCTGCAATGTCCGAACCAGGAATCCACCTGTGCGTAAGTAATATCATTTACTGTAATATACTGAGGCTTCTCTGCCGGAAGCTTCAGTGTCTTTTTTTCTGCTTTTGTCATAATCTATTTTCCTCTTTTCTTCTGATCATTTTATCTTTGAAATATTTTTCTTTTATTTTATCACAACACTGCTTTTTCTGCTTTTATTTTTCGGAGAAAAAGCACTTCTTTTTCTGCAAAACAGGGTTTTGATCTTTTTGTTCATAAAGCCCTCCTCTTTGTAAGTAAAATTGTTTGTCAGCAATAACAAAAAGCTGCTATAATAGATTTTCTCTATTGTAACAGCTTTGTTTTCCTACTTTTGGAATGGATTTATTATATTATAAGTTTTTTCTCTGTCAACGCCCTCAGACAATTTCACAGCTTTTCTTTATCAGTAAACCTGTATCCTGCTTTCTCAGATCTGATACCAACGAATCTCATTAGCTTCCAGATGAAGGTCAAAGCTCTTTCCATCCCCTGTGTAAACCGTAGTATCCTGTGGCTCATAGGTGTTGTTTACCACACAATACTTTTTATTTTTCACATAAGCATGTACTTCCACATTATAATTGGAAGAAAACCAGCAGAAAAGCTCATTTTCTGCTGCGGCTGACCAGAGCACAGCACGATAAAGGATACGACTGTTGCAGAAGCTGTACGGAAGTCCGCTGATGTAAACACCTCTGCCTTTTCCGAAGGTTTTTACTGCCATCTGGACTTCCTGATTCTTCTGGATAAGAATCTTTGTATCCGGAAGTGCGAAGATATTCTTTTTCCCCTCACCGAAATCTACGGTTTCGTCTGTATCCTCCAGGATAAATGATCTTTATGCTCTTCCCAGTTGTATTTATCTGTATTAAGATTAAATCCTCTTTCTTCCTCTACACCAAGAATATCATCCAGCTGGAAGAATTTTCCCTGCCACTGATGAGCCGCTGGTTCGCCCACTCCAATGAATCCGCCTCCATTATAGACAAATTTCCGCACAGCTGTAAGAATCTTCGGATCTGCCCAGTTCTCACCACCGGACTGTGCAGTGTCCGCATCACCTACATTGATGATCACATCAAAATCATTCAGCAGATCTTTATCCTGACGGATGTCATCAAAGCTGATAAAGGACACATCAAAAGGCGCACCACTTAATGCCTCGATGATTCCGAAATAGGAATAATTCTGCTTGTAATAGATGGCATGATGTACCATATGGTTTCCCCAGGAGCGCATTTTTCCCCAGCAGTTTAAAACGGCCACTCGCTTTACACAGTACGGTGTGGTTCCCCGGATATTGTCGTAGAGCACACGGAATTCCTGGCAGACTTCCTTGATATACTGTACAAAATCCGGAAATTCCAGAGCCAGCTTCAGATAACCGCCATATCCAATCCTCTGGATCGGGCTTCGAAGGATGGCTCTTCTTGCAGTCACCCAGTTTACTTTTGCCTCTTTTACAGGATCCCCTCCCTCATGGAAGGTATCCGGGAAAAAGTACGGCAGAAATCTTCCCTCCGTATATTTTACATGTTTAATATCACTGAACAAACGTAAGGTCGCACCGTTTCCAACGCTTCCCACTACCGCATCCAGCCCGATGGAAGCAAACTCATCCATAAAGGGCTCCATTCCAATCCAGTGATCGCCCATGAACATCATGGCTTCTTTTCCATATTCATGAACAATGTCTACCATTTCCTTTGCAAGCTTCGCCACTTCCCGTCTCTGGAAAGCCTGGAAATCTTTAAATTCTTTTGATGGGATCCGATAAGTGTTGTTCATATATCCCTGATCAATGATAAACTCCGGACGGAACTTATATCCCACTTCCTGCTCAAACTGTTCCAGGATATATGGACTCACCGAAGCGGAATATCCGAACCAGTCTACATATTTTTCCCGTGCCATCTCATCAAAAATCAGTGTGAACTGGTGAAAAAAGGTAGTAAATCGTACTACATCCACATAATCATGAGAATCCAGAAATCTGCGGAGGCGATCCATGGAATGTGCACGTGTTGCAGGCTGACGCACATCAAAAGTGATCTGAGGTTCTACATCCTTCCAGTCATTGACAACTGCATTGTACATATGTACCGGATCCCACATGATATATGCAAGAAAGCTTACCGTATACTCATGAAACTCTTTCGCCGGTCTGATCACAACATTTCCGTTTTTTTCATCGTATGACCATTCCTCTGTACTGACAGCTTCCCCGGTAGTCCGGTCAATGACTTCCCACCATCTTCTGATATCATCTCTTGTATTCACCGCCAGCATATCCGGATACAGATGATCCATCAGATGGATCTCCAGAGTATCCGACACTGCCGTGTGAAAAGATGTCATGATATACATCTGCTGGATTTCTTCCGGATGAGCCTTTGCCAGGCATTATCCTTTCTGGTGGTATAATAAGTTGCATAAATCTTTGCGCCGGTTTTCTTCAGCTCTGCCGGAAATTCTGTTCCATCACAGTCACGGATGGCATCTGCCCCCATTCGTCCAGCATTTTCAGTGTCTCCGGAATCACATCCAGATCTGTCGGAATAGTCACTCTTCCTTTTGTTTCACTCATCGCTTTACCTCCATTGTAAAAATCCCTGTTTTTTATTTCTGATATTTTTTCACGATCGTCTGCATAGTGTCCCATTTCTGTTCCATATCTGCCACCAATTTAAACTGTGTGCGGCAGCGGTCCAGATTATGTTCTTCCCGGTCGATTTTAAAATAATGATCTCCCTCCAGATAATCAGTAAGAAAGCGAATGCCGCATTCATAGGTCATCACCTTAGCTCCCATGGGAAGCATTTCGATCTCTTTTGCACTAAGCTTATCTCCACAGCTTTCCAGAAAGCCTTTTACATAGATTTCATAGAGTTCCATATCACAGGATACTTTGCTTAAATCTTTCTCATCCTCCAATGCAGTGCTGGCCCCGAAACGAATGGAATCCCCAAAATCATTCATGGCAAGTCCCGGCATAACCGTGTCCAGATCCACTACACAGATTCCCTTTCCTGTTTCCAGATCGATCATAACGTTATTCAGCTTCGTATCGTTGTGCGTTACCCGAAGGGGCACCTCACCTTTTGCCAGAAGCTCACCGAATACATTTGCCAGGTACTCATGCTGAAGCGCAAATGCAATCTCTTCTTTTACAGATTCGGCACGATGGCAGCTGTCCTTCTCTATGGCATTTTTCAAAGTCTGAAAACGTTTCTTTGTATCATGAAAATCCTTTATCGTTTCATGCAGAGTCTCTGCCGGATAATCTGCCAGCATTTCCTGGAATTTTCCAAATGCAACTGCACTTTCATAAAAATCCTCCGGTTTTTCCGCCAGATCATAGCTTACTGCATCGGTAATAAAAATATAAGCTCTCCAGCATTCTCCGTTTTCATCTGTCAAGAATGCCTTCCCTTCTTTCGTTGGAATCAGGTTCAGAACCTCCCGTTCCGGATCTCCTCCCTTCTGAAGAACTTTCTTTTTCAGATGCCCAGTGACTCCGGCAATGTTCTCCATCAGTTCTTCCGGTTTCCGAAAGATTTCCCGATTGATCTTCTGAAGGATCACCTTAATGGACCCCATCTCTCCGATCCGATATCTTAGCATATAGTTCCGTTAATATGCCCGCTTCCGCAAGGGCCGCACGAAACCAGTTCTCCGGTAAATGCAAACTGATCCGCTATTCTTTTTATCTCTTCTTTTGCTGTACCTTTCATTTTACCTTCTCTTTCCCAGACAACAGTAAAAAGCATACCGTCCGAAAACAAATATGCTTTATACTTTTTGCTGTGATCATTTTTTCCGCTTTAAGATCCTGGTGGCAAGCGGAGCCACATTTTCATCCGATGATCCATAGAGAACTTCGTAATCCCCCGGAACAGAAACTGTTTCTGTCTTTTCTCCGAAGTTCTGGATAAACAGATATTCCGTATCCTCATTTTCTCTGGTTGTCACAGAAATACATTCCGGTATAAATGTAATCGGCATCTTCACGCCTGCTTCCTCTGCTGCCCTTCCCAGAAAGTCCTCATAAAAAGCCGCTTCCATATCTGCCGCCACATAATAAACATGGCCCTTTCCGTATTTCTTGTGAGTCAGCACCGGATACCCCTGATAGAAATCCCTTCCATAACGCAGCAGCACTTCCGCATCGGAAACCTTTGCAAGCTCGCAGAGATTTTTACAGATATAGCTTTCTGTAAGTCTGAGATGATTTCCTGTTTCCGGGACACCTACGTTTTCTTCCCAGTCATAAAGTGCATCGATCTCTTCCGTACGGATACCGGCTGCCTCCATCAGTCCGTGAGGGGTTCCCTCAAGATAGCATTTATCTGTTTCATCTACAATTCCTGACCAGTAGGAAAGTACCAGAGTACCACCATTTTTTGCAAAAGTGCGCAGCTTTTCGGCATATCCATGATAAAACATGTAGCCATCGGTGCCGTTAACAGACGGTACCGGGACAGATCATGTTCCATATTGATGATGTCTGTATTATAGCCTTTTCTTCGGAGGGCACGATATTGTTTCTGCACATTTTCCTGATAATGCATATCCTCGTTTCGAGGTCCCTGCGCATCCTTCAGCGCCCAGTCATTTTCCCTGTCATAGAGAACAGCCACCGGAGACTTCGTCACGCTTCCAGCAGTTTCCCGGATCTGCTCCAATGCTTCTCCTACCTCTGTCACTTCGCGGAAAATACGGGTATCATCCCCACCGTAGTGATCGATCACCGCACCATGGAATTTCTCAGAGGCTCCCTGACTCTGACGAAGCTGGAAATACAGAACACTGTCTGAACCATGAGCAACTGCCTGCAGAGAAGCAGCCAGATGTATTCCTGGTTTTTTCAGCTTGTTGACAGGCTTCCAGTTGGTCGCAGAGGGACAGGATTCCATCAGAAGAAACGGTGCTTTCTTGATGCTTCGCATAAGATCATGCTGCATGGCTCCGTCCAACGCTGTGGTATAATTGTCTTTTTTATGCCAGCTTGGGTAATTATCCCAGGATGCAATATCCATAACATCCTTAAATTTTTTATAGTCCAGTCCGTTGTAGTCATACATCAGATTGGCGGTTGCCGGAAGCTCGGAACCACCTGCACGGATCGCAGAAATTTCATACTTCATAAAATCCACAGTCCTGTCTGTAACAAAACGTTTCCAGTCCAGGGTAAGTGCATGAAGAGCATTTTCCCCCTTTGGCGAAGGACTTTCGATCTGATCAAAGCTGTTATAGGTATGGCTCCAGAATGTTGTGCACCATCTGGAATTTAAATTTTCGATGGTTCCGTATTTTTCTTTCAGCCATTCCCGGAATTTTTCCTGGCACAGAGGACAGTGGCATTCTCCGCCATATTCATTAGAAATATGCCACAAAAGCACTGCGGGATGTTTTCCGAAACGTTCAGAAAGCTTCTTATTAATATTGTAGACTTTTTCCCTATATACCGGAGAAGTATAACAGTGATTATGTCTTCCACCGAAAAATCTTCTTGTGCGATCCGGATCCATGCGAAGAACTTCTTCGTATTTATCTGCCATCCATTTCGGTCTTGCTCCGGATGGTGTGGAAAGTATCGTATAAATTCCTTCTTTATACAGATTATCGATCACCTCTTCCAGCCAGTCAAAATTATATCTTCCCTCTTCCGGCTCCAGCACTGCCCAGGAAAACATTCCCATGGAAACGGTATTGATATGGGCTTTTTTGAAATATTCGATATCTTTTTTCAGAATATCCGGTCTGTCCAGCCACTGCTCAGGGTTGTAATCACCGCCGTGCAGATAATGGTCATATCTGATCTGCTCTGCCATTTTTTTATCTCCTCATAATTTGATTCGCATCAAGCGGACAAAAGCATCCGCTGCGCTGCGAAACTTTATCCCAGACAACTGCTCTGGTTAAGAAAAGGATGCTGCATAATCCAGTTAAAGCATATTATACAATATACCTAAAGATTCCAGCAGCATCCTTTTTATGTCAAGCGGGTATTCGCAATCCACATTCGGTTAAGATTATTTTACAGCTCCCGTAATACCCTCCGCAAACTGTTTCTGCAATACAAAGAATACAATCATAGTCGGAATGGAACAGAATAATACACCGCACATCAGCATACCGTAATCTGTTACATATCCTGTGATCAGATTGGCGATCAGCATCGGCATTGTCATCGCCTTATTATCTGTCATGATTACCTTCGGCCACAGATAAGAATTCCATGCATTCATAAATGTGATAACTGCTGCCGCTGCATAAGTAGATTTCATAGTCGGGATAAACATCTGGAAAAAGATCCTTACCTCGCTTAATCCGTCAATACGTGCTGCTTCAATGATATCAACAGGAAATGCTCTGGCATTCTGACGGAACATCATGATCATAAATGGTGTGGAGATGATCGGGAGAATAAAACCTACCGCTGTATTTAAGAGTCCTGCTTTGGAAAACATCTTAAATAAAGGAACCATCGTTGCAACCTGCGGAATCATCATGGCAAGAAGCAGGATGGAAAACAGTCTGTCTTTCCATCTGTCATGATATACCTCAAAGCCATAACCTGCAATAGAACAGATCAGAAGGCAGATCACTGTGTAAGAGCTGCATAAAACAGAGAGTTTCCAAGAGCTCTCCACAGCGGCTGCTGTGCAGTCAGGTTTTTAAAGTTCTGCATAAAATATGTACCCGGAAGGATCCGACCTCTGGATACATCTGTGGATGTATTGGTTGCCGCAGAGATCATCCAGTACAGCGGAAATACAGAGATAAATGATACGATGATCAGAAAAATATATGTAGGGATCAATCTTCTCTGAATTGCGGATTTGTTCTTTTTCTCAGTCACGTGTATCACCTACTTTCAAATTGATAAAGGCCAGGATCGCTACCATGATAAATATGATAAATGACATTGCTGCCGCATATCCGAAGTTTGGCACGTTGATGAAGCATGTATTATAAACATAATGGGACATTGTGATGGTTGAGTTTGCCGGGCCACCTTTTGTCAGGTTGACAGACTCATCGAACAACTGCAGTGTACCATTAATAGACATGATGAATGTCATGATGATCGTCGGTTTCAGAAGCGGTACTGTAATCTTCCAGAAAGTCTTCCAGCCATTGGCTCCATCGATCTTTGCTGCCTCATATACGGAATATTCGATATTCTGAAGTCCCGCAAGATAAAATACCATGTTATATCCAGTCCATCTCCAGATCAGCGCGATGATAATAACAATCTTTGCACTTGTGGAGTTTCCAAGGAAGTTATAACCGGTTGTTAAAATTCCAAGTTTGATCAGGATACTGTTGATCAGGCCATCTGTTGCAAACATGGAACGGAAGATCAGGGAATAAGATACAAGAGATGTCGCACATGGAAGGAATACGCATGTACGGAAAAATCCTTTGAATTTCAGATCTTTGTTATTCAGAAGCTGTGCGAGCAGGATCGCAAGGACCAGCATGATCGGCACCTGGATAATAAGATACAGAAATGTATTGACAATGGACTGCTGGAATACCTTATCCACCATAATACGTTTATAGTTACTGAAGATCGGATCCGCAAACCTCATGTTTGCTCCGGCACCTGTCTGTAAAGAAATGATAAATGCGCGGATCATCGGATAAAAACTCATGACAGCATCATAATGGTTGCCGGTGCCAGAAAGATCCAGCCGGCCGCTCTTTGTTTCGCTACCAGAGACATGCCACTTTTTTTGGAATTCACAGGAACTCCTCCTTTCAAACATCTAAACCTTTACATAAGACAAGGGACTGCATGCAGTCCCCTGCTCTGTATTTCATTAATATTTCAGCTTTACTCTGTCATCTTGAATGCCAGTGTATCCTGTGCTTCCTGAAGTGCAGATTCTTTATCTGCGCCGTTTACAATATTAACAACAGCTGTGTTGATGCACTCTCTTGCCTCATAGTGGTACGGAGTTTTTGTAAATTCCGGAATGTGTGAAGAGTACTCTACAATTGTTGAGAAGATCGGCTGGTTATTGAAGAACTCGCTTGGCTCATTGTAAACCTCAGACTCACCAGCCGGCAGGTAGCAGGAAATTGCACCTGTTTCCGGAAGGATTGCATCATAGAAGTCTGTGCTGGAACCAAATGTACTTGCAAGGAAGTCCTCAGCAAGCTCTACATTCTTGCAGTTAGATGTAATGTACCAGGAAGATCCGCCATTGTTTGCATAGTTTGTAGCTGTATCAACGCCGTCAACTTTCGGCATTGTTGTGATCTGCCACAGACCCTTCTGATCCTCTGTTCCCATCAGTGTAGCTGTGATCCAGTTACCGTTAACGATACCGGCAGCCTCTCCGCCTGTGATTGTGGAGATGTACTCATCCCAGTTATTTACTAATTTAACAACATTGTTCTTTACAAGATCCACATAAAGATCTACGCATTTCTCTGCTACATCGTTGCCAACGATATAAGCCTCTCCGTCATCATTTACGAAGTTTGCTCCACAGGACTGGATCATCATCATCAGAGTATCGCCACCTGTTGCTTCACTTGTAAGGAGATATTTACCTGTTTTTTCGTGAACGTCTTTTCCGATCTCCATGAATTTGCTCCATGTGATATCTGTAAGATCATCAATGGTATATCCTGCTTCTTCCAGGATATCTGTACGATAGCAGGCAATTGTTGCACCGTTATCAAACGGAACTCCGTAATGTGTGTCATCTACCATGGAGTAGGACTGTTTCAGTTTTCCGAAATCATCCCAGTTGATATCCATATCCTTCAGATCTGTGAAAGCATCCGGATAACTCTTCAGATACTTCTGATAGCTGTTGTCCTGCATCAGAACGATGTCCGGAAGTGTGCTGTAATCTCCGGCGTTTGCTGCTGTTGTAAGTTTGGTCTGGCAGTCATCAGAAGATGTCTCAACTACATCAACCTTGAATCCTTCGTGATCCTTTGCATACTGCTCACCTGCAATATTCATAGCCTTTGATGTTGAAGTTCTGATCCCATGCCCATACAGTCAGGGTGTTATCTCATCACCTTTTGCATATACTGCTGTAGTAGTTGCAGCAAAAGACATTGCCATGATACCTGTCATTAATACTGCGAGTAATTTTTTCTTCATTTACTTTTCCTCCTTTATTAAGCATTTCCCGTTTGCTTATGAATGGATTATAGCATACGTATTTCCTCTATAGTTTGCAGAATTGTTCATATAATGTGCAATTTCAACCATTTTATTGATTGTGCACTATTGTCACGCTATATTTTTACAAAAAATATGCACTTTGAGGATTTTTTCTTTTTACATTCGTCAGGATGCCCCAAAAAAACCTTCTTTTTTGACATTGTGCGAACATTTTTTTGTCAAAAAAG
>ENA-OPZM01000396-OPZM01000396.1-human-gut-metagenome-genome-assembly--contig:-NODE-396-length-19077-cov-7.216517_pt1 | contig 19077 bp, 22 predicted proteins | sample MGYA00242478_ERZ504493 | MGnify/ENA primary metagenome ERZ504493 (study PRJEB26092, sample SAMD00036227) | human gut metagenome | host: Homo sapiens | study: EMG produced TPA metagenomics assembly of...
CTGGTGCTGGCCATCAACCTTGCGGCGCGGCTGGACAAAGACTTAAGTTGAAAACAGAAACAAGTTAAAATTTGATTTTAACTGCTCAAAATGGCCTCCGCATTCGCTCTGGCATGAATAGCGGAAAAATTTATTTTTAATTTCGTAGATTTGAAAAATCTGCGGATTTTTCAAATCTACTTTTCACGGGAAGGGTCGAAACGGTAAACTTCCTGTTGAAATTCAACAATGAGGTACTCTATGGAAAACACGAACATGCCGGTGATATCGGCAAAAGACCTGAACCTCTGGTACGGCGACTTCAAGGCGCTGAAAGGCATTTCGCTGGACGTGGGCGAGCGGGAGATCACCGCTCTCATCGGCCCTTCCGGCTGCGGCAAGTCCACCTTTTTAAAGACCCTCAACCGCATGAACGACCTTGTGCCGAATGTGCGCATCGAGGGGGATGTGCGGCTCAAGGGCGAGGACATTTTTGCCCGGGAAATGCAGCTTACCGACCTGCGCCGCCGGGTGGGCATGGTGTTCCAGAAGGCCAATCCCTTCCCCATGAGCATTTACGACAACATCACCTACGGCCCCAAGCTGCACGGCGTGCGCAATAAGGCTGAGCTGGACGAGCTGGTGGAAAGCAGCCTGCGGGGCGCGGCCCTGTGGGACGAGGTGAAGGACCGCCTGAAAAAGAGCGCGCTGGGCCTTTCCGGCGGCCAGCAGCAGCGTCTGTGCATCGCCCGTGCACTGGCGGTGAAGCCCGAAGTGCTGCTGATGGATGAGCCCACCAGCGCACTGGACCCCGGCTCCACCATGAAGGTGGAGGAGCTGATGAGCGAGCTGAAGAAGAACTACACGGTGGTCATCGTTACCCACAACATGCAGCAGGCGGCCCGTATCAGCGACCGCACCGCCTTCTTCCTGCTGGGCGAGCTGGTGGAAGTGGGCCCCACGGCGCAGATCTTCAGCGCACCGCAGGATAAACGCACCGAGGACTACATTTCCGGTCGGTTCGGTTAAAGGAGGAAACAGCTATGAGTATCCGTAAACAGTACGACACCGATCTGGAATCGCTGAAAAATTCGCTGACCGAAATGGGCCGCAACTCTGCCGATGCCGTGGAGAACGCTTTGGAAGCGCTCTGCGTTGCTGATGCCGATGCAGCTGCGGCCATCGTGAAGGGGGATGCCCGCATCAACAATATGGAGCGGGATATCGAGCACCGCTGCATGACGTTGCTGCTGCGTCAGCAGCCGGTGGCAGGCGATCTGCGCCGCATCTCCACCGCCATGAAGGTGGTCACGGATATTGAGCGCATCGGCGACCATGCCGCCGACATCGCCGAGATCATCCCCCACCTTGTCACCGTCCGCAAAGAGGGCGACCCGGCGGTAAGTCGGGCCATTGCCATGGGCAAAAAGGCCCACCAGATGATCCTGGATGCTCTCGATGCCCTGACGGCAGAGGACGAAAATGCCGCCCGCAGGGTGATCGCCGCAGACGACGCGGTGGATTACGACTTCAACGCCATCAAGCATCAGCTGGCGCAGGAGATCGCCGAAGATCCCGGCAAGGTGGACGCAGCGCTGGACCTGCTGATGGTCATCAAGTATCTGGAGCGCATCGGCGACCACGCCGTGAATGTGGCCGAGTGGGTGCAGTTCGTGCGCACCGGCCGCTACAAAGACGAAAGCATGTTCTGAGCATTTCCCTTCCTCATTTTTGAGGGTTCGTGTTTTCTTTATTTCTCCTGAAAAAGGCCGTTTCTGCCCGGTGCGGAAGCGGTCTTTTTCTGTAAGACGAAAACCCTCTCAGGCTCACTGCGTTCGCCGTCAGGCGTGACTGAGAGGGGTCGGACTCCTACAACGAAAATTGACTAAAAATTTTTTAGCTTTCTGCAATATTCCGGTGCGTCGGTTCGTATCTGAGGTGTAGGGCGGCAGGAGCCGCCATTCCCTGTGCGGCGGGCGTCCGACATCCCCCAGTCCCCGCCCGCCGCACCCTTTACGGAGGAAACGCAGATGACACAGACGAATCCTATCCTGCCGGAAGTCAGGGCCGGAACGGTCAGCCGCGAAGCACTGGTGCAGGCGGCACTCAAAGAGATCACCCAGAATTACCGCGAAGCAAGCCTTTCCAACGTGGCACGGGAGTACGGCGTTTCGCTGGCATATGTCAGCGAGTGCGTGCGTGCCCAGACCGGACGCACCTATAAGGAATTGCTGCAAAAGCACCGTATGGAGACCGCTGCCCGCCTGCTGCGCCGCAGCGACATGAACATCCAGCAGATCATTTCTCTGGTGGGCTACGAGAACACCAGCTATTTCTACCGCCTGTTCCACGAGCGGTATGGTCTCAGCCCGCGGGAATACCGGCTGGTGCGCACCGGCCATGGCCGCGCCAGCGCATAAGGTACTTGCTCTAAAAGCAGGGACTGCTGCACATCGTTTTAGCCGAAAGTGCAGCAGCCCCTGCTTTTTGCCGTTTTGGAGCATTTTAAGGTACTTTGGTGCGGGAACTGGATTTTTATGGTAATTTGTAGTACAATAAGAACAATTCTCAAAGTGCTGTGCCGGACCGAGCGCAGCGCAGAAAAGACGAGGTGGAATGAATGTTTCGTGGAGCAGTGAGAGGGGATCTGCCCCAGATCCTGAAGATCTACGCCCATGCACGTGCAGTCATGAAGGCATCGGACAACCCGACCCAGTGGGGGATAATTTCCCGCCGCAGGAACTGCTGGAGGAGGATATCGACTCGAACCGGTTGTTCCTCTATGTGGTCAACGGCCAGATCGAGGCCGTGTTTGCCTTTATTCTGGGGGCAGACCCCACCTACGCCGCCATTGAGGACGGCCAGTGGCTGGACGATACCCTGCCCTATGGCACGGTGCACCGTCTGGCATCGGCCGGAAAGCACAAGGGCGTGGCATCGGCAGTGCTGGACTGGAGCATGGAGCACTGCCAGAGCCTGCGTGCCGACACCCACGCCGACAACAAGATCATGCAGCATCTGCTGGAAAAGAACGGCTTTACCCGCTGCGGCATCATCCATGTGGCAGACGGCTCGCCCCGCTTTGCCTACCAGAAGCTTGCCCCCACCCAGCCGCTGGGTTGAAACAGAATACACCCCCAAAGAGCCCCGGTCTGCGGATGCAGAGCCTGCCATGCAGGACTGCGCACGCAGGCTTTTTTGTTTGCCCCCGCTCGCTCCGCCCTGCGCCGCTCGACGGTGACGGAGAGAACAAAGCCGCGAATGGCCAAACCTGTCCTTGCTACAAATACAGATCAACGGAAAACCCCCATGGGCACCGACCTGAATGCAAATTTGTGAACGAAAAATGTCTGAAAACGCTTTCATTTCTCTGCCGTATGTGCTATAATAACACCCGTCCTTGTGTAAGAGACAGGAAGCTGTACGCCATTGGCGTACAATAGGAAAGAGGAGTGTCTATATGAAAACGTTGAATAAGGCAGTTGCCCGCTACAACGGCATCAGCCTGATCGTTCGCATTCTGATCGGCCTGTTCATCGGTGCGGTGCTGGCTCTGGTGGCCCCCGGTGCAGGCTGGGTGGGTGAACTGGGCAGCCTGTTCGTTGGCGCACTGAAGGGCATCGCCCCGGTGCTGGTGTTCGTGATCGTGGCAAGTGCTCTGGCACAGGGCTCTTCCAAGCTGGACCGCCGCTTCGGCACGGTCATCTGGCTGTACATGCTCACCACCTTTCTGGCTGCGGCCATCGCAGTGGCGACCAGCTTTATGTTCCCGGTCACGGTCGTGCTGGCAGACGCTGCCCAGTCGGACGTGGTGCCGCAGGGTCTGGGCGAAGTGATGGGCACTCTGCTCACCAACTTTGTGGCAAACCCCGTCAGTGCCATCATGAGCGGCAACTACATCGGCATCCTGTTCTGGGCCTGCATGTTCGGCGTGGCCATGAAGAAGATCGGCTCTGACACCACCAAGACCTTTATGGCAAACACCGCCGATGCGGTCTCCCAGATCGTGCGCTGGATCATCAATCTGGCACCCTTCGGCATCATGGGTCTGGTCTACACCAATGTTTCCGGCAACGGCCTTGCCATCTTTACCCAGTACGGCAAGCTGCTGGCCCTGCTGGTGGGCACCATGCTGTTCATGGCCTCATCGTCTCCCCCTTCATCATGTTTATCTATCTGGGCTGCAACCCCTATCCGCTGGTGTTCCGCTGCTGCGTGAGTCCGGCCTGACCGCCTTCTTCACCCGCAGCTCCGCCGCCAACATCCCCGTGAACATGGCCCTGTGCGAAAAGCTGGGTCTGGACAAGGATATGTACTCCGTCTCCATCCCGCTGGGCGCCACCATCAACATGGACGGTGCCGCCATCACCATCACCATCATGACGCTGGCCGCTGCTAACACCTTGGGCATTCAGGTGTCTCTGCCTGCAGCCATCGTGCTGAGCGCTATGAGCGCTCTGGGTGCCTGCGGTGCTTCCGGCGTGGCCGGCGGTTCCCTGCTGCTGATCCCCATGGCCTGCTCCCTGTTCGGCATCTCCAACGATGTCGCCATGCAGATGGTGGGTGTCGGCTTCATCATCGGCGTGGTGCAGGACTCTGTGGAGACTGCCTGAACTCTGCCGGTGACGTGGAGTTCGCTGCCACCGCCGAGTATCATCAGTGGAGCAAGCAGGGCAAGCCCCTGCCGGAGTTCCTGACCGGTAAGAAGAACTGAAAAATTTAAAAATATAGAAAAGGGCTGTTGCCAAACTCCTTCCGACATCGCTTACGCGATGCCACCTCCCTCAATGAGGGAGCTTCACAGCTTACTGTCATGTCAGGCTCCCTCCGTGAGGGAGCTGGGCGCGGCGAAGCCGTGACTGAGGGAGTTCTTGGCAACAGCCCCTTCGCTTTTTACGGGAAAAAGATGTAATGGGCAGCAGGGCGTTTTCATTACGGCCCCTCCCGTGAAAAAACAGAAGAGCAGCGGCCGCAGCCGCTGCTCTTCTGTAATAATAAAAAATAAAATTTCCGCTGAAGATATTCGGGTTGCGGCTCCCTGTGTCTGCTTCGTGCCTTAGGCGGCACTCGCACCCAGCAGGCCGCAGCCCCAACGCTCCTCCTTGTTCCTGCCGCAGACAGCGGTCGTCGCCGTTGCAGAGCAAAGCGGAGGGCAGCCTAAATAGTAAGTCAATCCATGAACTTTGCCTTCTGCAGAGCAATCAGAATCAGCGGGATGAGCACCAGCTGTGCCACAATGCCCGGCACGGCGGTGAGCAGCGCGCCGGACAAAAACGCGCTGAACGGGAAGCTGGAACCGGTCAGGCCGGCCAGCACAAAGCGTACTGCACCCCAGACCAAACGGCCCGCCACCATGGCGGTGACGAGAGAAGCGTACATCATGGGCACGGTGTGCTTCACCTTGTGCCAGAGCACGCCGGACACAAGGCCGTAGGCGGCCAGCTCAAAGGCCATGGCAATGGCGATGGGGAACATGGGCGGCATGCCGAACAGCACCGACCGCACCAGCGGAGCAATGAAGCCCACGGCAAGGCCCCATGGGCCGCCCAGCACAAAGCCGCACAGCAGAATGGGAAAGTGCATCGGGCACAGCATGTTGCCCACCTGCGGCACATGACCGGTGATCATGGGCAGCACAAAGGCCAGTGCAAGGAACAGTGCAGCCAGCACGAGGCTGCGGGTGGTGGAACGGGGGTTCGTTTTCATAAAAAGCTTCCTCCTTTGGCCAGACAAAAAAGGGGCCTGCCCGGCTTACAAGCCAACGGCAGACCCCTTCGTGGTGTCTATAGCAGCAAAAATAAGATGGCAGAACGCAAAGGCCCCCTGTGGGCTTTGCGCTGCACCGCTGCGTAAGCGCAGCGGTGGATAAAATGCTCCATCAGGATGGAGAACACGGACTTCTGTCCGCGCACCCGGCTTCGTACCGGAATCTGTGAAAAATATAGCAGATGCCTCTGGCTTTGTCAAGATACGGCAAAAAGCCTGCAATTTAACCAAAAAGCGGCAAATTTCAATGAATATTTCCCCGCGTGTGTACATTTTGCATGAAGAAGCTTGACCTTTTTGCATAGAATAGCTAATATAAACTTGAAAAAGAGCGCGCTGCGGGCAGCAGGACTGCACCGGCGCTGACGAAAGGCTTTTTTGAACATGTGCAAATCTGAGGTTCATACGGGAGGACCATCATGACAAATGCAGAAAAACTTACTCTGGCCAAGCACGCCTGCCACATCCGCATGGGCGTGATCGAGGGCACGCACAGCGCAAAGTGCGGCCATCCGGGCGCAGTCTGGATATCGCCGAGCTGCTGAGCTACCTCTATTTCGTGGAAATGAACATTGACCCGAAGGACCCCAAGAAGGCCGACCGCGACCGTCTGGTGCTGTCCAAGGGCCATGCTGCACCGGCACTGTATGCAGCGCTGGCAGAGCGCGGCTATTTCCCGGTGGAAGACCTCAAGACCCTGCGTAAGATCGGCAGCTATCTGCAGGGCCACCCCAACATGAACGAGACCCCGGGTGTGGATATGTCCACCGGCAGTCTGGGTCAGGGCATCTCTGCCGCCTGCGGCATGGCACTGGGTGCCAAGCACGCCGGTAAGCCCATCAACGTCTACACCATCCTGGGCGACGGCGAGGTGGAAGAGGGCGAGTGCTGGGAAGCCTTTATGTTTGCCGCACACTACGGCCTTTCCAACCTGTGCGTTGTGCTGGACCGCAACCATCTGCAGATCGACGGCACCACCGAGACCGTGATGAACAGCGCCCCGCTGGAAGAGAAGCTGAAGGCCTTCAACTTCAATGTCGTCACCATCGACGGCCACGACTACGACCAGATCGAAGCCGCCATGCAGGCGTTCCATGCAGAGACTGTAAAGCCCACCTGCATCATTATGGACACCACAAAGGGCAAGGGCGTTTCCTATATGACCAACTCTGTGGACTGGCACGGCAAGGCCCCAACGATGACGAGTACAAGATCGCAATTGAGGAACTGAACGCCGCATACGCCGCACTGGAGCAGGAGGAAAACTAAGATGGCAGATGTGAAGAAGATCGCTACCCGTGAAAGCTACGGCAACACCCTGAAGGAGCTGGCCGCCGAAGGCCACGAAGATCTGGTGGTGCTGGACGCAGACCTTGCTGCTGCCACCAAGACCGGTATGTTCCGCAAGGCTTACCCGGACCGCCACTTTGACTGCGGCATTGCCGAGGGCAACATGATGGGCGTGGCCGCAGGCCTGTCCACCATGGGCTACGTGCCCTTTGTTTCCAGCTTTGCCATGTTCGCCGCCGGCCGTGCCTTTGAGCAGGTGCGCAACTCCATTGGCTATCCCCACCTGAACGTGAAGATCGGTGCCACCCACGGCGGCATCTCGGTGGGCGAGGACGGCGCTTCCCATCAGTGCTGCGAGGACTTTGCCTCATGCGCAGCATCCCCGGCATGACCGTGATCTGCCCCGCCGACGATGTGGAGGCCCGCGCCGCTGTGCGTGCTGCCTACGCAATGGAAGGCCCCGTCTATCTGCGCTTTGGCCGTTTGGCTGTGCCTGTGTTCCACGATGCCGAGAACTATCACTTCGAGATCGGCAAGGGTGAGCAGATCACTGAGGCAGCGACATTGCCATCATCGCCACCGGCCTGATGGTCAACGAAGCCCGCATGGCTGCGGAGCAGCTGGCCGCTGAGGCATCCATGCCCGGGTCATCAACATCCACACCATCAAGCCTCTGGACGAGGAGATCGTCCTCAAGGCTGCAAAGGAGTGCGGCAAGGTCATCACCGCCGAGGAGCACAATGTCATCGGCGGTCTGGGCGAGGCCGTCTGCGCCGTGCTGAGCGAAAAGCTGCCCACCCTGTGCGCCGCGTAGGCGTGCAGGACGTGTTCGGCTGCTCCGGCCCGGCATGGGACCTGCTGAAGTTCTACGGTCTGGATGCCGCTACCATCTGCAAGACTGCCCACGAAATGCTGGGCAAATAAGCGCTTCTCCCACTGTATCTGCGCCGCCGCGTCATTTGCTGACGCGGCGCGTTTTTGCATGCCGCAATTTTTTTGCCAAATACTGCAGGATATGATATGCTTACAGAAAAAGCGGAAGGGAGAATCGCAATGCTGATCGTGGACAAACTTGCGTTTCAGGAAAAACTTTCGGAAGGGGAAAAAACGCTGGCCGCCTATATTTTGGCGCATGGGATGGAAATTGCCAAATATTCCACCCGCAGTCTGGCAGAAGTGACCTACACCTCTCCGCCGACCGTCCTGCGCCTTTGCAAAAAGCTGGGTTTTACCGGCTTTGATGACTTCAAGCAAAATTTTGTGCGTGAACTGGAATATCTCGACCAGCAACAGGGCAAGGTGGATTTCAATTTTCCCTTTGCTGAAAACGACAGCCCCATGCGGGTGGCGCAGAACATCGGCGAGCTGTACGAAGAAGCCGTCAAGGACACTATGCAGCTTCTCCGGTACGAAGACCTGCACAAAGCGGTGCTCCTGCTCAAATATCACGAGGAAATCCACATTTTTTCCGCCGGGACGGCCATCAATCAGGCCGAATCCTTCCGAGAAAAGATGCTCAAGATCGGCAAGCGGGTGGTCATTTTCAACAATCTGAACTACCAGCGGTATCAGGCCTGCTGTCTGTCCGAGAGGGACCTTGCCATGATCATTTCCTATTCCGGCGAAACGGCGCAGATGCTGGAGATTGCCCGGCAGTGCAAACGCTCCGGAACACCCATCCTTGCGCTGACCAGCTTTGGCGAAAACAGCCTGACCTGTTATGCGGATTGCAAGCTGACCCTTTCCACCAAAGAAAGCATCTATCAGAATCTTGGGGACTATGCTTCCCATCTGTCCATGACCCTTCTACTGGACATCTTGTATTCCGAGTACTTCCGGCAGAACTACCAGAAGAATTATACCTACAAGCTGGAACGCGCCCGAGAGCTGGAACAGCACCGCACCTCCACCAATCCTATTTTGTTGAATCTGCACAAAGAAAATGCGGAATGAAACACTGTTCCGTTTTTGATCGTGCAAAAAGAAACAGAAAAATTAACACTGTACCAATAAGTTTAAAAAATATTGCACAAAAACCTCCCTGCAAGTATTCTATACCTGCAAGGAGGTTTTCAAGCTTATGGAGATGCCAAAAAAGTTCCTGTGGGGCGGTGCGACCGCCGCCAACCAGTACGAAGGTGCCTACCAGACGGATGGCAAGGGCCTGAGCATTGCCGACGTGGAAAAAGGTGCACGCCACGGCGTCCCGCGCGAGATTCATACACAGGTCATGGAGGGCAACTACTACCCTAGCCATGAAGCCGTGGATTTTTACCACCATTACAAAGAGGACATCGCGTTGTTTGCCGAGATGGGCTTCAAGTGCTTCCGAATGTCCATCAACTGGCCGCGCATCTTTCCGCAGGGCGATGAATTGCAGCCGAACGAGGCCGGGCTTGCTTTCTATGACCGTGTGTTCGACGAGCTGCACCGCTACGGGATCGAACCGGTGGTCACGCTTTCGCATTACGAAACGCCGCTGTATCTGGTGCAGCACTATGGTTCCTGGCGTAACCGAGCCCTGATCGATTTCTTTGCCCGGTACTGTGAAACGGTGTTCCGGCGTTACAAGGGAAAGGTCCGGTACTGGATGACCTTCAATGAGATCAACGAGACCATGAACCAGAGCGAGCCATACCATCAGGCAGGCGTGCTCTTTGCCGAAGGCGAGGAGCACAACGCTGTCAAAGCGCTGGTCAGCCACAACATGTTCCTTGCCAGTGCAAAGGCCGTGCAGATCGGGCATGCGGTCGACCCGGAAAATAAAATCGGCTGCATGATCCAGTATCCCACCACCTACCCGCGCACCTGCGCACCCAAGGATGTGCTGGCACAGAGATTCCAGATGATGCCGAACTATTATTACACCGATGTGATGTGCCGCGGACACTACACCAGCCTGTGCACGGCACAGCTGCGGCGCATGGGCACTTCGGTAGAGATGCAGCCGGGCGATGCCGAGCTGCTGGCCGCAGGAACTGTGGATTACATCGCATTCAGCTATTATTTTTCTTCAGTTGCCCGTGCAACGGAAGATACGGATTGCTGTGTAGAACGCAGCAATCCGTATCTCCAGCGTACCGACTGGGATTGGCCCATCGATCCGGACGGCCTGCGCATCGCACTGAATGAGCTGTATGACCGGTATGAACTGCCGCTGTTCGTTGTGGAAAATGGTCTGGGTGCCATCGACACCGTAGAGCCGGATGGCAGCATTCAGGACGATTACCGCATCCGTTTTCTGGGCAGTCACATTGATGCGCTGCGGCAGGCCATTGAGCTGGATGACGTTCCGGTGATCGGCTACACCTGCTGGGGTCCCATCGACATTATTTCGGTGGGCACCGGCGAGATGCGCAAACGGTACGGCTTCATTTACGTAGACAAGAAGGATGACGGCAGCGGCACGTTGGCCCGCAAAAAGAAAAAGTCGTTTGCATGGTACAAAAAAGTCATTGCAAGCAACGGCGCAGACACCGCCCTGTAAGCAATGCATTTTTTAGGATATTGAAGGAGGCAAAACAAATGGATGCAAAGAAAACTGCCCAGCAGGTGCTGGAACAGGTCGGCGGCGCAGAAAATGTTACATTTCTGACCCACTGTGTCACCCGCCTGCGGTTCAACCTCAAGTCAATGGACGGCGTGGACGAGGCCAAGGTCAAAGCCGTACCCGGCGTGGTGGGTGTCGTGAACAAAGGCGGCCAGTATCAGGTCATCATCGGCAACGAAGTAGCTGCCGTGTACGATGAACTGATGAAACTGGGCGACTTCGGCGGTAAGGAAGTCAAACAGCCTGCCGCCCCGGCCGAGGAAAAGAAGAGCAGGGTCAGCATCATTCTGGACACGCTGGCCGGTGTGTTCACCCCGCTGATGCCGTTGATCGCCGGTGCCGGTATGATCAAGGCTCTGCTGTCTGTGCTGACCCTCTTCGGCTGGATCGACAAGAGCGGAAATCTGTACTATTTCCTCAACTTCATCGCAGACTCTTCCTATTACTTCCTGCCGATCTTCCTGGCCAACTCCGCGGCCAAAAAGTTCGGCTGCAACCCGCAGATGGCCATGCTGCTGGGGGCCATCCTGCTGCACCCGAACTTCATCGCCCTGAAAGCCGATGCCGATGTGGTCCATGTGCTGGGTCTGCCGGTGAAGATGGTAACCTATTCTTCCTCAGTCATCCCCATCTTCCTTATCACGCTGGTACTGCCATACGTGGAACGATTTGTCAATAAGGTCGTGCCCTCTGTGGTCAAGTTCATCCTGCGGCCGGTGCTCACCATCCTCATCATGGCTCCCATCTCCCTGTGCGTGCTTGGCCCTCTGGGCAGCATCATCGGCGATGGTCTGGTCAACGTCCTGCTGGCCATTGAAAAGGTCTGCCCCTGGCACTGCCCACCGTCATCGGTGCCTTTATGCCGTTCCTGGTCATGACCGGTATGCACTACAGCCTGCTGCCCGCTTATGTCAACTCTCTGTCTATGCTGGGCTATGAGACGGTCATCGGCCCGGTAATCTGCCTTCCAACATTGCACAGGGTGCCGCAGCCCTCTGCGTTGCCATCAAGACCAAAAACAAGAACTTCCGTCAGCTGGCCGTTTCCGGCGGTGTGACCGCTCTGCTGGGCGTGACGGAGCCTGCTCTGTTCGGCGTCAACGTCCGTCTGCGTAAGCCTCTCATCGCCACCACCATCGGCGGTGGTCTGGGCGGCCTGTATGCCGGTTTGACCGGTGTGCGCCGTTTTGGCGGCGGTGGTGCCGGTCTGGCAGCCATCGGCCTGTATGTCGGTGAAAATCCCATGAACGTGATCAACGCACTGATCTCTGCCGCGATCGCCTTTGTGGCCACCTTTGCGATCCTCTGGTTCATCGGTTTTGATGATGTGCCGGAAGAAGCCTGATCTCTTCTGAAACAAGCAGCGCCGGAACGATTTTGCGTTCCGGCGCTGCTTTTTACGCCTCTCCCAGCAGCTTTGCACGGCTGGCGTATACAGCGGTGAATACCTCCCGCAACCGTTGGATCTCGGACGCGGGTCGTCCCGCAGGGTCAGCAGACAGGTGTCCGGCAACGGCAGCTGCAGCGGCAGGTACCATGCCGCCGGAAAGGCCGGGTATTTCATCGGGCACAAAAACATGCCGCGCCCGGCAAGCAGATCGTTGTAAACACACTCGTAGTTTTCCACCATGTGCCAGCTTGGTGCGGAAAACGGCAGGCCGGGCTGAACAACGGCAAGATCCACCATTTCCTGATACAGCGGCTCATAAAACAGCTGCTGCCCGGCAAGATCGGCCAGCGCCAGAGTGCTGCGCCCTGTGAGCGGGTGCTCCGGTGATACGATCAGGTAAAAGGTGTTGTGCAGGATGGGGGTGCGCTCGATCTCCGGCTGCAGCGGCCCAAAGGGCAGATAGAGGCTGCGTCTGCCTCGCTGCAGAGCATTTCGTGGGGATTGCGTGACACGGGCCGAGTGTCCACCGCAAACTCATATCCCGGCAGCGCGGCGTGCAGCCGTGCCATCAGGATGGGATAAATGGGGTCCCGCTGCAGCAGCACCGGCGGCAGGCGCAGGGTCAGTGTGCGCCGCCGGGCAAAGCCCTTCAGCGCGGTGCGGGCGTTCAGGATGCTGCGATAGATCCCCTCCGCCTGCGGCACAAAGGCCCGGCCTGCTTCGGTCAGCGCCACGCGGGTGGTGCTGCGGGTGAACAGGGCAAGATCCAGCTCTTTTTCCAGATTGCGGATCTGGTAGCTCAGGGCGGGCTGGGTGCAGTACAGCTCCCGGGCGGCTGTGGTAAAATTCAGCGTCCGGCTCACGGTGAGAAAACACAGCAGCTGGCGGTCGTTCATGGGCGAAACCTCTCCTTTCCCGGCGGGCAGAATAAGATTGCTTTCAGTATAGCACATCAATGGAGACTGATAAAGAGCTTTTATCACTGTGGCAAAAATTTTTTTGTTTCCATTTTACTTCGTTATATTTTATACTAAGTGTCGGAGCGGGATAAAAATCCCGCAGAAACGAGAAGAAGAGAAGAAAGAAAAAGGAGCAAACAAGATGGAAAAGATCTCCCGCAAAGGCTTTCTGAAAGTTGCCGCTGCCGCCGCAATGAGCGGTGTCACCGCCGGCGCTCTGACTGCCTGCAACTCCGCAAGTTCCTCCGGCACTGCGGCATCCGCTTCCGGCGATGCCGTCTACACCCCCGGCACATACACCGGCACGGCTACCGGCATCGGCGAGGTGAAGGTCACCATGACCTTCAGCGAGACCGCTATCACCGATGTGGTCATCGATGCTTCCAACGAGACCGAGAGCATCGGCGGCGTGGCTGCTCCCACCCTGCAGGATGCCATCATGGCGGCACAGAACGCTGAGATCGACAATGTTTCCGGCGCCACCGTCACCACCAACGCGGTCAAGAAGGCTGCCGCCAGCTGCATCGAGCAGGCTATGGGCGTTGCTTCCGAAGAGCCTGCTGCAGATACCGCCGGGGATACCGGCGATGACTGGCTGGGCGAAGAGCCGGACGTGCAGGCCAGTGAGACCCAGGACTTTGATGTGGTCATCATCGGCGCCGGTCTGTCCGGCGTCTGCGCTGCCCGTGCGGCTGCCGAGGAGGGCGCAAAAGTTGCCATCGTGGAAAAGAGCTCTTCCTTCAACTGCCGCAGCGGCGAGTATGCCCTGCTGAACGGCAGCCTGAACAAGCGCTGGGGCCGTGAGAACATCGTGGACGAGGATGTTGTGGTCGACCGCCTGATGCGCGAGTGCACCTACCGCAACAAGCGCTCCATCCTGAAAAAGTGGGCTTCCCATGCACACGAGGTCATGGACTGGTTCATCGAGCTTACCCCGAGCTGACCATCTGCGACTCCACCCGTGAGGCCGTGACCCAGGAGCAGTTCGACAAGGGTATTCTGGTGCCGCTGGCATGGCCTCAGCCCGAGCACTACGATTACCGCAACGAAGAGTTCCCCACCTTCCCTTCCAGCATGGAGTTCCGCTCTTCCCGCAAGGATCAGCAGGGCTTTATAGTGGAAGCCAACCTGAACAAGGCCGTTGAGAACGGTGCACAGACCTTCTTCGGCTGCTTCGGCACCAAGCTGCTGAAGGACAGCGACGGCCGCGTGACCGGCGTGATCATCCGCGACGCACAGAATGACAACAAGTACATCCAGCTCAACGCTTCCAAGGGCGTGATCCTGGCTACCGGCGACAACTCCGGCGACGAGAAGATCATGAAGCATTTTGCTCCCGAGATCGTGGAGAAGAAGATCGCCAACATGGGTGCCATGGGTATGCTGGGCGTTGACGTGGAGGGCAAGACCGTGGAGACCGGCGACGGCCTGCGCATGGGCGCATGGATCGGCGCAAAGGTGCAGGATTTCCACGCACCGATGACCCACCACATGGGCAGCGGCATGGGCGTGACCCCCTTCCTGCAGATCAACAAGCGCGGCGACCGTTTCATGAACGAGTGCATCCCCGGCCAGCAGCTGGAAAACCAGATCGAGCTGCAGCCCGAGTGCACCTCCTTCCAGCTGTACGACTCCAAGTGGGGCGAAGAGGTGCCCTACATGCCCGCAAACCACGGCGGCCTGTGCTACATCATCCCCGAGGATGAGGATGAGTCCAACCCCAACTACACCGACCGTCAGTACACCAAGATCAGCGCAAAGGCCGAGGCTTACCAGTTCAAGGCCGATACACTGGAAGACCTGCTGACCCAGTGCGGCTTTGAGGGCGATGCACTGGATAATGCACTGGCTTCCGTCGAGCGCTACAACGAGCTGGCCAAGGCCGGTTCCGACGATGACTTCGGCAAGCCCGCAAGCCGGATGTTCGCGCTGGAGAATCCCCCGTACTATGCATGCCAGTGGGGCACCACTTCCATGCTGGTGTGCGTGGGCGGCCTGGAGAGCGACGAGAACTGCCACACCTTCACCGAGGAGGACCCCGCCAGCCCCAAGCGCGACATCATCAAGGGCCTGTATGTCTGCGGCAATGTGCAGGCAGCCGCTACGCAGTGGAATACCCCATCTGCATGCGCGGCATCAGCCACAGCCTGTGCGTCTACTACGGCTACATCGCCGGCAAGAACTGCGTGGCCGGTGTCTGATACCCTGCTGACAGAACACTGAAATAAGCGTTTCCCTGCCCGGAGCAGTATTCTTTCTTCCTGCTTCGGGCTTTTTTGCGCCCCTGTGTGACCCGGTCACGGAAAAACACACTCCGACGGGGTATACTGATGCTGTCAGTGAAATTACAAACACCCTTCAGGAGGTAAAAATATGGCAGTTGTTACGATCACGAAGGAAAATTTTGAGCAGGAGGTGCTGCAGAGCGCAAAGCCTGTCCTGCTGGACTTCTGGGCCAGCTGGTGCGGCCCCTGCCGCATGCTCAGTCCCGTTGTGGACGAGGTGGCCGAGGAGCGCACCGACGTGAAGGTGGGCAAGGTGAACGTGGACGAGCAGCCGGAGCTGGCCGGCCAGTTCGGCGTGATGAGCATCCCCACCCTGCTGGTGTTTGAGCAGGGCAAGCTGGTGCGTCAGGCCGTGGGTGCCCGCCCGAAAGCCAGTGTGCTGGAGCTGCTGGGGTAAATATGCGTGCTGAAAAGGAGCTGTTGCGCCATGCAACGGCTCCTTTTCTTCTTTTCCCTGTACAAACGCACAGAAAAATCGTATCATTGAGTTGAAAACACCGTCACTTTCCTACTTTACAACTTTACCTAGATAAAGTAAAATAAACTCAAGTAAGAAATGGGGGAACCGACAATGGAATTCAGCATTGCAAACCTGCAGCCCAAGGAGCGCGCCTCCTTTGCGCTGCGCGCCTTGTACGAAGCGGCGGGCTGCCGCAAGTATCATATGGGCCGGTTTGAGGAGTACGGCCTGTATCAGGAGAACCGCAGCTTTTTGTCGTCCGAGCAGGTCATCACCTTTACCGATCTGGATGGCCGTCTGCTGGCCCTCAAGCCGGACGTGACCCTCTCCATTGCCAAGACGGCGCAGCCCACCCCCGGCGAGACCCTGTGCTACTACTATCACGAGAACGTCTACCGCCCTTCCGCCGAGAGCCACACCTTTAAAGAGATCAGCCAGATGGGCCTTGAAATGCTGGGTGCGGTGGGCGAAGCACAGGTGCAGCAGGCGGTGTGTCTGGCGGCGCGGTCGCTGGATGCACTGGGGGCCGAGTGGGTGCTGGAAGTGAGCCACATGGGCTACCTGTTCGGCCTGTTCGACGCGCTGGGCGTGCCGGATGCCGCCCGCGCAAAGCTGCTGGAAAAGCTGCGGGAGAAAAACGCCCACGAGCTGCGGGCTGCAGCCGGAGCAGCCGGTCTTGCCGATGCCGCCGATACCCTGTGCAGCGTGCTGAACCTCTGCGGCAGCTATGCCGATACCCTTGCAAAGGCTGCTGCCCTGTGCCGCAACGACGCCATGCGCGCGGCGGTGGCCGAGCTGGAAGCGCTGGCTGTGCCGCTGGAAAAGGCGGGCGGCGTGATCCGGCTGGACATGACGCTGGCCGGTGAGATGGAATACTACAACGGCCTTGTGTTTCAGGGCTACCTGAAAGCCCTGCCCCGCCCCCTGCTCAAGGGCGGCCGCTACGACCTGCTGATGCAGAAGTTCACCCCCGGTGCCGGTGCCATCGGCTTTGCGGTCTATCTGGACGAACTGGACCGCCTGAGCGCCCCGCTGCCGCCGGTGCAGAAGAACAGCACCGACAGGGTGATGCTGAACGTGGCTCTGCCCAAGGGCCGTCTGGGCGATAAGGTGTATCATCTGCTGGCGGGCATCGGCTACGGCTGCCCGGAGGACTACAACGCCACCCGCAAGCTGGTGGTGGAAAACCCGGAGGCCGGCATCCGCTACTTCCTCGTCAAGCCCAGCGACGTTGCCATCTATGTGGAGCACGGCGCCGCCGATGTAGGCATCGTGGGAAAGGACATCCTCACAGAGGCTTCTGCCGATGTGTACGAGCTGCTGGACACCGGCCTTGGCAAATGCCGCATGTGCGTTGCCGCCCCGGCCGATTACAAGGACGACCCCAGCCGCCCGGTGCGGGTGGCAACCAAATTCGTCAACATCGCAAAGAGCTATTACGCATCCATGGGGCGGGACATCGATATCATCAAGCTGAACGGCTCCATTGAGCTGGCCCCCATTCTGGGCCTTTCGGACGTCATCGTGGATATCGTGGAGACCGGCACCACCCTGCGGGAGAACGGCCTGAAGGTGGTCACCGAGTTCATGCCCATCTCGGCCCGGTTCATTGCCAACAAGGCCAGCTACCAGTTCAAGCACGCCGAAATGGACACCATGCTGGAAAAGCTGCGGGCGGAACTGCAGAACAAGGAGGAAGCAAAATGATCAAGCTGTATAACTTTGACGAGCTCAGGCCCGAAGAGATTCTGAACCGCGATATCCGCGCGGAAAAGAACGTGGAGGACGTGGTGGACGGCATCATTACCGATGTGCGCGCCCGGGGCGACGATGCCCTGAAGGATTATGCGCTGAAATTTGACGGCGCGAAGATCGATGCCCTGCAGGTGACGCAGGAAGAGATCGACGAAGCCTTTGCGGGCATGGACCCCTACTTCCTCGAAACGCTGCGCGAAGCCGCCGCCAACATCGAGAGCTTCCACCGCCAGCAGGTGCACAAGAATTTTGTGGTGAACGACAAGCCCGGCATCGTGCTGGGCCAGAAATATACCCCCATTGAAAAGGCCGGTGTCTATGTGCCCGGCGGCACGGCGGCCTATCCCTCCACCGTGCTCATGGACGTGATCCCGGCAAAGGTGGCAGGCGTGTCCGAAATCGTCATGACCACCCCCGCCGGAAAGGACGGCAGGGTGAACCCGGTCATCCTTGCCGCCGCTGCCACCGCAGGCGTGACCAAGATCTTCAAGACCGGCGGCGCACAGGCTGTGGCGGCTCTCGCCTACGGCACCCAGAGCATCCCTGCGGTGGATAAGATCGTTGGCCCCGGCAACATCTACGTTGCCACCGCCAAGCGCAAGGTATTCGGCAAGGTGGGCATCGATATGATCGCAGGCCCCAGCGAAATTCTGGTGCTGGCCGACGGCGGCTGCAACCCTGCATGGGTGGCGGCGGACCTGCTGAGTCAGGCCGAGCACGACAAACTGGCAAGCCCGGTCCTCGTCACCGACAGCCCGGAGCTGGCCAAGGCCGTGCAGGCGGAGCTGGAGGTGCAGATCCCGCAGCTGCCCCGTGCCGCCATCGCCCGCGCCAGCGTGGACGACAACGGCAAGATCATCCTCTGCACCGACCTGCACAAGGCCATTGAAGCCTGCAACATCATTGCACCGGAACATCTGGAGGTGTGCGTGGAGGACCCCTTCGGCGTGCTGAACGAGATCAAAAACGCAGGCAGCATCTTCCTTGGCCGCAACGTGCCGGAAGCGCTGGGCGATTACTTTGCAGGCCCCAACCACACCCTGCCCACCAGCGGCACCGCCCGCTTCTCAAGCCCCTTGGGCGTAGACGACTTTGTAAAGAAGTCCAGCTTCCTCTACTACACCCGGGAAGCGCTGGGCGAAGTAGCCCCCCGCATCGCCGATTTTGCCGAGCGCGAGGGCCTGCACGCCCACGCCCGCAGCGTGACCATCCGGTATGAGAAGTGACCCTCTCAGGCGCTTGCGCGCCAGATTCCCCTTTTTGTCACCCGCGGTGACATCTTCCCCCGGCCGGGGGAAGTCTTTCCTCGAAGGGGAGCTTTGAGAGTGGAAACCGTAAGATGCAAAAAAGCTCCCCCTTCGGGGGAGCTGGCAAAGCCGTAAGGCTTTGACTGAGAGGGTTTTTATATGAGTCGTTTTCTTTCTCCCACGCTGGCCGCTGTCACCCCCTACACCCCGGGTGAGCAGCCGCAGGATCAGCAGTACATCAAACTGAACACCAACGAAAGCCCCTATCTGCCTCCCCGGCGGTGATCGCCGCTGTGAGTGAGCACGAGGTGGAAAGCTGCGCCTTTACTCCGACCCCGCCTGTGTGCCGACCTGCCTCAAGGCGGCCGCCAGCCCACTTCGGTTTGCAGCCGGAGCA
>ENA-OPZM01000397-OPZM01000397.1-human-gut-metagenome-genome-assembly--contig:-NODE-397-length-19061-cov-5.647829_pt1 | contig 19061 bp, 24 predicted proteins | sample MGYA00242478_ERZ504493 | MGnify/ENA primary metagenome ERZ504493 (study PRJEB26092, sample SAMD00036227) | human gut metagenome | host: Homo sapiens | study: EMG produced TPA metagenomics assembly of...
CCCAACCCGGGTTATCGAAACGAACAGAAACTATTAATTCTTCAATGTCGTCAGGCGTTTTGTTAGGAGAACATAATGGTCTGCGTGACATATCAGTTAAGGGCAGTCCCTGTTTAAATCTATCAACACTTGCGACCGGTTTTGCGTGTGATTTCATATTCCCGACATAGAGCACTAAAATTATTTGTTTCTAATGCTTTTGTAACAAATTCTAATCTTTGTTTTTCCACAGTTTTACACTCCCACGCATAAAAACAGCTCCTTCATTTGCTATTTTCTTGCCATTTATTTTATCATAAAACTGTATACTATGTCTTTGCACTGTTGTATACTATGTTACTACACTGCACATAATATCCGCCCCTACAAAATCGTCATCATTTTCACAACTTTTTATCGCAAAAAGATTCCCGTTTCTACTTGTATTTTAAATCAAAAACCGCAACGCTTGTACGCAAGTGGGATACAATTTATCAGGTCTGTGGGGAGCATTGAGATTTTGCCGTATTTTTCGGCGGCAATGTCGCCTGCAAGACCGTGGAGATATACTGCCGCTGCGGCTGATGAAAACGCACTTGCGCCCTGTGCAAGAATTGATGCGGTCATTCCTGCAAGCACATCACCGCTGCCGCCTGTTGCCATTCCCGAATTGCCTGTCGGGTTTACAAGCACCTTGCCGTTTGGCGAGGCAATTACCGTTCCTGCTCCTTTGAGAACGGTTACAACACCGTACTTTTGTGCAAAATCGAGGGCAACTCTCTCCCTTTCCGCATTTACAAGCGGAGTTGCAAGACCTGTAAGTCTTGACATTTCGCCCGGGTGAGGAGTAATTATAATCGGTGCTTTTTTCCTTAAAAGAATTTCAGGCTGTTTTGCAACACAATTGAGTGCGTCTGCGTCAAGCACAAGCGGTGTTGTGGAATTTTCTATTAAAGAAAATACAATTTTTAATGTATCGTCGCACACACCGAGTCCGCAACCGACAAGAGTTGCAGAGGATTTGCACGATTCGCTGACTAAAAACGGAACATTAACCTTTGAGATTCTGCCGTCTGCATTTTCGCTGAGAGGATAGTAAACGCTCTCAAGAATCGTTTGGGCAACAATCGGGTAAATACTTCTCGGCAAGGCACATTTTGCAAGACCTATGCCCGTTCTTAACGCACCCTTTGCCGACATAACCGCCGCCCCTGCCATTCCGTAGCTGCCGCAAACGCAGAGCAATGAACCAGAGTTCCTTTGTTTGCATCATCGGGGCGTTCAAAAATTGCACTTTTTACAACATTTACATCTGTTACTGTCATACAATCAACTCATTTTTCTTTTATAGAATAACTGAACCACAATATTCTTGTTGAGGTGCGGTTTCATACCGTTGAGAATATCCTCGTTCGGAGTAAAAACGAGAAGACATCTGCCGTATGCAGGACTGTTGAAAACAGCAAAATAGTTTTCGTCCTTGGAGTCAATATCTCTTGCGGCGATAAAAGTTTTGAGAAATCTCATCTTCTTGATTTCGGTATCGTCTTTTTCAAGTCTTTCAATCTCGTTAATCTGAACCTTGCACATGGTTTTTCTTTTGCGCAATGCAACAACCTTTGCAATTTCAAGCTCATTGCCAGAAACCGAATATTCAAAATCGACCTTCTGAATACTGAACACATACCAAACAGCATAAATTCCGCCTATAAACACGAAAAAAGCCACATAGATAAGATATGCAATTGTTGCAAAAGCAAGTAAAAACAATGTCGTCGGCACTAAAATAAGCAAAAGCACCGAAACAATTTTTATAATCAGATTTTTAGGTTTGTTAACCCGTCTTACAACCTGTTCGTTAAAATTATTCAATGTATTTTCTCCTTTATGATTGATATTTCATATGATATCACAGACAGTTGTTTTTTTCAACAAAAGATACAAAAACTCTTGCAAAAAAAATGTTTTGGTGTTATCATAGAAAAAGATAACATGATGACGAAGAAAGTAGCGTTTGCGTGATACCGTCAAAGAGAATGTGTGCCGAGGCTGAAAGCATACAACGGTGTTGCAGGTGTGAAGTTCCCTTCCGAGTGGTGAGGTTGAAATTTTCAGTAGATCTCAACGGCTGACTCCGTTACAGGTTGTGAAAGTGTCTGCTTTCAGGAGTGTTTGCTTTGATGCAAAAATCAGGGTGGTACCACGGATTATTTCGTCCCTGCGTAATTGATTTTACGCAGGGCTTTATTATTTTTACGGAGGTAATTTATGAACGAGAAATTATTAAGTTTAAAAGACGAAATCAAGTCAAGACTCGGCGAAACACAAGATTTGACCGACCTTGATAAAATCAGAGTTTCTTATCTTGGCAAAAAGGGCAGCATCACGGCCCTTTTAAAGGGTATGAAAGACCTTCCCAACGAGGAAAGAAAGACTTTCGGTGCTGAGGTAAACAAGCTCAAGGCACAGGCCGCACAGCTTATTGAAGAAAGACTTGCGGAACTTAAAGAAAAGGAAATTCAGCGTGAAATCGCCTTGATGCCGCAGTTTGACATTACATCGCCTGTTGCACTTGCAAGGGGTTCTTATCACCCAATCACCCTTGTTCAGAGAGAATGCGAAAAGATTTTCTCATCAATGGGATTTAACATTGAGGACTACTCCGAAATCGTAACCGACTACGAATGCTTTGAGGCTCTTAACATTCCGAAGCACCACCCCGCAAGAGATATGCAGGACACTTACTACCTTGACAACGGTCAGCTTTTAAAATCACACACATCAGCTGCACAGAACGCAATTCTTAAAAAGTACGGCAAGGGACTTATTGAAAACGGCACACCTATAAAAGCCATCTTCCCCGGCAGATGCTTCAGAAACGAGGCTACGGACGCTTGTCACGAAAACACATTTTTCCAGATGGAAGGCGTTATGGTTGACAAGGACATTTCAATTTCAAACCTTATCTACTTTATGAAAACAATGCTTTCCGAGGTATTCAAAAAGGATATCAAGGTAAGACTTCGCCCCGGCTTTTTCCCGTTCGTTGAACCGGGTTTTGAACTCGACATCAGCTGTCTTATCTGCGGCGGTGAGGGTTGTCCGTCATGTAAGCACAGCGGTTGGCTTGAGCTATGCCCCTGCGGTATGATTCATCCCAATGTTCTGCGTGAGGGCGGAATTGATCCCGAAAAATACACAGGCTTTGCGTTTGGTCTCGGTCTTACAAGACTTGCAATGATGAAGTACGGAATCAAGGATATCCGTGACCTTAATAGCGGCAGTCTTAAAGCACTTTCACAGTTTACTGATGACGAATAAGAGAGGAGATACAAAATGTTTTTATCTATGAACTGGATTCAGGACTTTGTTGATTTGAGCGGTCTTGATAAAATTGAACTTATCCGCAAATTTTCTCTTTCCACAGCCGAGGTTGAAAACGATATTCTCCGCAAGGGCAGTGAAATCAGCGGTATTGTTGTAGGTGAAATTAAGTCGGTTGAAAATCATCCCGATTCAAAGAAACTTCATCTCCTCAAAATTGATGCAGGCGAAGATGAACTTATTGATGTTGTCTGCGGTGCTCCGAATGTAAGAGTCGGTCTTAAAACCGCTTTTGCAAAGGTTGGCGCTAAAATCGGCGAAATCACGATTACACCAAGACCTCTTGCAGGCTTTACATCAAACGGTATGTGCTGCAGTGAGGCTGAAATCGGTATCAGCGATGACAACTCCGGCATCATGGAAATTACAGATGATGTTAAAAACGGCACAGACCTTAAGGATATTTACGAAATTGACGATATTGTTTTTGAGGTTGATAACAAGTCGCTTACAAACCGTCCCGACCTTTGGGGACACTACGGAATTGCAAGAGAATTTGCCGCACTTGCAGGCAGAGAGCTTAAACCTTTTGACCTTGACGATTTAAAGGCATATGACGGTCTTAAAAAGATTGATATGAAGATTGAGGACACTCTCTGTCAGAGATACAGCTGCTTACAGATTGAGAACATCAACCGCAATGTAAGCCCCGTAAATATGAGAATCCGTCTTTTCTACTGCGGTATGAGAGCAATAAACTATCTCGCCGACCTTACAAACTACCTTATGCTTGAAATGGGACAACCGATGCACGCTTTTGATTCAAGAAAGGTTGAAAAAATCAGGATCAAGCGTTTTGACAAGCCTTTCACTTTCAAAACACTTGACGGTGTTGAAAGAAACATTGACGAAAACACACTTATGATTTGCAACGGCAACACTCCTGTAGCAATTGCAGGCATCATGGGCGGTCTTGATTCGGAAATTGTTGACGATACAACTACTCTCACACTTGAATCTGCAACTTTCAACGCAGTTCCGTAAGAAAGTCAACAGTAAGACTTGCTCACAGAACAGACGCATCAATGAGATATGAAAAATGTCTTGATCCTGAAATGACTGTTACTGCAATTGCAAGGTTTGTATATCTTCTCAAAAAGTATGACAGCGACATCAAGGTTGTTTCTTCGCTCACAGACGAGTACGCATTCAGGTATGACACAGTTGTTCTTGACTTTGACAAAAACTTTGTTGACCGCTACACAGGCATTGAAATCAGCAACGACAGAATTGTTGCAACACTCGAAAGCCTCGGCTTTAAGGTTGAGCTCAACAACGATAACTTCAGCGTAACGGTTCCAAGCTGGAGAGCAACAAAGGATGTTACAATCAAGGCTGACATCATTGAAGAAATCACCCGTATTTACGGCTATGACAACTTTGAAATTCACACAACACGCTCTCCCCTCTACCCTGTAAGAGCAAGCGTTGTTAAAACTACGGAAAACAAAATCAAGGATATGCTTGTTAAGAGATACAATCTTCACGAGCTTCACTCATATGTATGGGCATACAACGATGAACTCAAGGCAATTGACATTCCTGTTGAGGATAATGTTAAGCTTGCAAACGCAACTAACCCGAATATTGAAACATTAAGAAATTCAATTGTTCCCACACAGCTTTGTCAGATTAAATCAAACCTTTCATTCTCAAACGATTTCGGTATTTTTGAAATCGGCAGAGTTGTAAACGGTCTTGATAAAAACGGTCGTTGCATTGAGAACAAAAAGCTTGCAATCACACTTTACAGCAAGACAAGAAATGTTAAGGACATCTATTTTGAACTCCGTGACATTCTCGCAGTTGTAACAGATGAAATCAAGCACAAGGCTCTCACATTTGAAAAGGCTGAACCGACTCACAGCTACGAACACCCCGTAAACCTCTATTCGGTATGCCTTGACGGCAGAAATATCGGTACAATCGGCATTGTTCATCCGACAGTAAACAAGAAGATTGACAAAAAAGCCGCAATTGTATTTGCAGAAATTGATGTGAACGCTTATGCAAACACAGAGGCCGCTCCGATTGTTTATGACGAACCGTCAAAGTTCCCGCCGATGGACTACGACATCAGCGTTGAAGTTCCTCAGGGAATGTTCTTCTCACACCTTGCAGAGTGTTGGAAAAACGAAGGCGGAGAGATTCTCAAAAGCACAAAGATTGTTGACACATATGACACAGATACAGTTCACAGCGTAACAATCCGCTTTGAGTTCTCATCAAATGAAAGAACACTTTCATCAGCGAGGTTCAGAAGATTATGGACAAGATAATTTCAAATCTTTCTGAAAACGGAGTAAAGCTCAGAGGCTAAAAATTATGGGGGCGGTTTTTCCGTCCCCTTTTTGTGACATAATCTGACAAGCATAAGATAAAATTAAAAAATATTACTGCTGTTTTATCACACAAAGCAATGTTTTTGACATTGAAATAACATAAATTAGGCATATTTATTAAAAAGTGCTTGAAATTTACTTTGAAATATGGTATAGTAGCAGAATAGGAGGTGTTTCAGTATGTTGGATAAAACAATGATTTTTTCTCTTGGTGAGGAAAAAGATGACCAGATAAAAGCAGGGCTTACAATCGTTTATGATGCCCTCCGCCAAAAAGGATATACCTATTAATCAGATTGTGGGATATATTTTAAGCGAGGATCCGACCTATATTACAACATATAATAACGCTCGCAACATCATCAGCAAGATCGACCGTGACGACCTACTTGAAGCACTGGTAAAATCGTATCTTAATGTTTAAGAAAGGATGATGCCTTGTGGCAGATACCAAAAAGACCGAAAAGAAATTTTCGACTTACAAGGGCAGACCGCTCGTTCGTTGCAATGACGAGATTTACTACGGCAGTATGGAAGAACCGTATGTTATAAGAATGCAAATCAAAAGCAAAAAGGATGTCAACGGAACTGAGATTGCCGATAAGGTAACAGTTCAGCTAATGGCTACAGACCCCTATCTTTCACCGAGAAAACAGCTTATTAAGTCAAGCGAGAAAAAGGGATTGTTCCTTGCTATGGATATTGCAGACATCTGGCTTGAAAGAGCCCTTGCAAACAAAATGTAATTTAACATTGAATTTACGGAGTAATCGGTTTTGGTTACTCCGTTTTTTCTTATGTAGAACAACATATTTGTTGCATTTATAAAACCAGTCTTATCACAAACTTTTTACCGTTACATGAAAAGTGTATAGTGGGTGTTCCCATACAAATGATTACAAAACTTTGAAATTTTATTATACAGAAAAAGCACTCTGCATTTCTGCAAAGTGCCTTAATTTAAAATATTAAGTTCAGAATAAATCGCTGTGTGAACCTGTTCTTGACAAAACAAGAACGAGTTCGTTGTTGTTGACTTGATAAATGAGCAACCAATCGGGTGCAATGTGACATTCTCGAAAGCCGTTATAATTACCCGAAAGATTGTGATCTTTGAATTGCTCGGGCAACGGTACTTCATTCGCAAGCAATTCAACTATCTTTCAAGCCTTGAAATATCGTAACCACGCTTTTTTATCCTTTTAAAATCCTTTTTAAACATGGTATGATACTTAATCGTCAGCATTCAAGTCCTCCATAAGCTCGCTTAAAGAATTAAAAGGACCGTGAAGATTTTTGCCCTCTCTGACATCCTGCATAGCCTGCAAGGTTTCTGCATTTGGCTTATCAAGTTTGATTTCAAACGGTATGCCGTTCTCCCTGACAATTTGTTTGAGATAGATATTGATTGCTGTTGACATATTCAAACCGAGTTCGTTAAGCAATGTGTCAGCTGTTTTTTTAAGATTTTCATCAACTCTGACATTCAGATTTGTTGTTGCCATAAAATCAACTCCTTTATATCTGTATATGTATAATATCACATACAAATCACAAAGTCAAGCAATTATAATTACGCTGTCATTATTTTGCACAATTTTACATACAATAAAACAAAGGTCGGGAAACAGAGCATTTCATTTTACACACTCTCTTCCCGACCTTAATTTTCAATTTTACATTTTAAATTTTCAATTTACTTTGTATCCTGCGTCCTCTACTGCTCTTTTAAGAACGGAATCTTCAACATTTTTTGACATTGTAAGAACGGCTGAGCCTTTTTCGTGGCTTACTTCTGCCGATTCAACACCGTCAATTGCCTCAAGAGTTTTCTTTACTGTTGCCTCGCAATGTGGACACATCATACCTTCGATTTTCATTGTTTTTTCCATGGTTTTATTCTCCTTTTTATTTTTATGTTTATGTTTTATTTTTCTGTCATGCTTTGAGCTGTGAACCTTAACAAAATTAAGTCTTAATGCATTTGTTACAACACAAAAACTTGAAAGGCTCATTGCCGCCGCACCGAACATTGGATTTAACTGCCAGCCGAAAAGATTGATAAATGCACCCATGGCTAGCGGAATACCGATTACATTGTAAATAAATGCCCAGAAAAGATTTTCGTGAATGTTACGGAGTGTTGCTCTGCCAAGTCTGATTGTTGCAGGAACATCTGCAAGGCGGCTCTTAACAAGCACAACATCTGCCGCATCAATTGCAACATCCGTTCCCGCTCCGATTGCAATACCCAAGTCTGCGCTTGTGAGGGCAGGCGCATCGTTAATGCCGTCACCGACCATTGCAACCTTGCCGTATTTTTTTAGCTCTTTTACATTCTTTTCCTTACCGTCAGGAAGAACTCCTGCAACAACTTCATCAATGTCTGCGTTTTTTGCAACGGCTTTTGCGGTTTTTTCGTTATCGCCCGTAAGCATTACAACACGCACACCCATATTTTTGAGTTCATTAACAGCTTGTTTGCCGTCCTCTTTTATTATGTCTGCAACAGCAATAATACCGAGAAATTTATTTCCTTTACTGAAATACAGCGGAGTTTTGCCCTCTTCCGCAAGCTGTTCAGCCTTTGCTTTTTCGTCTGATGAAATTTCAGCAAACTGTGAAATATATCTGTAATTGCCGCCGTAAACGCTTTCTGAACCGATTTTTGCGGTAAGTCCGTTACCCGTTACGGCATTGAACTCAGTCACTGCATCGCCGATAATATGCCTGTCATTTGCATAAACTACAATTGCCTTTGCAAGCGGATGTTCGCTTGATTTTTCAAGAGCAACGGCTGTTTTCAAAAGCTCGGTTTCCGAGATATTTTCGACTGTAACGATATCGGTCACAGCAGGTTCACCCTTAGTAACCGTGCCTGTTTTGTCAAGAACAACCGTGTCAATTCTGCCTGCCGTTTCAAGTGAAACTGCGGTTTTAAAGAGGATTCCGTTCTTTGCACCGACACCGTTGCCGACCATAATCGCAACAGGGGTTGCAAGTCCCAACGCACACGGACAACTGATTACAAGAACGGAAATGGCTCTTGCAAGCGAAAATCCTACACTTTGACCGAGCAACAGCCACACGATTGCAGTAATCACGGCAATTGTGATAACTGCAGGAACAAACACACCCGATACCCTGTCGGCAATTTTTGCGATAGGCGCTTTGGTGGCAGACGCATCACTGACCATTTTAATAATCTGCGACAGAGTTGTGTCCTCACCGATTCTCGTAGCCTCACAGCGGATATATCCCGACTGATTGATTGTTGCGGCTGAAACCGTATCGCCGACAAGCTTGTCAACAGGAACGCTTTCACCCGTCAGAGCGGATTCATTGACGGCACTTTCACCGTCAATAACAACTCCGTCAACAGGAATACTCTCACCCGGACGAACTGCGAATATATCGCCTTTTTTCACCTGCTCTATCGGAACAGTTTTTTCGGTATCGTCAACTACAATCGTAGCAGTCTTTGGTGCAAGTTTCATCAAACCTTTGAGAGCGTCGGTAGTTTTGCCCTTTGAGTGAGCCTCAAGCATTTTACCGACTGTGATGAGTGCCAAAATCATTGCGGCTGATTCAAAATAGAACTCGTGCATATACGACATAACCGCCGCCGAGTCACCTCTCACCTGTGCATCAGTCATCATAAACAACGCAATTGTGCTGTAAACAAAGGCTGTGCCCGAACCAAGTGCAACAAGCGTGTCCATATTGGGAGCAAGGCGGATAATCCCCTTGAATCCGCTGACAAAAAATTTCTGATTAATCACCATCACTATGCCTGACAAAATCAGCTGAACAAGTCCCATTGCAATATGGTTGTTGTCAAAAAATGACAGCAACGGCCATCCCCACATCATATGTCCCATTGAAAAATACATCAACACTGCAAGGACAATGAGCGATGCGATAAGTCTTTTTCTGATTTTGGGTGTTTCGGTATCTTTGAGAGAATCCTCTGCATCGGGCGATTTTTTCTCTTTGCCTTTCAAAGACGCACCATAGCCGGCATTCTGCACGGCTTTTATAATTGCAGACGAATCAGCTGAACCGTCAACATTCATTGAATTTGTAAGCAGACTGACGGAACAGGAATTTACTCCATCAATCTTTGATACCGCCTTTTCAACACGGGCAACACAGGCGGCACAGCTCATACCCGTTACATTGTATTGAGTCATAGTTTCTCCTACTTCATAAGCTTTTGCAAAACACCGACAAGCTCGTCAATTGTTTCATCGTTACCTGCCCTTATGTCATCTGCAACGCAGGTGCGGATATGATTAGCAAGCAACTCTTTGTTAAAAGCGTTGAGTGCCGCATTGGCGGCGGCAACCTGTACCAGAATATCGGGACAGTAGGCGTCTTTTTCAAGCATACCCTTTATCCCCCGTATCTGACCTTCAATACGATTAAGTCGGTTTACAAGCGACTTGTATTCTTTTTCGGTACGGTGCTTGTGTTTTGCACAATGTTCACACTTATTATTCTCCATAATATCAACCTCATAATTTCAAAATAGGATATATTATTCAAAGCCCTTTTAGGATACCCCCTGTAGGTATCTTACAGTTATGATTGTATACCCCATTGGGGTATTTGTCAATAGGTAAATTACAGAAAAAACTAACAAAAAATATGCACAAGATAATGTTGACAATGTTATTACATTGTGATAACATAATAACAAGGAGATGATTTTATGGCTATGACAAATATAAACATCAGAATTGATGCTGATAAAAAATTGAAAGCACAGGAACTGTTTTCATCTTTAGGACTTGATATGACTACCGCCATCAATCTTTTTATTCAGCAATCACTTGAATTTAACGGTATTCCGTTACTATTCGCAAATATAATGCAGAAACCGAAGCCGCTTTTGCCGAAGTTGAAGAGATGAAAAAACATCCCGAACTTTATAAGAGCTATAGCAGTGCCGATGAATTATTTGAGGATTTGGATAAATGAAATATATAATCAAACCCACAAATCAATTCAAAAAAGATTTCAAAAAAATTAAAAAGCAAAACAAAGATTTGAACATTCTGAAGAAAGTAATTGATATGCTCGCAAATGACGAAATTCTTCCGGACAAATATCGTGACCATTTGCTGATAGGAAACTACAAAGGCAAACATGAATGTCACTTAGAGCCTGACTGGCTGTTAATTTATGAGTATTTAGAAGATGAACTGATATTATTTCTTACAAGAACAGGTTCACACAGCGATTTATTTTAACAAAAAAGCAGGGTACTAAAAATGCCCTGCTTTTATTGCATAAAAAAACACCGCACAAAATGTACGGTGTTAAAAGCTGTTATTAAATTAGTCAGCTGTGTAAGGAAGCAAAGCAAGGTGACGAGCGCGCTTGATAGCAACTGTAAGCTCACGCTGATGTCTTGCGCAAGTACCTGTTACACGGCGAGGAAGAATCTTTCCTCTTTCTGACATATAACGACGAAGACGAGCAATATCCTTGTAATCGATATTCTCAACCTTGTCAACACAGAAGCCGCAAACCTTCTTGCGAGCTTTTCTGCCACGGTTCATTGGTCTGTCTGCATGATGAAGTTCTCCTTTCAATGAGAATTATTTAAATTAAGTTGAAGTTAAAATGGTAAATCATCGTCCAACGGCATATCCTGAAAATCAGAGTTTGAACCGCTCTGATAAGATGCAGGTGCCTGCTGAGCAGGTTCCTGATGATAAGCCTGGTTTCCGCCGTAGGACGGAGCACCGTATGACTGATTGCCGCCATAGGACTGATTGTAGCCGCCTGCATTGTTGTCACGGCGTTCGCCTGTGAACGAAACATTGTCTGCTACAACCTCAACAACGTAACGGTTTGAACCGTCCTTAGCCTGGAACTGACGGCTCTGAAGCTGTCCTTCAACAGCAATGAGAGAACCCTTCCCAAAGTAACGGCATACAAATTCCGCTGTGCTTCTCCAACATACAATGTTAAAGAAGTCGGCTTTACGCTCCTCGCCCTGCTTTACATAGTTGCGATCAACTGCAATGCTGAAGCTTGTAACGCTTACGCCTGTGTTTGTTGTTTTTAATTCAGGGTCAGCTGTAATTCTGCCCATTAAGATTACTCTGTTTAACATACTTTTCCTTTCGTGTTCGGGTTAAAACCCTACAAATTGATTATTCGACTTCCTTCTTGATTATCATTGAACGCATTACGCCTTCTGTGATCTTGTAGATACGGTCGAGCTCTGCAGGGAACTCAGCTTCACTTTCAAAATCGAAAAGAACATAATAGCCTTCGCTCTCTTTGTTGATAAGGTAAGCAAGCTTTCTCTTGCCCCATTCGTCAACATTCTTCAAAGTGGCATGCTTCTCAATGAGAGCCTTGAACTTTTCAACGATAGCCTGGATACCTTCTTCGCCCTTCTTCATTGAAATGATCATTACTGTTTCGTAATTAGCTGTTACTGCCATTAATATTGCACCTCCTTCTGGACATTATGGCGGTTTTCACCGCAAGGATTGTTATGTACACAACATAACAGATTCATTATAACATAAAATCACGGTTTGTCAACATTTTTTTACTGTTTTATTAATTTTCACTTCGAGCCGATGCAATAAATTTCTTCACTTTTTCAAAATCTTTACCGTTGCCGTTTGAATTTTCAACACCCGAACTTACATCAACTCCGTCAGGCTTAACGGCTTTTACGGCTTTTGCCACGGTTTCGGGATTCAGACCTCCTGCAAGCATAAACAATTTATCATCACGAGGCAGATTTTCAAGCATTGTCCAGTCAAAGGTTTTTTCCGCTGCCGGGTTCGTGTGCGTCAAAAACATAGCCTACAATGTTCTGATTCATTCTGTATTCGTCAAACTTTTCAAGGTCGCTCACATTAAAGGCACGAATTACCTTGAGATATGGATTTGAAAGCACATCTTCTCCAACCTCACCGTGAATTTGAATGTAATCAAAACCGCAGTCATATGCAGTTTTCACCTGTTCAAGAGTCGGAGAAACAGTTACCGCAACCGACAAAACATTTTTATCAAGCGTTTCAATCAGGCTCTTGGCGGTTTCGGGAGAAATATTCCGCTTACTCTTTGGAAAGAACATTACAAAGCCCGCAAAATCGGGTTTGCAGGCATTTACTATCTTAATGTCTTCGGCGGATGTAATTCCGCAAATTTTAACTTTCATAAACTCACCTACAAAACAATTGTACCATATCGAATTAACGGTTGCAATAAAAAAAGACAAAGGACAGTCTGCGTGGCTGTCCTTTGTCAATATCGGGAAGTAATCCAATTACTTATTAGCTGTTAAATACGCCTGTTGAGAGGTAACGCTCACCTGTGTCGGGGAACAATGCAACGATTGTCTTACCTGCATTTTCTTCACGCTTGGCAAGCTCAATTGCGGCTGCAAGAGCGGCGCCTGATGAGATACCTACGAGGATACCTTCTGTCTTTGCAATATCATTTGCATTTGAGAAAGCGGCTTCGTTAGCAATCGGAAGAATTTCGTCATATACCTTTGTATCGAGAGTATCAGGAACAAAGCCAGCACCGATACCCTGAATCTTATGAGGACCGCCGTGGCCCTCCGAAAGTACGGGGGAAGTCTGCGGCTCAACTGCAACAACCTTTACATCAGCCTTCTTTGACTTGAGGAAATTACCCACGCCGCTGAGTGTACCGCCTGTGCCGACACCTGCAACGAAGAAATCAACATTGCCGTCAGTATCCTCCCAGATTTCCGGACCGTTGTATCAAAATGAGCCTTAGGGTTAGCAGGATTCTCAAACTGACCGAGGATAATGCCGCCGTCAATTTCCTTTTCAAGCTCTTTAGCCTTTGCAATTGCACCGCTCATACCCTTTGTACCGTCAGTAAGAACGATTTCAGCACCGTATGCTTGAGGAGGTTTCTTCTCTCAACGCTCATCGTTTCAGGCATTGTGAGGATTGTCTTGTAGCCCTTTGCAGTAGCTACAGATGCAAGACCGATGCCTGTGTTACCTGATGTCGGTTCAATGATTGTTGAACCCTTTTTGAGTTTACCGCTCTTTTCAGCGTCCTCAACCATAGCTTTTGCCACTCTGTCCTTAACACTGCCGGCAGGGTTAAAGAGTTCAAGCTTTGCAACAACCTTTGCCTTGAGGTCATATTTCTTTTCTATATTAACGAGTTCGATAAGAGGTGTTCTGCCGATAAGTTCTGTTACACTTGTATATACTTTGCTCACAAAAATCAAGTCCTTTCAAAATTCAACAAATTAAAATCAGTCATCAAGTGAATCAAATGCTTCCTGAAGTCATAGATAATATCGTCGATATTCTCTGTGCCGATTGAAAGTCTGATAGTGTTTGGCTTTATTCCCTGTTCTGCAAGTCTGCCTCGCTGAGCTGTGAATGAGTTGTTGATGCAGGGTGAATTGCAAGAGATTTAACATCTGCAACATTTGCAAGAAGTGAGAATACTTCGAGGTGGTCGATGAATTTCTTTGCAGTTTCAGCGTCACCCTTGATTTCAAATGTGAAGATTGAGCCTGCACCCTTCGGGAAGTATTTCTTGTAAAGTGCGTTGTACTTGCTGTCAGGAAGTGAAGGATGATTAACATTTTCTACCTTCGGGTTCTTAGAGAGGAAGTCAACAACCTTGAGTGCATTTTCAACATGGCGTTCAACACGAAGTGAAAGTGTTTCAAGGCCCTGGAGGAACATAAATGCGTGGAACGGTGAAAGTGTAGCACCTGTATCTCTGAGGAGAATGGCACGAACATAAGTTACAAGAGCAGCGCCCGGAGCAGCCTCTGTAAATACTGCACCGTGATATGATGCGTTAGGCTCTGAGAACTGTGGGAACTTGCCTGATGCAGCCCAGTCAAACTTGCCGCTTTCAACGATTACACCGCCGAGAGCCGTACCGTGACCGCCGATAAACTTTGTTGCCGAATGAACAACGATATCTGCGCCGTACTCAAACGGTCTGAGAAGATAAGGTGTAGCGAATGTGCTGTCGATTACAAGCGGAATCTTGTGTGAATGAGCAATGTTTGCTACTTCTTCAATATCAATAATATTTGAATTGGGGTTACCGAGTGATTCAATGAAAACAGCCTTTGTGTTTTCGTCAATTGCATTTTCAAATGCGTTTTCTTCGTCAGGATCAACGAACTTTGTTGTTACACCGTACTCTGAGAATGTATGCTCAAGCCAGTTGTATGTGCCGCCGTAGATTGTCTTTGCAGCTACGATGTTGTCGCCTGCTTTTGCAAGAGCCTGAAGTGCATATGAAACTGCCGCTGCACCTGATGCAACTGCAAGAGCTGCTGTGCCGCCCTCAAGAGCTGCAATTCTCTTTTCAAAAACATCCTCTGTCGGGTTTGTAAGTCTGCCGTAGATGTTACCTGCATCTTTGAGTGCAAAGCGGTCTGCAGCGTGCTGACTGTTGTGGAATACATAAGAAGTAGTTGCGTAAATTGGAACTGCTCTTGCGTCTGTTACAGGGTCTGCTGTTTCCTGACCGATGTGAAGCTGTTTCGTTTCAAATTTAAGATTTCTTTCGCTTAATTTACTCATTTTAATGTCCTCATTTCATTTTAATTTTAATTTCAGAAGTTATGTTGCGGATTTGATGTGTCCCGTATCACATTCGTTCATTACTGCAACATCGTTTGAATCTGAGATTTTTCATTTGGATCACCTTTCCCATATTTCCTATTTGATTGGTGGGTTTTGATTGGATTGTCTATATCATACCACAGATTTTTTATTTGTCAATAGGTTTTTTGAAATTTTTTCTTATCTTTCCTATTGGTTTAGTAGGTTTGCTGGGTTTTGATTATTGAAAAGGTCGAAAAAGCCGATATTCAAGCCGTTTTTCAAATCCCGACCGTTAAGCAGTCAATTTGAAATTTTTTCTGATTTTTTAAAACTAATATTCAAAAGCATCATTTGCAAACGGCAAAACACCGCATTACCTACTAAATTGCTATGTAAACAACAAAAGCACCCGTAAAGGATGCTTTCGGATTATATTAAATTACATAGTTATCTGCCGAATTTGCAATAATGTCGGCAAGAGTAATGTTGTCAACAACATCGTCAATAGCCTTCTGGAGTTTCTCCCACACAAAAAGCGTTGAACATTGTTCACGACGATCACAGGTATTTTCATTACCCTCAAGGCAAGCCACGGGTGCAAGACTGCCCTCGGTAAGTCTTAAAATCATACCGACAGTATAATATTCGGGTTCATGAGCAAGACGATATCCTCCGTTTGAACCTCTTGCGCTGAGCACATACCTGCCTTTGTAAGTACGGTAATAATCTGTTCAAGGTATTTAAGCGATATTCCTGACGGGCGGCAACCTCCTTTAGGGCTACATTTTCCCCTTGTTTACACTGAGCAAGGTCAACCATAAGTCGGAGCGCATACCTGCCCTTTGTTGAAATTTTCAAATTAACCACCCTATTCATATATTAATAATATGATTAAAGCATATCATAAACGGCTGTATATGTCAATGAGCCTGTTGCACAACAATAACCTATTTAACTTGTAAGAAAACACAAAAAGCGGGAGCGAAAAACGCCCCCGCAGAGTTTATATATGAAGTTACGACGATACACCGCAAATCATTGTTACAATTCTTACTGCAAACAAAGCAAACGCAACCCACATAATCGGATGAATTTCTTTGATTTTGCCTGTAACAATCTTGAGAATAACCCAAGTAAGGATACCGAACATGATACCTGTTGCTATTGAATATGCAAACGGCATAAAGATGATTGCTACGAAACCGCCGACTGTATCGGCAATGTCTGAGTCAAAATCCATCTTTGTAACATTCTTAATCATAAGAAGACCTACAAATACGAGTGCAGGAGCTGTTGCAAATGAAGGAATAGCAAGGAAAATCGGATAAAGCGGAATAGCAAGGATAAAGAGAATTGCAGAAGTAAGAGCTGTAAGACCTGTTCTGCCACCCTCTGCAACACCTGTTGTTGACTCAACATAAGATGTTACTGTTGATGTACCAAGGCAAGCACCAAGGCATGTACCGAGTGCGTCAGACATAAGAGCACGACCTACACGGGGAAGTTCGCCCTTTTCATTGAGGAGATTACCCTCCTGAGCAACACCGATAAGTGTACCTACTGTATCGAAGAGGTCAACAAAGAGGAATGCAAATACGATAACGGCAAAGTTAAGCGCATGCTGTGCCACATAACCGAAATCAAACTTGAAGAAAGTTTCTGTTGCCATATTCTGGACAGGTCCGAATACAGAGTAGTTTGCAAAATCAGGAATGAGCGATGCACCCTGATACCAACCGCAAAGCTGAGCAATGATGCCGAGAACCCATGTTGCAATGATACCGATAAGGATTGAGCCTTTAACTCTGTAGTGCCAGAGTGTAGCAACAATGAGGATACCGACAAGTGCAAGAACCACCGGAGCAGAACCAACATCACCGAGCTTAACGAGAGTTGATGACTGAACAGCCTTGCCGTCATAGTAAGCGTCTGTTGTGATAACGCCTGCGCCCTTAAGACCTACAATTGTGATAAAAAGACCGATACCTGCCGAAATACCGTACTTGAGGTTCTGAGGAACCTTGTTTACAAGTGTTTCACGGAATTTGAAGATTGAGAGGATAATGAAAATAATACCCTCAACAAGGATAGCTGTCAAAGCTACCTGCCATGGATTTGTGATACCCTGCTCTGCAAGCTGCGGAACAACTGTGTATGCAAAATATGCATTCAGTCCCATACCGGAAGCAAGAACTACAGGATAGTTGCATAAAATGCCATGATGAGTGTTGCGAAAGCAGCCGATACAGCTGTTGCTGCAAAGATTGCATTCGGATCCATTCCTGCGGCAGAAAGAATACTCGGGTTTACAGCGAGTATGTAAGCCATTGCAAGGAATGTTGTAATGCCGGCAATAATCTCGGTTTTGACATTAGTGCCGTTTTCTTTCAGTTTGAAAATCTTTTCCAAAAGAAAGCCCCCCTAAAATATTTTGTCGAAACACGACATAGTTAAATTGTAGTTTATTCTTGCCAAAATTTCAAGTGGTATATTATACAAATTCATTGCAAAAATCAAGTTTTTGATTGCTTTGTGAAGTTTTTTGAGGAAAATCAGGTACAGGCAATTATTGAACATTTCACGAATAAAATTATATAACGATAAATTTTAGTTTAAGGGGTGCTGTTATGATTGAGTTACTCGGATTTTTAGGACAATATATATGTTTTTTCATTCTTCATGTTTGCGGAGGCGGTTCGTTTCCGAAACCTTTAACAGAAAAGCAAGAGCGTGAATGTCTTGAAAAAAGTGCAAACGGCGATATTGCGGCAAGAAATATGCTCGTTGAACACAATCTGAGGCTTGTTGCACACATAATAAAGAAATATTACGGAACACAAAGCGAACAGGATGACCTTGTATCAATCGGCACAATCGGTCTGATAAAGGCAATCAACACATTTGACATGAACAAAAACATAAAATTAAGTTCTTATGCGAGCAGATGCATTGAAAACGAAATTCTTATGTATTTCAGAAATGCAAAGAAAAGTGCGCAGGATATTTCTTTAAACGAAACAATTGATACCGACAAGGACGGCAACCCTCTCACCCTTCTTGATATTATGTCGGTTGACGATAACATAATTGACAATCTTGATTTGAAGCTTAATTCAAAAAAGCTCGGTCAGTTCATAAGAGAGGAACTTAACGAGCGTGAGCAAAAGATTATTGTACTGAGGTACGGCCTTGACGGCAAGGAAGCCTTGACTCAAAAAAGTGTTGCCAAAATGTTAGGCATATCCCGTTCCTATGTCAGCCGCATCGAAACCAAAGCGTTAAAACAATTGCGAAAACGATTTGAAACAAGTTCTAATTTGTGAGATAATATGTTATTTAAATTCATCAGGGGTGTTCATCGAATGCCCCTGTATATTTCACAACAAAAAAAAATTCTTGACATATACCAAACTGCGTGATATAATAACAACGTTGCAGATAAGCGGATGTAGTTTAGTGGTAGAACTTCAGCTTCCAAGCTGTCGTGTGGTCATTCCATCATCCGCTCCATATTGAAAGGTACTCGAAAATGAGTACCTTTTCTTTTTGCAAAAATTAAAAAAATAAATCAATCAGATGGGAATCGAAAGCCCGTTTAGAAAACAGTTCAGTGAACTGTTTTTAGGGCGTAGCGTTGATCCAAGTTAAGCCTAAACGCTTTAGGAAAAGACGAGATTTGCAACTTCTGTATCACAAAGTAATCATCCGCTCCATACTAAAAGGTACTCAAAACTGAGTACCTTTTCTTTTGCCAA
>ENA-OPZM01000398-OPZM01000398.1-human-gut-metagenome-genome-assembly--contig:-NODE-398-length-19054-cov-1.641887_pt1 | contig 19054 bp, 30 predicted proteins | sample MGYA00242478_ERZ504493 | MGnify/ENA primary metagenome ERZ504493 (study PRJEB26092, sample SAMD00036227) | human gut metagenome | host: Homo sapiens | study: EMG produced TPA metagenomics assembly of...
ATAATCTGTGCATGTCTCGCGATTTTCATTTCAAGCATCCTTCCCCAGTAACTATATCTTAAATGTTTGCCATTTTCTTTCTTAATGTCTCCAGAAAACTGATGTTGCTGATTTTCACAATCAGAGTATCCCGTCTGGCCTTTTTGATCACGATCCGGTCGCCGGTTTTCATCGGAACGCGGGTGTCGCCGTCAAAATATGCCATGCCCTGTTCAATGCCGCCGTCTCTCGAAGGCCCGAGCTCCACCTCGATCACATCCTCTGCCGGAAAGACAATGCTTCTCGTATTCAGGGTGTGCGGGGCAAGCGGTGTCATCAGCATCAGGCTGGCTGACGGTGAGATGATCGGGCCGCCCGCGGAGAGGCTGTAGCCGGTCGAACCGGTCGGCGTTGCGATGATGATGCCATCGGCGCTGTAGGAATTTAAAAACTCCCCGTTGACGTAATTGTCGAACCGGACGACACGCAGGTTTCCCTCACGGGTGATCGTAATGTCGTTGAGTGCCGCGTCCTCCGCAATCAGCTTTCCGTCTCGGTAAATCGATCCGCAGAGCATCATGCGGTGCTCAATCGTATACTCATCCGCCATCAAATGATCCAGCGCCAGATAAAGCGTGTCACGGTCGATTTCCGCAAGATAGCCGAGCGTTCCCAGATTGATGCCGAGCAGTGGAATCTGTAAATCCACCACGTCGCCTGCTGCCTGCAGAAGCGTGCCGTCACCACCGAGCACCAGAATGCCGTCGATATCTGACGGAACCTTCGCCGGATCCGTATAATGGTATTTTTCCCCTTTTTCGCTGTTATCGCAGAGAAGACACGTTTTTCCGCGCTCCTCCAGATATTGCCTGATCTGGTCTGTCACGGTAAGGTCCGGGTCTTTTGCTCTGTTTGTGATCAGGTAAAATCGCTCCATATCATGCTCCTTAACCCTTTTATTTATCCAGTGTATCGTGTGCGCTCTTTACAACGGCGTCTACATCGACATTGGTCTCTTCCTCTGTCACGCCGTCCGGCAGCCGGACAAGGTGAACGAGATACTCGATATTTCCCTCCGGTCCTTTGATCGGAGAAAATTCCAGATGGCGCACGCCGAAGGAAATGCTTTTCGCATAGGAAATGACCATCTCAATGACTTCTTTGTGTACAGCCGGATCACGGACAACACCTTTTTTGCCGACTTTTTCGCGTCCTGCCTCAAACTGCGGCTTGATCAGAGCTGCAATTTCGCCGTTCTCTTCCATCAGATTTCGAACCGGAAGCAGCACCTTGGTCAGGGAGATAAACGATACGTCGATCGATACGAAGGACGGTCTCTCCTCGATATCCTCCGTCACGACGTAACGGATGTTCGTGCGCTCCATACAGACAACGCGCGGATCGTTCCGCAGCTTCCAGTCGAGCTGGCCGTGGCCGACATCCACGGAATATACCTTGACGGCGCCGTTCTGCAGCATACAGTCGGTAAAGCCGCCGGTGGATGCTCCGACATCCATGCAGACCTTTCCATCCAGGGTAAGGTCAAAGTTTTTCATTGCTTTCTCTAACTTTAAGCCGCCGCGGCTCACATACGGCAGTGGTTTTCCTTTTAAGACAATCTCCACTTCTTCCGGGAACATGGAACCGGCTTTGTCCTCCCGCTCATTGTCCACCAGAACTTCTCCTGCCATAATCATGGCTTTCGCTTTTTCCCGCGATGTGGCAAGGCCCCGTTCTACCAGTAATACATCTAATCGTTTTTTCATCTTTCTTCCTGCTCCCGTTTTCTGTAGTATTCCTCAATTCTGCCGCAGATATCTTCCGGCGTAAAGCCGACCTGTTTCATCTGGTATGATACACTTCCGTGCGGAATAAAGCGGTCCGGCAGTGCAATGATCTCCACGCCGAACGGAAGGTCTTCTTCCTCGGCAAAAGCAAGGACGCGCTCTCCAAAGCCGCCGTCTTTTACATTTTCCTCGAGTGTTACGACAAGCTCATACGTATCGGCAAAGCTTCGAAGAAGTTCTTCATCGATTGGTTTGACGAACCGCGCATTCACAAGCGCCGCATCCATATCCATCCGCTCTTTTAACTGTTTCTGCACTTCTTCTGCCATTTTTACCATACTGCCGACGGCAAGAAGTGCAACACGGCTTCCCTCATGGATCACTTCTGATTTTCCGAGGCAGATGGGCGCACGGAACTCTTTTAATCCCGTATACGCTTCCCCTCTCGGGTAGCGCACCGCGATCGGGCCGTCGTAATCGACCGCAAATTTGATCATATCCGAAAGCTCCCAGAGGTTCTTCGGTGCAAGAATTGTCATATTCGGCATCGAACCCAGATAGGAAAGGTCGAAAATGCCGTGGTGTGTCTCCCCGTCGTAGCCCACAAGACCGGCGCGGTCAATCGCAAAGACGACATGGAGATTCTGCATACAGACGTCATGCATGATCTGATCGTACGCCCGCTGCAGGAATGAAGAATAAATCGCAACGACAGGCGTAATGCCGCCGAGTGACAGTGCCGCTGCAAATGTCACCGCGTGCTCTTCTGCGATTCCCACATCGAAACAGCGGTCCGGGAACATGTTGGAGAAGCGTTTCAGTCCGACACCGGTCATCATCGCCGCCGTGACTGCCGCAACATCCTTCTTCGATCTCCCATTTTCCGCATGACCGTGGAAAAGACATCCGTGTACGTCGGATTGGATTTTCCAACCGGCAATCCTGTTTTCACATCGAACGGACCGCACCGTGGAATCTTGCCGGGTGGCGCATCGCCGGCTCATAGCCGCGGCCCTTCTGTGTCAGGACATGCACCAGAATCGGTCCTTCAAACCGTTTTGCTTCCTGGAAGGTCTTGATCAGCTGCGGAATGTTGTGGCCGTCCACAGGACCTAAATACGTAAGTCCCATATCCTCAAACAGCATGCCCCGGAATGATGATCTGTTTGATGCTGCTTTTCGTCTTCCGCATCGCATCCACCATGCCAGGTCCGATGCCCGGAATGCGGTTCAATGCCTTTGTGACGTCCATCTTGAAATCCGTGTACGCCGATGCCGTCCGAAGGCCGGACAGGTACGATGACATACCGCCGACATTCTCGGTGATCGACATTTCGTTGTCATTTAAAACGATAATAAAATTCGATTTCAGGCTGGCCGCATTGTTCAGCGCCTCGTACGCCATGCCGCCGGTCAGCGCACCATCTCCGATGATCGAAACAACGGAATAATTTTCTTTTTTCAGTTCCCGTGCACGCACATAGCCGACGCCTGCGGAAATCGAGGTCGAGCTGTGGCCGGTGTCGAATACATCGCAGTCACTCTCGCTCCGCTTCGGGAATCCGCTGATGCCGCCTTCCCGGCGCAGCGTTTCAAACCCGTCTTTCCGCCCGGTCAGAATCTTGTGCGTGTAGGACTGGTGTCCCACATCCCAGATCAGCTTGTCTTTTGGAAGATCGAAGACGCGGTGCATCGCAATCGTCAGTTCCACGACACCAAGATTGGACGCCAGATGGCCGCCGGTTTTACTCAAAGACTCGATAATAAATTCCCGGATTTCATCTGCAAGCGCCGGAAGCTGGTCCGCCGGAATCTTCTTAATATCGTTTGGTTTCTGTATTTTTTCTAACATGAAATCATCCCTTACTTTTTTCTGGAAGTCAGAGATTCAAACAGCTCTTCCAGAAAATATTTTATCTCCCGGACAGGACAGATTTTTCAGTTCGTCTACGGCCTCTTTCGTGAGCCGTTTTACCTCCTGCTCCGCCCCGTCTGTGCCAAACATCGTCACATACGTTGTTTTTTCATTCTTTCATCGCTGAAACCGGCTTTCCAAGCTCCTCCATCGTGGATGTGACATCCAGGATGTCGTCCCGGATCTGGAACGCGATCCCGACTTTGGAGGTAATCCGGCAGAGCGCGTCAAGATCATCGTCGTTTGCTCCTGCAAGTGCCGCACCTGCCATCATGGCAGCCTCTAAAAGCGCCGAAGTCTTGTTCTCGTAAATGTAGTCCAGCATCTCACGGTCGATGGCGAAATGGCCGACTTTTTCATTCATCACGTCAACACTCTGACCGCCCAACATGCCGGAAATTCCGGTTTTCTGACAGAGAATGCCAAAAGCACGCACTACGCGGTCGGTGTGCTCCTCCAGTGGAAAGGCTTTCCAGGCTGTCTCGTATGCATAGTTTAAAAGGGCATCTCCTGCCAGCACGCCGACGGCCTCCCCGAAGACGACATGGGTCGTTTTTCTGCCGCGGCGGTAATCGTCGTTGTCGATCGCAGGGAGATCATCGTGGATCAGGGAATGGGTGTGAATCATCTCCATGGCTGCCATAAATGGTTTTACTGCCTCCCCGGTTCCGCCGAACAGACGGAAACTCTCCTGCAAAAGCAGCGGACGAAGCCTCTTTCCGCCCGCTGTCATACTGTAATTCATGCTTTTGCCAGTTCCTTTGCAAAGCCTTCCTCTTTCGGCAGGTAAGCGGCAATGATACTTCCGTTTCCCGCGTTTTTTTCTTCGAGTACCGCTTTAAAATTCTCTGAATGTTCCATCCTCATTCATCTGGAGCATTTTTTTCTCGACGCGGTCAATTTTCTGACTGCATTCATTCAAAAGCTCCATTCCCTCCTTGTATAAACGAAAGGAGTCTTCCAGGCTGACATCGCTGCTCTCCAGCGTTTCGAGCATCTGATCCAGTTTTCCAAATGCTGCTTCCAGTGTCTCACCGGAAGGGGTTCCTTCTTCTTTTCTCTCTTCTGCTTCCATATTTCCCATGTTTTCTCGATTCTCTGCTTTTTCACGATTGTTCCATCCAGGATACGGCCGATGTCTTCTCTGCGCGCGCTGTGATCTTTCCGTCTGATACACAGATTTCAAGCAGATCACCTTCTTTGACATCCTGCACCGAAGTGATGGCTTTTCCTTCTTTTTCCACGTAGGAATAGCCCTGGTTCAGCTTGTCCAGCGGGGACAGACCCTTCATCGCCTGAATGTAAAGGGCAAGGCGGTGGCGCGCTTCTTTGAGCTTTTCTTCCATCGCATCTGTATACCGACGCTCCAGCTCGGCGTGGCGTGCTCTCTGGTCACGGATCTTATTTTCCGGTCCGAGATACTTCCACTTTGTCTCGTACTGCAGAAGGCGGCTTCTCGCTCTCTGCGTCTGGTTTGCCATCGCATGGTTCATGCGGCTTTTATAATTTTCCAGTGTGTTGAGTACCGCGCGGACATCAGCGACCGCCAGCTCCGCCGCTGCGGACGGGGTCGGGGCGCGCAGATCTGCCACGAAATCGATGATCGTTGTGTCGGTCTCATGGCCGACGGCGGAGATCACCGGCGTATGGCAGGAAAAAACGGCACGCGCTACTTTTTCCTCATTGAACGCCCAAAGATCCTCGATCGAACCGCCTCCGCGGCCCACGATCAGCACATCCCAGATTCAGTACGTCCAGACGGCGTACTGCCCTCCACGATGCTGTCCGCCGCTCCCTCTCCCCTGCACCAGGGCCGGGTAGAGGATGATCTGGACAAAGGGATTCCGGCGGAGTGCAATGTTTTTGATATCCTGCACAGCAGCTCCCGTCGGTGCTGTGACAACGCCGATTTTCTTTACATACGCAGGAATCGGCTGCTTGTACTCCGGGGCAAACATGCCCATCTCTTCCAGTTCTGCTTTTAGGGCCAGATACTTTTCGTATAAAAGGCCGGCGCCCTCTTTTGTGATCTCTTTTGCATAGATCTGATACTTTCCGTCCCGCTCATAGACGCTGATGCTGCCGCCGACAATCACATTATCGCCGTCCCGCATCGGGAAGCAAGGCCGCGCCGCGAACCGGCGAACATGACACAGGAAATGGTTCCTTCCGCATCTTTTAAGGAAAAATAGATGTGGCCGGACGGATGGTATTTACAGTTGCTTACTTCTCCGCTGACGTAAATCCGGCGGAGCATATAGTCCTGGTCAAAGATGTTTTTGATGTATGAATTGACCTGGCCTACGGTGTAAACATTCTGATTTTTATTTCTCATCTTCTTCTCTTGCCAGTTTTCCAAGAATACCGTTGATAAAGGACGGAGACTGGTCTCTGCCGAAGCGTTTTGCCAGCTCAACGGCCTCGTTGATGGCTACACCGACCGGAACGTCCTCGTCGAATTTCATCTCGTAAACGGCAAGACGTAGGATCGCCAGGTCTACTTTTCCCATACGGGTCGTTTTCCAGCCCTCGGAAGTACGGTTCAGCATCTCGTCGATTTCCGGGATGTGCTCGGTCACATGATGGTATTTCTCTTCCATATAGGTCTGATCTTTTTCGCTTACGGTTACTTCTTCATCCTCGTCGTTGTCGTCAGAGTACGTAAAGTAAAGAGACATCTGCTGCGGCATCTCCTCTTTCTCCTGGAACTCTGCGGTATAGAGAAGTTTAAAAATATTTTCGCGAAGTTTGCTTCTGTTCATTGTCTGTTTTAATTCCTTCCTGTATAGTTAATTAACTATTTTTCTTCCATTTCATCTGGCTCTGAATAGTTAACAAGAACCGCGGGGTTGTAAGGGGTCGCCTTATTCCCTCGCGGTTCGTTGTTTTTTATTTCGTCTGTTCCATATTCACGCCTGCAATGGCTACATTGACATCGGAAACTTCCAGGCCTGTCATATTCTCGATCGCTGTTTTTACTTTTTCCTGTACGTTTTTGCAGGTTGCCGGAATCTCGTATCCATATTTGAGATTGAGGGCAAGATCCACGCAGACAACGCCGTCGAGTACATCAACTTTGACACCCTTGGAAAGATTTTTCATGCCAAGCTTGCTGACTAATTCGTTGGTAATATTTCCGGCCATGGAGCTACCCCGTCCACTTCCGTTGCCGCAAGTCCTGCGATAATAGCTACCACCTCGTCTGCAATCTGCACGGTTCCGATTCCTTCGTCATCATATATCGTATAAGTGTTTCTTTTCTGAATTTTTGCCTCTGCCATCTTAAAGAACCTCCTCCTTGGCTGACTTTCCTTTATTATACCAAAAGTTTTCCGAAAATAAAAGTTTTTTTTATTCTTCTTCCTGTGCCGCGCACCACTCGCGTGCTGCCGGCGTGTTGGCAAGCCGCCCTGGCCGGTTTCGCGCAGACTCGGATGCATCTGGTCGCCGACTTCCCGCATCGCATCGATCACCTGATCCGGCGGAATGCGGCTTATGATTCCCGCAAGTGCCATGTCCGCCGCAGAAAGTGCATTCACGGAACCGATCACATTCCGCTTGACGCACGGGACCTCGACAAGACCGCCGACCGGGTCACACACGAGACCGAGCAGGTTCTTTAATGCCATCGCTGCCGCATGCGTGATCTGGGACGGAGTGCCGCCGCCAAGTGCGGTCAGTGCGCCTGCCGCCATCGCGCTTGCTGTTCCGATTTCGGCCTGGCAGCCGCCGGAAGCGCCCGCAATGTAGGCCCGCGCCGCAACGACCTGGCCGATACCGGCTGCCGTGTAGAGCGCACGCACGATCTGCTCATCCGCTGTCCCCTTCTCTTTCTGGTAATTCACGAGCACAGCCGGAAGCACACCGCACGCTCCTGCGGTCGGTGCTGCAACGATCCGCTTCATGCAGGCGTTTGACTCACCCATCGCAAGTGCAGATGCCATAACTTTTCCGACAAACGGTCCGCAGAGCGTGTTCCCGCTCTCGACATACGCACGCATCGTCTTTCCGGCGCCGCCCACAAGACCGCTTCTCGACTGCAGCGAACCGTCGTAATTCCGTTCAGCGCCTTTCATGGCTTCCCACATGCCGCGCATCGTCTCAATGGACTCTTCGCGGCTTACATTTCTCTCATTCATATCGTCCAGAAGGATAACTTCATCAAACGGCAGGTCTTTTTCCTGGCACTCCCGGACAATTTCTTCCAGTGAATTATAAGACATCGTCCTCTTCTCCTTCCGTTACGTTGATGTATGTTACCTTTACAATGCCCTCACGATGCTCCAGCCATTCCAGCGACTCTTTGGGAAGCGGCTGATCCATCTCCACGACCATGACGGCCGATCCGCCTCTCTTGTCGCGGTAGAGGGGACATATTCGCAATGTTGACTGACTTATGTGCCAGCATCGACGTAACCTCGGCTACGTGGCCCGGCTGGTCCAGATTGTGGACGATCAGGGTCGGAATCTCGCAGCTGCAGTTGACATCCAGCCCGTCGAGGCGGTTGATCATGATACGGCCGCCGCCAAGGGAGCACGCCTGCACCTCGAGCGTCCGGCCGCTCTTTCCCTTTACTTCCAGAACGACGCTGTTCGGATGGGCACTCGTCAGATTGGCGATGCCGAATGAATAGGAAAGACCCATCTTCCGGGCAATTTCAAAGCTGTCCGGAATCCGCTCTCATCCGGCCGCATGCCGAGAAGACCCGCGACGAGACCGCGGTCCGTTCCATGGCCCTTTCCCGTTGCGGCAAAGGAACCGTACATCAGTATTTTTGCTTCCACCGGCTGTTCCCCGAGAAGTTTCTGCGTCATCCATCCAATCCGCACTGCCCCCGCTGTGTGCGAACTCGACGGACCGACCATCACAGGGCCCAGAATATCGAATAAGTTCATTCCTTCTCCTTTTTAAGCGGCATCCCGCTCTTTTGTTCTTAGTTTTTGCTGAATTCGGTCAGCACAAGGTCTTTGTTTCGATCCTGTACCATGCCGACACTCCACGGATTGACAAAGAGAAGCAGCGGATTTCCCTTGAGGTCCATGACCTTCTTCATATCGGATGTACCTGAATACGGTCCAGGTTGATCTCCTCTTTGTTTGCGATCCAGCGGATGTGCTCATACGGCAGGTTCTCCAGACGGATATCCACGTTGTACTCGTTCTCCAGACGGTATTTTAAAACGTCAAACTGCAGGACGCCGACAACGCCGACGATGATCTCCTCCATGCCGCCTTTGTACTCCTGGAAAATCTGGATCGCACCTTCCTGTGCAATCTGGGAAATTCCCTTGACGAACTGTTTTCTCTTCATCGTATCGAGCTGGCGCACTCTTGCAAAATGCTCCGGCGCGAAGGTCGGAATTCCCTCGTATGCGAATTTTTTGCCCGGCATACAGATCGTATCTCCGATAGAGAAGATGCCCGGGTCAAATACACCGATGATATCGCCGGCGTATGCTTCATCAACAATATGACGGTCACTCGCCATCATCTGCTGCGGCTGGGAAAGACGCATTTTCTTTCCTCCCTGCACATGGAAGACTTCCATTCCGGCGTCGAATTTGCCGGAGCAGATGCGCATGAATGCGATACGGTCACGGTGTGCTTTGTTCATGTTTGCCTGGATTTTAAAGACAAACGCAGAGAAATCCTCTTTGACCGGATCGATCACGCCGCAGTCTGCCGTACGCGGAAGCGGCGGCATCGTCATCGTGAGGAAGTGCTGCAGAAAAGTCTCCACACCAAAGTTGGTGAGCGCAGATCCGAAGAATACCGGGGAGAGCTCTCCCTTGCTGACAAGCTCCTGGTCAAACTCTGCACTTGCGCCGTCGAGCAGCTCGATCTCATCCATAAGCTGTTCTTTCTGGTCCTCATCGACCACATCGAGAAGATGCGGATCGTCGATATCAATTTCTTCCTCGATACCTTCCTTCGTTCCCTTCATTGTATCGGAGAAGGTAAGGACTTTCTTTTTGTCACGTCGTAAACACCGCGGAATTTCTTTCCGGAACGATCGGCCAGTTGATCGGGCAGGTTGCAATGCCGAGCTCTTTTTCGATCTCGTCGAGCAGCTCGAAGGTATCGTTCGCATCGCGGTCCATCTTGTTGATGAAGGTAAAGATCGGGATGTGGCGCATGACACAGACTTTAAACAGCTTTCTGGTCTGTGCCTCGACACCCTTTGAGGCATCGATCACCATAACGGCGGAATCGGCTGCCATCAGGGTACGGTACGTATCCTCCGAGAAGTCCTGGTGTCCCGGGGTATCCAGAATGTTGATGCAGTAGCCGTCGTAATTGAACTGCAGAACGGAAGAGGTAACGGAAATACCACGCTCTTTCTCGATCTCCATCCAGTCGGATACGGCATGGCGCGCAGTCGCTTTTCCTTTTACGGAACCGGCGAGATTGATCGCTCCTCCGTACAGCAGGAATTTCTCAGTCAGTGTGGTTTTACCGGCATCCGGGTGGGAAATGATGGCAAAGGTACGCCGTCTTTCAATTTCTTTTGTATAATCAGGCACAGTTTTATCTCCTTTGGAATATAAAATCTTATTTACTATGTTTTCCATGTTTATGCTTTTTAGACATACTAATTTATTCTATTATATGCCACCATTCCTGTCAATCGTTATCTTGACAGTTCATTCATAATCGAAGCATAAATCTTCTGACTCCGGTTTTCCCAGTTGCTGCAGATCTTTTTGGCCGCCTCCTCGGACGGAACCGTCACGACAATCTCAAAAATAGTCGTCTTCCGCTCTCTTGCCTGACAGCGGACCTCGTAGTCATCTCCCGCGGTCTTGTAGTAATCGGCCACAACGGACGCTTTTTTTCGCAGTTCATAGGAGTGTTCCTTCATATAGCGGTCGATTTCCTCCCGGATTTCCGGAGAGATCTCGTTTTCGAAGAAGGAAAGCGTCTTGCTGCCCTCCTCAGTCATGTGGTAGTACGAGGTGTTGCGCACCTTCTCGATCTCGATCAGCTTTGTATCCTGCAGCTCGCTTAACGCCTCCTGGAGATGAAAGTAGTTCGTGTACTCTTTTTCCAGGATAAAATCCGAAATCTGTGTATTTGACAGCGGAAAATTCACATTCTGCAGCATGTAGAGAATAATCAGTTTGTATAACGTAAAGGATGATTCAATCACGGTGTGTTTCCTCCTTTTTCTTCGTCCAGAAGCTGTCCCTGATACGCATGTTCTTCTTTCATGCGATGATGCAGCTCATTTAAGACGGCGCGTTTTGCCTGGCTCCATGTTGGTGCAATCAGAAGATCCCCGGGGCCGTCTCCCGTCACACGGTGGATCACAAGATCGGGACGGAGGCGCCGCAGACAGTCGATGACAAGGGTAAGATACGCCTCCTGCTCCAGCACCTCAAATTTTCCGGCCGCGTAGTCCGCCGCAAGATCCGTGTTTTTCAGCACATGAAGCAGCTGAAGCTTGATGCCGGAAATGGAAAGTCCATTCAGGTAATCCATTGTTGCAAAGACTTCTTCCTGTCCCTCCCCCGGCAGACCGAGGATCGTGTGGACAATCACGAGAATCCCCCGCCTGTGCAGCTCGTTTACTGCCTGTTCAAAACAGGAAAGCGGATAGCCCCTTCGGATATACTGTGCCGTTTTTTCATGCATCGTCTGCAGTCCCAGCTCCAACCAGACCGGTTTGATCCGGTTCAGCTCTTCTAACAGAGAAAGAACCTCTTCCCCTAAGCAGTCCGGTCTCGTTCCGATCGAAAGGACCACGACCTCCTCGTCCGAAATTGCCTCCCGGAAAATTTTTTCCAGATATTCCACCGGCGCGTACGTGTTCGTATACGCCTGGAAATAGGCGATGAACTTATGCACCGGCCGCTTTTGCTGCAGGAGGGATTTCTGCTCCCGGATCTGTTCCGGGATGGATTTGTTTCTGTCCCCGGCAAAATCACCGGAGCCGCCCGCACTGCAGAAAATGCAGCCCCGGTCACCGCAGGTGCCGTCCCGGTTCGGACACGTCATCCCGCCGTCGAGCGAGAGCTTGTACACTTTTTCCCCGAACGTCTTTTTCAGATAGGCGTCCAGCGAATAATACGGCTTTCCAAGCCAGTCTGTCATGATTTCTTCCCCTTTTATTCGATGTCTTTTCCAATTTTTTTTGAAGTTTTCCCGGATCTTCTGCTCATAGCCGTTCGTTCCAAGATGAAGGAAACGGCTTCCTAAGATCTCGTCCGGCAGATACTGCTGCTCGACGTAGTGATTCGGGTAATCATGTGCATACTGATAGCCTTGACCGTGGCCGAGTTTTGCAGAACCTTTGTAATGGGCGTCCTGCAGATGCGGCGGAACCGACGTCCGCACACTTCCGACCGTCTTCATCGCCGCAAAGACTGCCTCGCACGAAGAATTACTCTTCGGTGCACAGGCAACATACGTGGCTGCCTCCGCCAGAATAATCTGCGCCTCCGGCATGCCGACGCGTTCCACGGCAAGGGACGCGGAAACTGCTACATTTAAGGCATTCGGATCGGCAAGGCCGACATCCTCCGCCGCGCAGATCATGATGCGGCGGGCGATAAACTTGATATCCTCCCCGGCATACAGCATTTTGGCCAGATAAAAGACCGCCGCATCCGGGTCAGAACCGCGCATGCTCTTAATAAATGCAGAGATCGTATCGTAATGCTGATCGCCCGTCTTGTCGTACCGCACGACGCGCTTCTGGATGCACTCCGATGCCGTTTCGAGATCGATATGGATTTTTCCGTCCGCCTGACGTTCCGTCGAGAGGACGCCCAGCTCGATTGCATTTAAGGCCGCTCTCGCGTCACCGCCTGCGATGTCGGCGAGGAACTCTTTTGCATCCGCATCGAGCACAACGTTGTACGTCCCGAGCCCCTTTACCGGGTCCGTCACCGCGCGCTCCAGCAGTTTTTCGATGTCCTCTTTTTCGAGCGGCTTTAATTCAAAGATAATGGAACGCGAAATCAGCGCCCCGTTGACCTCGAAATACGGGTTTTCCGTCGTCGCGCCAATCAGAACGAGTGTGCCGTCCTCCACAAACGGAAGCAGATAATCCTGTTGCCCCTTGTTGAAGCGGTGGATCTCGTCGACAAAAAGAATCGTCTTTTTGCCGTACATGCCGATCCGCTGCTGCGCTTCTTTTACGACTTCTTCCATATCCTTTTTGCCGGCTGTCGTGGCATTCAGCTGGGTAAACTCTGCGCTTGTCGTGTTGGCGATGACGCGGGCAAGCGTCGTTTTTCCCGTTCCCGGAGGCCGTAGAAAATGACGGAGCCAAGTTTATCCGCCTTGATCGCACGGTACAACAGCTTTCCAGGGCCGATGATGTGCTCCTGTCCAACCACCTCGTCCAGCGTTGTCGGGCGCATGCGCGATGCGAGGGGGGACTCTTTTTCCATTGTGGTTTCTTTCATATAATCAAACAAATCCATGTATTTTTCACCCCATTTTTCTTCCTGCCATTTATCTTATCACATTTTGGCGGGTATCCTCAACCCCTTAATCTCGGATTCTCCGCAACTATGTTCGATGGAATCCGCGGAAGCTATTCTTCAATCAGCTCACGCACCGTCACAAACGTGTATCCCTCTTCTTTTAATTCTTTTAAGATCCGCCGCAGCGCTTCCACCGTCGCGCGGTAGCCGTCATGCATGAGAATAATGCTGCCATCCTTCACATTCGGAAGCACCACGCTGCAGATCGACGCGGTGTTCTGGCTCTCCCAGTCGCGGGAATCCACATCCCAGAGTACCGGATCATCGTCACTGCAAGGTCCAGCCCCTCTCTCCATTCCCCGAACGGCGGACGGATATAGACGGGATATTCCCCTGTGATCTCGTAGATTGCATTGCTTGTTTTCACGACCTCCTCCCTCGCTTCCTCTTCTGATACTTTCGTAAGCTGAACATGATGAAACGTATGATTTCCGATCAGATGGCCTTCCGCATGCATCCGGCGGACGATTTCTTCGTTTCCGGCAAGACACTGCCCCTGCAGAAAAAAACGTTGCCGGAATTTCATTTTCTTTTAAAATTTCAAGCACCTCCGGCGTATAGCACGCATTCGGCCCGTCATCAAATGTCAGCGCCGCACGGCGGGGCACACTTTTTTCTACTTCCGCCGCTGTCTCTTTCGCGCCTTCTCTTTCACACCGTGCCAGCTCTGCAAACAGAATAGCCGCCATTATCACAGCCAGAAGCGGCAGAGGAACGTGCCGCACTTTTCGGAATCTCCGCATGGTCTGCCCTTCGCACTTTCTTCTGCATTCTCTGTATTATATGAAAAACAGGAGAAAAGATGCCGCACCCGGCGGTTCTTTTCTCCTGTTTTTGTTCTTTATGTATCCTGTACCTGAAGAATATACGTACCGGACGCAGTATCCTGGTAAACGATATCTCCGATGGACTGCAGCAGCGATTCGTTCAGCGCATCGCCATATTTCTCCTTTTCTTTGCTTCCCACAAAAATGTAGGTCACATGATACTGCTCCAGCAGGCGCAGCACTTCATTCGTATCGGTCGAGGTGTACATCTGTTTCACATCCTCGGCGCGGACATTTTAAGTCTGCGGGATCCCCTCTCCAGAGCCATTCATGGACATACCATCCAAGCACGGTCGGAAGACCGGTCATTGCGGAAACGCGCTCGTAATCGCTGTAGCTGTCGCCGTTCGCCTCAAGCACAACCGGCTGTCCTTCTATTGTTTCATCCAGCCAGCGGATGGCACCTGCGTCCTCGGAAAAGACATTTTCCAGATACGCTGTCGCATCGAGTCCGCGGTACTCGGACAGAGCGAAAATATTTCCGAACCAGGAGTACACGCTCGTTCCAAAATAGCCGAAGGTCCATAAAAGCAGTACCAGCCCGATTCCGCCGAACACCTGCAGAATCCGCTCTTTTTTCCAGAGCAGGAACCGCGTGATGATGTAGCTCATGCAGATGCCGAACAGGATAAATGCCTGATACGTCAGCTTGAACATCGTGTTGGAGCGCGCATACGATTCTTCGTAGATATCGCGCACATAGACGAGCTCTGGAATAATGATAAGGCCGATGGCACAGAGGCCTAAAATACCGATCACCATATCGCTCACCGCAATCTCTCTCCAGAAATTACAGAAGGCAGAAACTTTTTTTGGCTTTTCTGCCGTTTCTTTTTCGCCCGGCTCCGGTTTTTTTTCTCCCAGAATCAGGCAACGGCCTGCTCTTCCACCTCTTCCTGCGTCTTTCCATCGGCAAGTACAATCTGTCCCTGCCGCTCCATGCCCGGAAGATGACAGTTTTTCCGCCATGCTAGCAGAACGGCTGCGATAAACAGCACAACGAGCACCGTCGGAAGGCCCCAGAGAATCGCCAGCTGATACAGCATCGAATGGTGCTTGGCAATGCCGACACCGGAAACCATCGTCTCAAACTTCATTGTAAACGGAAGGGCGACAATCGTTCCAATTGCAAAAACTTCTGCAGCCTGCAGGAGAACCGTTCCGATCGTCTCTTTCGCCCGCGCATGATACCGGTACAGCGCACCGTACAGAGAGAAGCCTGCAATCACGACGAAATAGATAACAAAATCCCAGTAGTTGGACCAGTGGAACACACCGATCAGAAAGCCCGCCGCGATGATCTGTGGCTGAAGCAGAACGTCTTTTAACGACCATTTCCACTCTTTTTCCGGATCACGGCAGGTATTTTTCACGTAGGAATATAAAAGGCCCAGCACCAGCAGGACGAACATGACATTCACCACATGGGCATGCAGGTCGCCGAGCACAAAGGAATACGATGGAAACTCATGAATCGTGCGGTCATTTTCCACAAGCGGGTCATACCCGATATAGCGGGTCGAACTCGGGAACCAGTAAGCCGATTCGTTCAGTCCCAGCCACTGTCGGATGCAGCCGTAAATCACATAGTGCATATTTCCTGCAAGGGAAACGGCGCCTCCCGAAAGAAGACCGCCAAGCACCGGTGCAATCTGGCTTTTATTGCCGCCCTCTTTCCGGATGCAGTGGCACGCACGCGACTCTGCCAGATGTAGGTGATCGAAAACGGCAGAACAAACGCGAACGATGCCACCATCGTACGCATCAGATGGTACGTCTGCTTTACATCCGTGAAGGTAATCTTCGTCAGAAATACGGCATAGAACTGGCCGCCGTAATAGTAGTTAATACCGCTTCCGCTGTACCAGAGATCCTCTGCCGGAACGGCGGTGCTGCGCATCATGGCCTTCATAAAACCATAATCCATGAATTTTTCGGTTCCGTGTGCCTCCGGGTGAAAGCCCGCAAGGTAGGTCCAGAGAAGGAAAAGGACGAAAACAACACTTCTTCCATCATCAGAAAGTCGATTTCCGGCGCATGGACGCGTACCTTAAAGCAATCCGAAAATCCAAGAAGCCAGGATCAGTACACCAACTGTGATCAGGCAGACCGGTGCGGTAAACGGAACCAGTCCGAAGCTTCCAAGAGCAAATACAGCAAAACCGGAAACAACGATGCCAAGCACTTTAGAAAACATCCATCCCCGGTCATGAAACCGCGGAAACAGCGCTGCGGCAGCCGGATAAAATCCAATACCGAGCACCAGGGTCATAAGCCACCACTCAGGAACGGAACGTTGTCCGTTCCAAGAAGCGGCGTTGTGGCCAGCACAAGCAACACCAGCAGAATGCCGGAAACTGTCGTCTTTTTGCTCATCTTTAATTATCTTCCTCTGTCATTGTGTAGACATGACGTTTTCTTGCCATCTCATCGCTTGCAAGATACTCGTCGTAGGTGGTCATCTTATCGATCAGCGCGCCGTTCGGAAGGATCTCCATGATACGGTTTGCTGTGGTCTGTACAAACTGATGGTCGTGGCAGGTGAACAGCAGCACGCCCGGGAATTTGATCAGACCGTTGTTCAGTGCAGTGATGGACTCCATATCCAGATGGTTGGTCGGCTCGTCAAGAACGAGAACGTTTGCACCGGAAATCATCATCTTGGAGAGCAGGCAGCGCACTTTCTCTCCTCCGGAAAGGACTCTGACACGTTTCACGCCGTCCTCACCGGCAAAAAGCATTCTTCCGAGGAATCCGCGGACATACGTTACGTCCTTGATCTCGAATACTGGGTCAGCCAGTCTGCGATAGTCAGGTCGCAGTCGAATTCTGCGGTGTTGTCCTTCGGGAAGTAAGCCTGTGTGGTGGTTACGCCCCATTTGTAGTAACCGGAATCCGGCTCTTCTTCTCCGGTCAGAATCTTGAACAGCATGGTGATCGCCTGCTCGTTGCTTCCGACGAAAGCAACTTTATCTTCTCTTCCGAGGGTGAAGCTTAAGTTATCCAGGATTTTCACGCCGTCTACGGTTTTGGTCAGTCCCTCTACCTGCAGAACGTCGTTTCCGATCTCACGGTTCGGACGGAAATCGATGTAAGGATATTTCCGGCTGGACGGTTTGATATCGTCGAGCTGGATTTTCTCCAGGGCTTTCTTACGGGAAGTAGCCTGTTTACTCTTCGATGCGTTGGCGCTGAATCTAGAGATGAAGTCCTGTAACTCTTTGATCTTCTCCTCTTTCTTCTTGTTCGCCTCTTTCATCTGTTTTACCAGCAGCTGGCTGGACTCAAACCAGAAGTCGTAGTTTCCGGCATAGAGCTGGATTTTTCCGTAATCTATATCTGCGATCTGGGTGCAGACTTTATTCAGGAAGTAACGGTCGTGGGATACAACGATAACGGTATTCTCGAAGTTGATCAGGAACTCCTCAAGCCACTCGATCGCATCGAGGTCCAGGTGGTTGGTCGGCTCGTCGAGAAGAAGGATATCCGGGTTTCCGAACAGGCTCTTGCAAGAAGAACTTTGACCTTCTGGCTGCCGGTCAGGTCTGCCATCTGTGCGTAGTGCAGTTCCGGCTCAATGCCAAGGCGTTTAAGAGCTGCTCTGCATCGGTCTCTGCCTCCCAGCCGTTCATCTCTGCAAACTCACCCTCGAGCTCGCTCGCTTTGATACCGTCCTCATCGGTGAAGTCTTCTTTTGCGTACAGCGCCTCTTTCTCTTTCATGATCTCATAGAGACGGGCATTTCCCATGATAACGGTGTCGAGTACCGGATAGCTGTCGTATTTGAAGTGGTCCTGCTCGAGGAAGGAAAGACGCTGGCCCGGTGTGATGGTTACGTCTCCGTTTGTCGGTTCAAGCTGGCCGGACAGGATTTTCAGGAAGGTTGATTTTCCCGCTCCGTTGGCACCGATCATCCGTAGCAGTTTCCCTCGGTGAATTTGATATTGACATCTTCAAACAACGCTTTTTTTCCGACACGAAGTGTCACATTATTTGCTGCAATCATACTTTTTAAAACCTCATTTTCTTATTCTTAATTGTAAACGTGAAGTTACCGCCGGGGTTTCCCGGTCATACGGAGTATAGTCTACCATAGGTTTCCGTTTTCTGGCAAGTAGGGAAAGTCCTTATTCTTCGTCTTTTTCACCGGAAATTGTAAAAAAAGCTGTCATCCCGGTCTTTTTGTCGATCAGTTCATTGTACTGCAGGCATTCATACTGCCGTTCGTACTCGAGATCCTCCTCCGGCGCATCGCTGTCGTTCCAGCGGTACCAGGTTCCGTCACTTGCTAAAAAGCCCGAGGTGATTGAGCGCCGGCATCTTCTCGCGCAGGTCAAGCAGATACTCATTGTACGGCGTCAGTTCCAGGCCGGTAAGGCTTAACGCATAGCTTGAGAGATAGTTTGTGCTGATCCAGACATTGCTCTCGGATTTCATGCTGTAGTTGGTCCAGATGGAGAACGGGGTTCCATAGAACTTCTCCTGATCCTCGACCGAAAGATTCTGATAGCGTCTCCGGCAATCCATGTTTCAAACGCATCCGGCAGTTTCGGGGAATGATCGCCGAACATAATGATCATCGTCGGCTCGTCCACCTGCTGGAAATACCGGATCAGATAGGAAATTGCCTCATCGGAAAGCTTTAACAGGGAGAAATACTGATCGGCCTCATCACTGTCGTAGCCGTTGCAGTTGATATCCGCCTGGAAATAACGGTTCGTGTAGCCACTGTGGTTCTGCATCGTCACATCAAAGAGGAAGAACGGGCTGCCCGGCTCCTTGTTCTCGTAGGTTTCCACGATCTTCTCATAGTTCGCCTGATCGCTGATCATGCCGCGGTACCGCTTGGCCGTATCGGAGAACTGATCAATCGAGATGAAATCATCAAAATCAAGGAAACGGTATGCCGTGCTCCGCTTCCAGTTTGTCGCCTTGTTCGGATGCATCGCAATTGCCTGATAACCCTGGTCTTTTAACGTCGTGACAAGGGAATACTGGCTGTGCGTAAAGTAGCTGACGTACGGCACCATGCCCGGGAACCGCTTGCAGGAG
>ENA-OPZM01000400-OPZM01000400.1-human-gut-metagenome-genome-assembly--contig:-NODE-400-length-19042-cov-6.044198_pt1 | contig 19042 bp, 27 predicted proteins | sample MGYA00242478_ERZ504493 | MGnify/ENA primary metagenome ERZ504493 (study PRJEB26092, sample SAMD00036227) | human gut metagenome | host: Homo sapiens | study: EMG produced TPA metagenomics assembly of...
AGTACCTTTTTCTTTTTGCCAAATAAAAAATAAAACAATCGGATGGGAATCGAAAGCCCGTTTAGAAAACAGTTCAGTGAACTGTTTTTAGGGCGTAGCGTTGATCCAAGTTAAGCCTAAACGCTTTAGACAAAGACGAGATTTGCAACTTCTGTATCACAAAGTAATCATCCGCTCCACTAAAAGGTACTCGAAAACGAGTACCTTTTCTTTTTGCACATTTTACTGCGTTCAAATTTAAACACAACATCAATCAAATCAGAACATTTTTATAAAGCTTACAATTTAATTGCAATGGGAGAACACGGTTCTTCCCTACAAAATGACAACTACTTTATTTCATTTATATATTATTTGATAAAATTATAATCTTACCAATCAAAACTTTTTCTTTAACTTAGCAAGCTTTTTTTCGGCATCTTTATATCCGCCTTTGACGGCTTTTTCATAGGCTTTTACGGCCTCTTCCCTATTGCCTGTTTTTGCATAATATTCACCCAAAGCGAATGATGCTGACGCTATGCCGTTATCGGCGGCAATTTTATAGTACTCCATTGCAAGTTTCGGATTGCGGGTAACACCTCTGCCGTCCATAAGAATATCTGCAATTTTGGACGCTCCATTCGCACTGCCAAGGTCTGCGGCTTTTTTGTACCACATAGCCGCCTGTTCGGGATTTTTGACACCGTTCACGGAAAATTCAGCCATCCACAATACGGCAGGAAGATAATCGAAATCGGTTGCAAGGGTATTCATTATATTTTTAGCACGGGCAACGGTTTCAACGGTCGGATTTTTCAAAAGCCGTCTTGCCTTCATGTATTCAAGCTCGCACATTTCTTTTCTGTTCTGAACGCTTGTACCGTGCAGAATCGTGCTTACATCGCTCTTAAATTCGCCGTCATTTGGTTTTTCAGGGGGCTGATATTTTTTCATTTTATCAAACAAGTTCATGACTCTCCTCCTTATCGTTCAATCCATACTAAGATTATAAATGAAAACTGCGAATTTATAAATCTGTTTGGGCATTATATTCAAAAAGCATATTGATTTTATCCTTAAATTCGATTATAATTTACTTGTAAACATAAAAACCACTTGTTTTTTAAGGAGATAACGATGAATATATTTGACAACATTGCCGCTAATCTTTCATTAAAGTATGAAAATTCGGAATTTTATAAAAACAAACTCATCAAACGATACAAGCCACTCATCACACCGGGTGTAAAGTCACAGGACGAGCTTATCATTTCTCTTGAAAAGCACTTTGACCTTGAACTAACCGACAAGGCTGTTATGAGCAAGACTTTTCTTGAACTCTGCGTTATGGGCAACATTGATTGCGATGAGCCTGATATGATTGATTTTGAGATTTACAGAGTTGTGAGGAATTCAAAGAGCGAGGCACTTTATGCCTGCGAAAAATATGACCTCGATGATGACGACATTTTTATAATTTTTGAGGAGCATAACAACTTCTTTATCAGTAACTCGCAGATTGTCGAGATGTTGCTTATCATCAAAGAGGGTGTTTCTGCCGAGGACTATGAGAATGAAACTCCCGAATTTCTCAACTACATCCGTGTCTGCCGTTACTTCTGCCAGACAAATTTTTTTAAGCTCAACAAGGCTATTACATATGACGAGTTCGATATGATTGACATTCCCGAAGATGAAAGCGATTCTGACGATGCCGATTATTTTGACGAGTCTGATGATAAAGCTGACGATTTCACAGATGCAATTGAGTTTTAATTTTTGAATTTTCACTTTTCGACTTAACAAAATAGCAAAAAAATTACGAGGAAGGTTTTATGCCTTCCTCGTTTTTGTTTACTGCAAATCACTTTCTGAAAGATGAATTCTATCAAAAGTAGCGTCTTTAAAATCGTCTGAAAATGCATTTATTACCAAGGTATGTAAGTTGTAGTAGTACTGAATACCATTTTCATTAAATACATATGTTGTTTCGTTGCTGTTCTTACATTTTCCAACCAACCTGTTAGAAACAACAGGATTTGCGTCAATCAATGGTGCAATCAAAACATCCGCCAAAACACATAATATCACTACAGGCATCACTATTTTTATTGGAGCAGGTTTCTTTTTCGGATTAACCTGAACAAAATTCTGAGAATATTCAACATTTGTACTACTATCTGAATTAGCAGAATTATTTACAGTGACATTTTGAACATTACTGTCTGTCGTGTTTGTCACAGGTTCAGTTGAACTATTAACACTGTCACTTGGCTCTGCCGCAGAAACAAATTATTCAAGAAACGAGCTTATCAATGTAATCCTCAGTCACGGCGTTGAAAACATCATAATAGAATAATCAAACTTTTTATCGGGAAGGAGAAATCCTTCCCTTTTTTCATACTACGGACTGAACCGCAACAACTTTAAAGCAATGTTCCTCATTGTCTGCATAAATCTGCGCCGAGAAGAACTCGTCCATATTGCAGAAAAGTCCATACGATTCAATTCCTACATCTTCATCCCTGTCAAGGCGAGCAAGCACTTCGTTGATTTCATCGGTAAATGCAACGATTTCTCCCACATTTTCGGGAATCCACTGCACACCGTCAATTCCGATTATCATTTCCTCATCCCACTTTTTGCGACACTTTTTAAATGCTTTTTCATCATCAACATAAATATATCTTTCGATATATTCTTGATTTCCTCAGCTTCATCGTGATACTTTTCAAAATCAAATGCGATAACAAGAAACATTTCACTATTCCACAAATTTGAAATTGCGAAGTCCTTTTTCTCAACAATGTCGCCAAAATCAAAAACATTGTCCATACAGGTTTTATCGTCAATGTACTGGGATAACCACAAATCAATGCCGTCAAAATAAGCTATTTTTCCGTACTTGAAGTCCTTTTCGCCCGAATTTTCAAGGCAATCAAAAATGCTTGGAACTCTATCAGGAAAACACGCCACCGTGATAAATTCCTCATCGGAACAGTTGCCGATATTCACAAATTTTCCGCTGCAGGTGATGTCAATTGTGAATCCGCCGTGATTACCGAGCTTCCGGATTATCTCGCCCGCACTTTCGTCTTCGGTTTCAAAAAGCGTTTCATCGCCCTCAATATCAATATGCAAATCAAAGTCAGCGTTTTCACATCTCTTCGACATCGTTGCATAGGAAAGCAGCGCCAAAAGGTATGCACGGATACCCTTGATTGCTTCGGGATTTTGCGGTGCGTTTTCAAACACAAGCTTTTCGTGGATCTTTCTTTTACAATTCATTAACATAATAATTTCCGCCTTTCATTAACTTAGTAACAATTATTGTTATTGCCCTTTTAATTAGTTTTTTCCTTTCCTTTTCTTTAATAATATTATACCATAAACCACTGTCCCATTATCTACCCTCTGCTCTAAAAAACGGCTTATTTATGCGGTTTTTTTGCGAAAATTCTTCATTTATTAAAAACAGAACATCTTGACAAATGTGTGAATTTTTTGTACAATTTAAAAGTCTGTTTTTATAGGAGAGAATTCGTTTATGGAAAGAGAAAATTTTAAATCCCGACTTGGGTTTATCCTTGTAAGTGCGGGTTGCGCTATCGGAATCGGCAATGTGTGGCGATTTCCGTATGTTGCAGGACAGAACGGCGGCGGACTATTTGTACTTTTGTACCTAATCTTCCTCGTTCTTATGGGTGTTCCTGTTTTGACAATGGAACTTGCAGTCGGAAGAGCGAGCAGAAAAAGTGCTGTTCTCGCTACAAAAAACTTGAAAAGCCAAAGAGCAAGTGGCACATTCACGGCTGGTTCTGTATGCTCGGATGCTACCTTTTGATGATGTACTACACCACGGTTTCGGGTTGGATGACGAGCTACTTCTACAAATTTGCGACGGGTTCATTTGAAAGCGGAATGACCTCGGAGCAAGTTGGCGGAGTATTCAACGAATTGCAGTCAAATCCGCTTGAAATGGTAATTTGGATGGCGATTATCACCGTCCTCGGATTCCTTGTTTGCAGCAGAGGTATTCAAAAGGGCATTGAAAAAGTCAGCAAAGTTATGATGATTGCGTTGCTCATACTCATTCTTGTACTCGCAGGCAACAGCTTATTCCTTTCGGGTGCAGGCGAGGGACTCAGCTTCTACCTTATTCCCGATTTGGACAAGGTGAATGAAATCGGACTTGGCAATGTTATTTCATCCGCTATGAATCAGGCATTCTTCACACTCAGCCTTGGCATTGCGGCAATGGAAATTTTCGGCAGTTATATGTCAAAAGACCACACTCTGCCGAGTGAGTCAATCAAAATTTGCGCACTTGACACATTTGTTGCAATTATGGCAGGTCTTATCATCTTCCCCGCTTGTTTTTCATACGGTGTTCAGCCCGACCAAGGCCCTGCTCTGATTTTCGTAACACTTCCGAATGTGTTCGTAAATATGGCAGGCGGAAGAATTTGGGGTACTCTGTTCTTCCTGTTTATGACTTTTGCGTGCTTCTCAACAATCATTGCCGTGTTTGAAAACATTATTTCGTTCTGGATTGATATGTTCGGCATCAGCAGAAAGAAGTCTGTTCTTATCAACACAATCATCATTCTTATCGCAAGTTTGCCGTGTGTGTTCGGTTTCAATATTTGGAGCGGTTTCCAAATTTTCGGTCAGAATGTTCTCGGTATGGAAGATTTTCTCGTAAGCAATATCCTTCTTCCTGTAGGTTCGCTTGTGTATCTCCTCTTCTGCGTTACAAAATTCGGTTGGGGATTTGACAACTACCTTGATGAGTGTAACACCGGTAAAGGCATTAAATTTTCAAAGGCTTTAAAGCCGTATTTCAAGTATGTACTCCCTGTTCTTGTACTGATTTTGATTGTTCAGGGATTCATAAAATAAGTTAATATATTTCTTTAAAAGCAAAATCCCGACAGTATGTTTTTGATACTGTCGGGATTTTTTATGTCCGCATTTATTAAATTTACTTTTTACGATTAAACTTTTTCACCTTTTCGGAAAGCTCGACAAGCTCTTCTTTTGAAAGTTCGGGAAGATGTTCAAGGTCATCAAGAAACTTTGCACTGCTTTCATCAGCACGAAGTTTTGTACTTTCCACATAGTAGCTTGTGATTACACCGGGGACTACCGCAATGATGAGAATTGAACATACGGAAAGAAAGATTGAAAGCACTCTGCCGACAAGCGTTGTTGCAAGCACATCGCCAAGTCCTATTGTTGTGGCAACGCTGAAGCAGTACCATATGCTGTCAAAAAGCCGAGTTATGTTCGGTTCAAAAATCCATATTGCAACACTCACCGCAAAAAATACGATAACATAACTGCACAAAAGCTTGATTGCACCCGTCCGTTTGAGGACAATTTTCAACAGTTTTGTCTTTTTCAAAGCACCACCCCATTTGTATAAATTATAGCAATTAAAATTACCTCCGTCAAGGCGGTGGATATACAGCTTTAAGAATAGAATCATTTGAAAGTGAAATTGTCCTATCGGACAGTTGAGGATGACATACCGAATAAAAATAAAACCGACCTGTCATAACAACAAGTCGGCTTTACTTCTGAAATATAAAATGAAATGAAAAATTAAAATTAACGATTAATCGGAATATTTTCTGATTTTGAGATAAATTCCCCTGTCATCGGCAATTTTCTGACAAGCCTTGATGTCCTCCTCGGGGATTGTATCTACGATTGAAAACTGCGTATGTTCAAAATATTTCTTTGCATCCTCTGCAAATTTGAGCATTGACTCATACGCATGGTCAAAAACAGGACGGCAAACTTCGTCATACTTTTCCGATGAACAGGTATTGAGGCTGATTGAAACAGAATCAATATACTTTGAAATCAACTCAGCTGTGGGCTTGTTGTTGATTCTGTCAGAAAGACCGTTTGTGTTGAGTCTGAGTTTGATGTCGGGGTGCTTTTCCCTTACATATTTTGCGGTTTCAAGCATATTGTCAAGAGCTGAAGTCGGTTCGCCGTAGCCACAGAATACAAGCTCCTTGTAGCCTGTGAAATCAAAATCATCAACAGCCTTTTTAATATCCTCCATACTCGGATCATGCTTGTGCCAGAGTGTATCTGCACTGCCGACCGAATCGGTATTGTTGCGGATACAGAATGTGCATCTGCAAGGGCATTTGTTCGTCAGATTAGCATAGATAGATGTTTTGTACACATAAAGAATATCTGCCATTATGTTTTCTTCTCCTTATTGAAACTCACATTAAAGCGAGAGTTTTTTCTTGAAATTGATTTTATCAAGACCGATGCCTACAACAATGTAGATTAATGCTCCTACACCGGGCTGCAACCAGCAAGTGGGAAGTTCCGCAATTGCGGCACCAAAGTCATACATAAGACCGTTTGCAATAAAGTAACCGCCGATTGTAACGATTGTTGTTGGAATGAGCATAAGAAGTGATGACGGACTGATGATTTTTTCATCTTTGCCACGCTTCTTCATCGCCATTCTGCAAAGCACAAACGGAACTGCGTTGACAGCCTTGATAATAGCTGTTGGGATTGCCCAATGCGGATAACCCGAAATAAGTCGGCAAGAGCGCCGCCGATTGATGACGCGATAATTCCGAATGGACCGGGAAGAATACTTGCGGCGAGATAAATCATAGAGTCGCCTGCATGAGAGTATCCAAGCGGTGACGGAATCTTGATAAAAGCAGTTGTAACGGTAATAAGAGCCGCACACATTGCCGTAATTGCAATCAGCTTTACATTATATTTTGAATCGGTTTTTGAAACAGTTTTAGCAGTCATAGTAATTTCCTCACAAAAGCATTTTTAAATGTTTTTCAAATTCAATACCCTCGTTGCGGTGAATACCGAGTTTAACGGTTTCACAAAGAGAGGTCTGTATGAATTTTACCGCCAGATTTACGGTATCTTTCAGGCTGTCACCACGGAGCAGTCCCGAAAAGACAACCGAGGCAAACAAGTCGCCTGTACCCGAATAGCTTCCGCCCGTCTTTTCACAGCTGACACAAAACACCTCATCATCGGCTGCAATAAGATTGTTAATCTTTGTAACCTCATCGGAAATTTTATGCTCAATGCCTGTAACAATCACGGTTTTCACCTTGTAGAGTTTCAAAAGCTTTTTTGCAAGCTCTGCAACCGTATCGAGAAAATCGGGAGAATCGGCATTTTTAATCAGTTCTGAATAGTCGGTATCGCACAGAATACAACATTCGGTAAGGTTCGGGGTGATTACATCGGCAACAGAAACGAGTTTTTTCATCTTTTTGCCGAGAGTTTCGGTATAAAGACTGTAGGTTCTTCCACCGTCACCGAGAACCGGATCCACAAGTACAAGCGTGTCGTCGGTTTCAAAGCTGTCTATAAATGAAAGAATTTTGTCCACCTGCTTTTCGCTTGAAAGGAAACCCGTATAGATTCCGTCAGGCTGAAAGCCGAGTTTTTTCCATTCACTTGTGTAATAATCAAGCTTATCAGTGCAATCGTTGCAGTAAAAGCTTTCAAATCCCGTCTGACTTGTCAAAACGGCTGTCGGCATAGGACACGCCTGAATGCCCATTACGGACAAAACAGAGATTGCCGCCGTCAGCGAACACTTTCCAAGCCCTGAGAGATCATTGATTAATACAGCTTTTTTTGTCATCATACCACGCCTTAAAATTTCTGAACAGTTCAACATTTATCTTGTGATGTTGTCATTATACAACACCACTGTCATTATTTGTATGTACAATTTTCAGAATTTTTATAGGTACAGTTTGTAAGATGCAAAAAAAAAAGGCGCCTCACATTGAAGGTGCCTTTTCATATTAATGGGTTTACCCAGTACCACGCATGCGTGGCACTGGGTAAACCCATTAATTTAAAAGCAACGAAGTTTTTGCTCCGTTGCTTTTTTGTTAACCTATAAAATCATTAAAAGATTTCTGCGCTATATCCGATACTATTCTCTGCATTTCAGAACGGGAATTTGCGTTTCTCGCCCTGTCAATGCAGCTTTCACGGTACTTTTTCGGCATACTTGAAAAGACAAACATTGCGTCGGGATTTTCGCCGAGTGCCATTGTAAAGCCAAGCGGCAAATCCCATTTTTCTCCGAGTATTTCTGCAGTTCTGTTCACCGTAATCACCCCTGTTTTAGTTTTTGCATAGGGATTTAAGATACAACAGAGAATAATCGGAAAATATAAACTGAAAATAAAATTACTTCTGCTCTGAAACAACAGCAAAGAATACAAGGTCGGAGTCGCTGTCATTAATAAGGCTGTGTGTATGACCTTTCGGGCAATAGTGGCACACGCCTGCTTCAACCCTTTCATACTCACCGTCCATAAGCACCTTGCCTGTTCCCTCAATGATGTAGAACATTTCGCAGTTGACTTCGTGAGTGTGAAGTCCGATTGACGCACCGCTTTCAAGGCGACCGTGCATAATCATATTTCTGTCATCCGTGAATTTCTTTACGGCATATGCCTTTTCTCCGCCTTTAAAATTCGGCAAAATTTGTTCTTCCATATTCTTGAAATCAATAATCATATTTCTTGTCCTCCTGATTAAATTGAAATTTTAAAGTTCTTTATAATAAGGACAGATGTCCTCATAGTGACCGTCCTTCATCAAAAAGCCTTTCGGAATAACTCCGAGTTTTACAAAGCCAAGGCTTTCATAAAGTTTTCTTGCAGGTTTGTTGGTTCTCACAACAGCATTGAACTGCAAAATTTTGAAGCCGTATTTTTTAGCACGCTCAAGGCAATCCGACACAAGCTTTCTGCCGACACCTTGTCCCCTTGACGATGAGGAAACCGCATAGCTTGCATTACAAATATGACCGCATCTGCCGACATTATTTGGATGAAGAATATACATTCCGAGAACCTCGCCGTTTTCATCGGTTGCAACGGGACAACAAGTTTGCTCTGCAAAAAACTTTTTTCCGCTTTCAAAATCAAGTTCTTCAGTCTGCGGAAAGGCAACTCCGTCCCTTACAACTTCATTCCATACGGAAATCATACCATTAATATCATTTTCCCCGTATTCTCTCACGGTAATACTCATTTTCAGTCACCTCGGGTTAATTTTAGCACTATAAGTTAAAATTTTCAATCCAAACGGCTGAAATATTTACTATTTTTACCTTTTTAAAATTGTAAATTAATCTTGAAATTTGTCGAAAGATACTGTATAATCTATTTATAGAATTGAATAAGAATGATCTTATCAAGAGTGACTGAGGGGACAGGCCCTGTGAAGTCCGGCAACCTGCGTATGCAAGGTGCCAAATCCTGCGGTATTTACCGAAAGATGAGTAAACACGGCACCTTTCGGAAGAACGGTGCTTATTTTTTTTGAAGGAGTTTTCTAAATGGCTAAACATTTATTTACATCCGAGTCTGTAACGGAAGGTCATCCCGACAAAGTGTGTGACCAGATTTCCGACGCAGTTCTTGACGAAATCCTCTCTCAGGATAAAAACGCTCATGTTGCCTGTGAGGTTACAGCTACAACAGGCATGATTCATGTTATGGGTGAAATTTCAACCGATTGCTATGTTGACATCGCAGATGTTGCAAGAAAGGTTGTAAACAACATTGGCTACAACGATCCGAAGTGCGGTTTTGACGGCAACACCTGTGCGGTTCTCACATCAATTGACGCACAGTCACCCGACATTGCAATGGGCGTAAACGAAAGCCTTGAGCTTAAAGACGGCGAAAGCGATACCGACAATCAGATCGGTGCAGGTGATCAGGCATGATGTTCGGTTATGCGTGTGATGAAACACCCGAACTTATGCCGATGCCAATTTCTCTTGCCCACAAGCTTGCAAAACAGCTTACAAAGGTAAGAAAAGACGGCACTCTTTCATATCTCCGTCCCGACGGCAAAACTCAGGTTACTGTTGAATATGACGATGACAAGATTGTCGGCATTGACACGGTTGTAATTTCAACACAGCATGATGAAGATGTTACACTTGAGCAGATTAGAAAAGACCTTATTGAGTATGTTATCAAACCGATTATCCCTGCTGAGCTTATGAACGAGAACACAAAGATTTTCGTAAACCCGACAGGCAGATTTGTAATCGGCGGTCCTGTTGGCGACTCAGGTCTTACAGGCAGAAAGATTATTGTTGATACCTACGGCGGATTTTCTCGTCACGGCGGCGGTGCATTCAGCGGTAAAGATCCGACAAAGGTTGACCGCAGTGCCGCTTACTACTCAAGATATATTGCAAAGAACATTGTTGCCGCTAAGCTTGCTAAGAAGTGCGAAATTCAGCTTGCATATGCAATCGGTGTTGCAAAGCCCGTTTCAATAATGGTTGACACATTCGGCACATCAAAATATTCAAACGAAGAACTGGCAAACGCTGTTGAAAAGGTATTTGACTGCCGTCCGCAGTCTATCATCAGACAGCTCAAGCTCACGGAAACAAAGTATCTCCCACTTGCCGCTTACGGTCATATGGCAGAGAAGAACTCGGTGTTGAATGGGAAAAGACAAATAAGGTTGACGAGCTTTTAAAGGCTGTCGGCTAATAGAATTAAATTGTTCGATAATTTCGGGAGTAAGGTTTGTGTACAAGCGCAAATTCTTGTTCCCGATTTTTTTATTTTAAAAAATATTGTTGATAAATTGTACAAACAATTACAATGCTACGCTCGGGCTTGATATGTTTTGTGGGCATTACAAACTATCCGCCCCTACATTCTCATAACAACATATATTTCAAATATAAACACAAAAATCCCGATTAACTTTTTACGGTTAATCGGGATTGTAATTTTTATACGGATATTATTTTTAATTCTTAATCAGAATTAAACTTCTGCAATAACCTCAACTTCAACAAGGACATCCTTTGGAAGCTGTTTTACTGCAACACAGCTTCTTGCCGGCTTTGATGTAAAATACTTGCCGTAAACCTCGTTGAAAGCACCGAAATCTTCCATATTTTTTAAGAAACAAACTGTCTTAACAGCTTTTTCAAGTGAACTGCCTGATGCCTCAAGAACATTTTTAAGGTTTGTGCAAACCTGTTCTGTCTGAGCCTCAATTGTTGCAGCCTCAACATTGCCTGTTGCAGGGTTAATTGCAATCTGACCAGATGTAAAAACAAGACCGTTTACCTTTACAGCCTGTGAATACGGACCGATAGCGTCGGGAGCATTTTTAGTATAAACCTTTTCCATTATAATGACCTCCTGTCAATATATTAAAAATTACTGATTAAACAAGCTTAAAGCCTGCGTCAACAAGTGCATCACGAATTTCTTTAATCTGAGCAAAATCTCTTGTTTCAAGAACAACACGGAGATAACAACCGTTTACATCTGTACCCTCTCCGCCTCTTTCATGGTGGATAGAAATTACATTTGCGCCCTTTTCGGCAATGATATTTGAAACGGCAACGAGCTGACCCGGCTTATCCTGAAGTTCAACACAGAAAGTCTGCTGTCTGCCTGTCATGAGAAGTCCACGCTTGATAACTCTTGAAAGGATTGTAACATCAATGTTACCGCCTGATACAACGCAAACAACCTTCTTGCCCTTAACGGGGAGCTTGTTGAACATTACAGCAGCCAAAGGAGCTGCGCCTGCGCCCTCGGCAATCATCTTCTGTGACTCAATAAGCTTGAGAATTGCAGATGAAATTTCGTCATCGCTTACCGTTACGATATCGTCAACATACTTCTTAACATATTCAAATGTATGCTCACCCGGTTCTTTAACCTGAATACCGTCGGCAATTGTAGAAACGCTGTCAAGATGAACAGGCTCGCCGTTCTTGATTGACTCAACCATTGAAGGAGCGCCCTCTGCCTGAACACCGTAAACCTTAATGTTAGGATTAAGGCTCTTGATTGCACAGGCAACACCCGAAATAAGTCCGCCGCCGCCGATTGCACATACAACAGCGTCAACATCGGGCATTTCATTCATAATTTCGATACCGATTGTACCCTGACCTGCAATTACATTTTCATCGTCAAACGGATGGATGAATGTATAGTTCTTTTCATCACGAAGTCTTAAAGCCTCGTTATAAGCGTCATCATAAACACCCGGAACCATGCAAACCTCGGCTCCGTAGTTCTTAGTAGCCTCAACCTTTGAAATAGGTGCACCGTCAGGCAGACAGATAAGCGACTTGATACCGTACTTTGTAGCGGCAAGTGCAACGCCCTGAGCGTGGTTGCCTGCAGAACATGCAATAACACCTCTTGCCTTTTCTTCTTCGGTAAGCTGAGAAATCTTGTAACCTGAACCTCTTACCTTGAATGAACCTGTAATCTGAAGATTTTCGGGTTTGAGATAAACATCACAATCATCACAAATACCCCTTGCCTGAACAATATTAGTCTGTCTGATAACATCCTTCAAAACATATGATGCGTGATAGATTTTGTCTAATGTAAGCATACCAATTACTTCCTTTTCTATATGTATCCATTGCTTATTTTAATACAACAAGGCTTTAAAATCAAGTTTTTTTAGAATAAACAAAGGGAATTTTTACAGGATTTTTTTAAGTCTTATTCATAATTCGCAAACAGAATATAAAATATTAATGATGAACAAATAAAAACACCTGCTTACAAGCGTAAACAGGCGTTTCTATGAAATTATGAAATTGGTATTAACTAATTGAATACTTACAGCCTAAGTTAAGCGAGTGATGCGCCAAGCTTTTTGCAAGCCTCAAGGGCGTCGTCATCGGGAGCATCGTTACAGATAACGCTTTCGCAAACAAGGTTTGCACCGTCACCCTTACAGGTGTCCTCCCAGTTTCTCATCCATTCGCCGTCACCCCAGCCGTATGAACCGAAGAGGGCAATGCTTTTGCCGTTTAATGCACTTTCACATTCATTGAAAACAGGCTCAAACTCGCTGTCCTCAAGAACCTCCGCCCCCATTGCAGGACAACCGAATGCAATGCCGTCAAAATCGGCAACCGATGAAGAATCAAAATCGTTTACATTTGCAAGAGTAACTTCTGCGCCTGCGGATTTTGCACCCTCGGCAACGGCTTCCGCCATCTGCTCTGTGTTACCTGTGCCGCTCCAGAATACTACTGCTACTTTACTCATATTATATACTCACCTTTCAGTTTTTGTACTTGATTACACTTTAAGTCAGTTACACGCAACCGTCAGTTTCTGAATAGGTGTGCCCTGTAACCACTTAGAGTAATAGATGTCAGAACATTTTTTGAATTTGGCGAACTCTTTGGCTGCTTTTTCTTCATTACCGTAAACCTTCCAGCAACCTGAATATTTACAGCAATTTCCTTTATGAAGAATAAAGCACGGACATCTTCGGGAGGATAACCGAGGAACAGTCCGATTTCGTGCGGGAACTCGGTTGAGTCTTTAAGTCGGTGGCGAAGTTCCCTTATACAGCGTGCGGCATCGTGTGAATGATACCCCTGCGACTCAAGCAGCTTGCACGCATATTCATCGGACAAATCAACAGCAAGCTTGGACGGGCGAAAAATATAGATTAAAGCCTTTCCGTTGCTGAACTTCAGTGGCAGAACTTTTATTCCCTTTTTGCAGAACATTTTATTCAGCTTTCTCACATCACATTCGCACTCAAGCCGTGATGAGTACGGACAGTTAAAAAGATTAGCCGTTTTTATTCCTGCAAGCGTTGGGGAACAATGCTTGATAATTAAATCTTCTGACATCTTTTCCTCTAAATAATTGAATGAATGATTTGAATAGAATTGAATAAATACACCACAGTGATTATCCGATAATTGTTTTACAGTTAGCTTTTGCTAACTTAATTCCATAAGCAAGACTATTTTGTTGTCTTTATCTTACAGTTAAAATATACCATCAATCAATGTTGTTATCGGCTCTTAAAAGGTTTTCTACGCTCCAAACGGACAGACAATTTCAGCAAAGATTTAGGGACAGCAAACGCTGTCCCTGAAAGGAGAAGAGATATTATGAATAATTACCCGGCAAAGTAATCATCAAATACTCTGCGGATATTTCCGCAGTCTGTCAGAAAAGAATATAGGCGTATCTTTTCGACAATGTTATTATAGCACCTTACAAAGTCTTTTTACTGCTCTTTACGGACATATAAGGCTCTGTTCAGACGAGCGATTTTCTGTACTCATTCGGCGATTTGTTCATCACCCTTCTGAAAGCACCCGCAAACTTACTGCCGTTGTTGTAGCCGACAATTCCTGCAATTTCAAGCACACTTTTGTCGGTGTTTTTCAAAAGAGAGGCGGCCTTTTGCATTTTACAGTTCGTTATGTAGCCGTTAATCGTGTCGCCGTAGACACCCTTAAAACAGATTTTGAGAGAAGTTGAAGAGATGCCGAGCATATCGGCAAGCTCCGTAATTGTTATATGCTCGTCAAGGTGAGCAAGCAGATATTTTTTTGCCTCTTTTGCGGCGGTAACCTGTGAGCGTGAAAAATATCGTCTTTCCTCACTCTCACCCTTGTATTCAAGACCGCTCAAAAACAAAAGAAGTTCAAGCACCTTAACCTTGTGATAACCCTTTCGGATATTTTCGGGAACGGAATAGAGTTCCGAAAAAATATGCTCAATGCTGATATTTTCACGCATAATTGAGTACGGCTTTTCGGAACAGAATTTCATTTCAAGCTCTTCGGGGCTGACAAAAACATCGTCAAGAATACACGAAAAACACCTTGGCACACGGTTCATATCAATTGCAACCGATACACCGTGGTAGTGGCTCAGCGGACAATATCTGTGTCGGATATTCTCCGTATTCTTCTGTATCGACAAATCACCCGACGCAAGGTAAAGATATTCGCCGTTTTTGTATTCAAACTCAATTCTGCCCTCCTGACAATGCGTGACAGTGATGAGGCATTTCTCGTTCCCTTTGCAAGATTAATGTCACAACTTTGCATATGTACATCGTAATACACAAGCTCAATGCCTGAAAACACAGGATACACGGTGACCTCGCAATCACCCGTGCTGTCCTGTGAACGGTATATGCTGAACGATTCGCAGTGTTCAACAGTCTGTATCATACCGTATGGATTGTCAATTTTCTGCAATACTGCCATAAGCTCCTAAAACCTTATTCTGCCTTCATAACGGTGTATGCACCTATATCGTTAACTGTCTTTTTGAGGACTTTATCCTCAATTTCTCTTTTCATTCTGACCGTAACCCTGCCGGAAGAAACATCGGCTTCCGCCCACACACCGTCAATTGAATTGAGTGCGTTTTCTACTCTTGCGGAACAGTTTTTACAGACCATTCCGTCAACAACAAGAGTTTTTTCATAGGGATAATGTGACTTATCCTTATCGGCAACCTTGTTTTTCTTAACGCTTTCGTCACTTGCACCGCAACATCCGCTTGCAAGCTTTTTCCTGTAACTTCTGATTACGAGAACCACAAACGCAATGAATGCCACGGCAAGCAATCCGTAAAAAACATACTCCATATTTATCTCTCCTTTTATTTTTTACGATTCAGAATCGTACTGAATACACATTACTCATATAATTTCTTCAACACCAAATTCATAATTTCAATAACAAACAAGAAGGGGTACAGCTTTTTAGCTGTACCCCCTACAAAACATTTACTTATGATTATGGCAGTCACCGTGACACGCACAATGCGCACAGTTTGCACCGCAGGAGGATTTGCCCTCTTTTTTGTCTTTTACCATACGGGCAACCACAAAAGCAATCACGGCAATAACAATTAATGCAACAATGATTGTGCCGATATTAGCCGCTAACCATTCCAACATATTTATTCCTCCCATTGTTAATCAATAAATTTATTACTTCTTAGCCGACTTAACTTTAAGAGTTGTAGCCTCTTTGTAAGGTCTTACGAGCATATAAATCATAAATGCAAATACTGCAACGGCAAAGATAAGACCGATTACATTAAGACCGCCTGCAAAGATTGAACCGAACTGGAATACCATAAATGCAATTGCATAAGCAAATACACACTGATAACCAACTGCGAACCAGAACCACTTGATGTTGTTCATCTCTCTCTTGATAGCACCCATAGCGGCAAAGCAGGGAGCACAGAGAAGGTTGAAGAGAAGGAACGAGAAACCGCTGAGTCCTGTGAATGCAGCACCGATTTCCGTCCATCCGCCCGGATAAAGGATACCCATTGTACCAACGATGTTTTCCTTAGCAACAAGACCTGTGATGGATGCAACGGTTGCCTGCCAGTTGCCCCAGCCGAGCGGTGCAAAAATCCATGCAAGACCGTTACCGATTGCGGCAAGAATTGAGTTTCCGATTTCGTCCTCACCGAGCATACGGAATGTACCGTCAACAAATCCGAAGTATGTTGTGAACCAAACAAGGATTGTTGAAAGGAGAATGATTGTGCCGGCTTTCTTGATGAATGACCAGCCACGCTCCCACATTGAACGGAGAAGGTTGCTTACTGTCGGAAGATGATAAGCCGGAAGCTCCATTACAAACGGAGCGGGGTCGCCTGAGAACATCTTTGTCTTTTTAAGCATAATGCCTGAAACTACGATTGCAGCCATACCGATGAAGTAAGCCGATGTTGCAATCCACGGTGAACCACCGAAGACAGCGCCTGCAATCATAGCGATGAACGGCTGTTTAGCACCGCAGGGAATGAATGTTGTTGTCATAATAGTCATACGGCGGTCACGCTCATTCTCGATTGTACGGGACGCCATGATACCCGGAACACCGCAGCCTGTGCCGACAAGCATTGGGATAAACGACTTACCCGAAAGACCGAACTTACGGAAAATACGGTCGAGTACGAATGCGATACGAGCCATATAACCGCAGCTTTCGAGGAAAGCAAGGAGAATGAAGAGTACAAGCATCTGAGGAACAAAGCCGAGAACCGCACCTACGCCGGCTACGATACCTTCAAGGATAAGACCCTGAAGCCAGTCTGCACAATTGATTTGGTTAAGACCGTTCTCAATAAGTTTTGGAATACCGGGAACCCAGATTCCGTATGTTGCGGCATCGGGAGCACCGTAACCCTCTTTATAATCTGTGTTGAGGTAGTTTGAAACAGCCTTTTCAAGATCAGATTTCTTAGTATCGGGAGTTTCTGTAATTTCAAGAGTTTCTTCATCCTGAACAGAATATGTAACGCTTGCGTCTGAAGGTGTGAGATTTACGAGTTCTGCAAGAGCAGCCTTAGCGGCATCTTCGGAATAATTTTCAGATTCAAGATCAACAGCTTCGGCAATGTCGTCATTTCCGTACTGAGCATTGAATGCCTCGATAATTGCATCTGAATCACCGTAGGTTTCTTCAGCCTCGGCAGCCTGTGATGAGCCGATACCGAAAAGGTGCCAGCCGTCACCGAAAAGACCGTCGTTTGCCCAGTCAGTTGCGGCAGTACCTACTGTCTGCATTGAGATGTAGTAAACAAGGAACATAATAACCGCAAAAATCGGAAGACCGAGCCAACGGTTGGTTACAACCTTATCAATCTTGTCCGATGTTGTAAGCTTACCCTTGTTTTTCTTCTTATAACAGCTCTTGATGATTGAGGCAATGTAGATGTATCTCTCATTAGTGATGATACTCTCTGCGTCATCATCAAGCTCTTTTTCAGCCGCCTGAATATCTTTTTCAATGTGGTCAATAACATTCTGCGGAATGTCAAGCTTTGCAAGAACCTTGTCGTCACGCTCAAAAATCTTGATAGCGTACCAACGCTGCTGTTCCTCGGGCATATCGTGAACCGCAGCCTCTTCAATGTGAGCGATTGCGTGTTCAACAACACCGTTAAAGCTGTGCATGGGGATTGTCTTTGTTGAGCCTGCGGCTTTGATTGCGGCCTCGGCAGCTTCCATAATGCCTGTGCCTTTAAGAGCCGAAATTTCCATAACCTTACAACCAAGCTGTCTTGAAAGCTCATCAATGTTGATTGAATCGCCGTTCTTCTTAACGAGGTCAATCATATTGATTGCCACAACAACAGGGATACCGAGTTCTGTAAGCTGTGTTGTGAGGTAAAGGTTTCTTTCAAGGTTTGTACCGTCAATAAGGTTGAGAATCGCATCGGGGCGTTCACCGACAAGATAGTTACGGGCAACAACCTCTTCAAGAGTATAAGGTGAAAGTGAATAGATACCGGGCAAGTCCATGATTGTAACATCCTTGTGCTTTTTGAGCTTACCCTCTTTTTTCTCAACAGTTACGCCGGGCCAGTTACCGACAAACTGATTGGAACCCGTGAGTGCGTTAAACAAAGTTGTTTTACCGCAGTTAGGGTTACCTGCAAGAGCAATTTTAATTTCCATATATCAGTTATCCTCTCTTGGATTAGCAAAAGCTAACCGTAATGTTATAAAAATACGGGATTTCTCCCGTAGGATTTATAAGTATAAATTACTCAACTTCAATCATTTCAGCATCGGCTTTTCTGAGCGAAAGTTCATAATTTCTTACAGTAATTTCAATCGGATCTCCGAGCGGAGCAACTTTTCTGATGTAAATTTCAACACCCTTTGTGATGCCCATATCCATAATTCTGCGTTTGACAGCGCCCTCACCGTGAAGCTTAACAACCTTTACGGTTTCACCTACTTTTGCCTGTTTTAAAGTTTTCATAACAGTTTCCTCCATCTAAAATTGAGCATAAAGCCGTATAAAAACACCTCTCGGAACAACTCCGCCGTGTGTTTGTTACATAGAATCAAATCATAATTTTACGAGCCATTTCTTCGCTGATTGCAACTCGTGTTTCCTTTACATTAACAATAACATTTCCGCCGAGTGACGAAATAATGGTAACCTCTCCGCCGGCAACAAAACCGAGATTTTCAAGGTGCTTTTTAACCTCGGGAGAACCTCCGACTTTCTTTATAATATTGGTTTCACCTGTGTTAGCAAACATCAAAGGCATCATAAAATCAATCTCCTTTAAGTTAGCAGATACTAACAATATTTGTTAATCAAAGGTTAGCCTTCTCGTCTAACCGATTAATGATGTACTATAAAACTCGAAATATGTCAATAGGCTTGCGAAAAAATTTA
>ENA-OPZM01000401-OPZM01000401.1-human-gut-metagenome-genome-assembly--contig:-NODE-401-length-18993-cov-3.564243_pt1 | contig 18993 bp, 17 predicted proteins | sample MGYA00242478_ERZ504493 | MGnify/ENA primary metagenome ERZ504493 (study PRJEB26092, sample SAMD00036227) | human gut metagenome | host: Homo sapiens | study: EMG produced TPA metagenomics assembly of...
GGTAAAAATTGAACTCATACTCGTAGTAGAGCAGGAAACGCCGCCTTTGTATCTCTGGCAGTCCGTCAACCGCCTTACAGAGCAGTTCTGCCGTTCTGCCTCAATCATTTGTTCCTCTATGCTCTTAGGCAGCTTCAACGCCCGCCTGTTCAGCGTTTCGTCCCATACTTCCGAAAACTCCCTGTGCCGCTCGTCCCATTGGAGGAGATTCCTGTTCCTGCGTTCCATCTGCCGAAACTCCATAAAGAACTGTTCCGACACTTCCAACTCGTGGGATTTGCCCTGCCCGTCCTTAAAGCTGATAAAATACCTTGTGCCGCTTTCCGTGGATTCCTCCCGAAGCGTGTACGCCTTAACTCTGTATGCCATCCCGCTTGCCTCCTGCAAAAAATAAGTGAGGGGATTTCCATCCCTCACCCAGTAGCCCGCAGGACGGCAGGCTGTTTTAGACGCTATAAAATTTTCGTAGCTTCTTCCGCAGATGGTCTAACCTCGCATAGATGGCACCAGTCGTCAAATGCACGAGCGGGGCAATCTCCTTTGTGGAATACCCCTGCATTTTCAGCAGGACGATTTTCAAGGTACGCCCGTCCACCGCGACTAATACTTGATAGAGATTTTCGCTCTCAATCTCGTCCAGTAACTCCGCAACCGTACCCACTTCCGTCTGCCGCTCCCTGTCTGCCATGTCCTCAAGGTATTCCGCAATGTCATTCGTCCATCGGTAAAACCGCCTGTTGGAATTGAAGTCTGCCCTGTCCGCAATGCGTATCTGCTCAATGGTCGCTTCATCAACGCCGCACTCACGCAGCAGCTTTTCCTCCGCTTCTTTCCAGATACGCCATTTCCTGTCCTCCCGTCCGTGGTTATATGCCATGCTTCTTTTCCTCCAATCAGAATTGATTGAGAGGCAGAGAAAAACCCCCTCATTTTCCCAAAGGAAAAAACAAGGGGCTGAACGCCTTAAATTTTAATTTTCTATTATCTTTCTTAGTTTTCTTAGGATTCTGGCTTTGCGTTTGTTCACAACGCTCTGGGTTATGCCGAACCTCGCCCCGACTTCACGCTCAGAAAGTCCGTCAAAAAAGATTGCCTGTATCAATTCCTGTTCACTATCCGACAGCAAAGGCAGGGCGGCTTTCAGCCTGTCCACCATAACCGCATTGACAACGGTTTCCGCAATGTCTGCCGCTTCATCAGCGATAAAGTCTAAAGGCTTCCCCTCGCTGTCCGTAAATCCATCCAGAGAAAGCAGGCTGTTCTTCGTATCTAATTTTTTCAGATAACGCCACCGTTCCTTATCTCGGTAGAAGTCCGTGTATTGCTCCCTCACGACTTCAAGCAGACAGCCTTGAATGGGGATAAACAGCTTGTCCATATAGGTCTGGTCGGATTCCCTGCGGCGGCAGAAATCCGTATAGGACAGTTCCACATATCTGCCGCTTTCCTTGATATATACCTTTCTCGGTGCGTATTTCACTGTAAGTACCTCCCATCTGAATTTTTGAAATGTTCAAAATCCAGATGGAGAGGTGGCGAACGACACCTAACACCACTAATAGCCCTATGGCACTTTCCAACAAAAATCGACAAAAGAAAAACCGCAAAGGCTCTATGACCTTTGGCGTGTTGTTTACACTTTTTTCTATGGATATTGCTTTGACTTGTAGAATTTGTAAACAGTAAACAGATATATAAGAGTAATTTGGTATTGAGGAAAGAAAACTGAAAAAACAAAAAGAATTAGATTTTTTGGAGTTTGTTTACAGCGGTGGTTTACAACAGGGATGCCCCTTTGACTGGCATCTATTTAAGTTGAACAGGAATGACATTTAGCAGGACTATTTCAAAGAACATTTTCATAGTTATGGACAAGGATATACGGGAGGAGGTGGGAATTCCGCTATGAAAAAGAGAAAACTTAATTATCGATTCCATAATCCAAACACTGCGGAAGTAACCGCCGACTATCTGTTAAAGATATTGATTGAAGCAAATGCAAGTAAGGTGGAACAGGCAATACAAGAAGCAGCGGATGAGCTTCCCAATGAACCAAAACATGATGGAGGGTGTCCTGCGTAGCGCGTGGGATGCCTTTTATTTTTTTGCTATTGCTTGTGTTCTGTCTGAAAATCAGTTAAAATTAGTTCTAGAAAGTCATAGATTAGTCATAGAATTTAGTCATAGAAAATTTTGAAAGGCGGAAGAATATGATATATACGGATAGCCAATTAAAAGAAAAGATTGTTCGCATGATAGAATCTTTTGAAAATGAAGTTGTAGAATTTAAAGAAGCACGCACAAATTATTCGTTTAATGACATTGGTAAATATTTTTCTGCACTTAGCAATGAAGCAAATCTTCGGGGATTACAGGAGGCGTGGCTGATTTTCGGAATTTCGGATGATAAACGATATGTAGGAACGGAATTTCGGAAACAGGGAAGTCTGCAAAGTTTGAAAAAGGAAATCGTAAATGGAACCAATGAACGATTGACATTTCTGGAGATATACGAACTGACAATGGAAAAATGTCGAGTGATAGCATTTCAAATTCCTCCAGCTATTAGGGGGATTCCGACAACATGGCAAGGGGCAGCGTATGCCAGAGAGCATGAATCTATATCACCGCTTCCGATGAATAAAGTAGATCTACTTAGAAGTCAAATAGGAATGGATTGGTCAAAAGAAATTGTAGAAGATGCAACGATAGAAGACTTGGATGAAGAAGCGATTAAAAGAGCAAGAGAACTTTTCTCAAAACGTCAGAGTGATCGAAAAAAAGCACAGGAAGTTTTAAAGAAACTGTCTGATATTGAGGTTTTAAATAAAGCTGGTATTACAATAAAAGGAAAAATCACCAGAACGGCATTATTGTTATTAGGAAAAAGTGAGGCTAAATATTTCTTTGATGGCTTTATTCCTAGAATTACCTGGACACTTTATAATGCAGATAATTCGGTAAAAGCTTATGAACATTTTGATATACCGATGTTAATGGCAGTGGATAAGGTATATTCCAGGATCAGAAATGTAAAGTATCGTTATATTGCCGGACAGCAGACTTTGTTTCCGGATGAAGTAGATCAATATGAACCAGAGCTGATCAAAGAGATTATTAATAACTGTATTGCTCATCAGGACTATCGCTTGCGTGGAAAAATCAACGTAGAGGAATTTGAGGACAGACTGGTATTTATCAATGAGGGGGCTTTTATACCAGAAACTATTGAACAAGCACTGGAACCGGGATATAAACCACCGTATTATCGAAATGTGTTTTTGTGTAACGCAATGGTAAATCTGTATATGATTGATACAAATTCAATGGGAATACCAATGATGTATCAGATACAGCGTGATAAATGCTTCCCATTGCCGACATATGATTTGAACACAATTAATAGAGTTACAGTGACTGTGTACGGAAAGATATTGGATAAGAATTATACTCAGCTTTTATATTCCAATGAAGATTTAGATATGAGAACTGTATTTTTGTTGGATAAAGTTCAGAAACAGGAAGTAGTTTCTAAAGAAAGCTTTAAGGATTTGAAGAAAAAAGGTCTTGTGGAAGGACGTTATCCTAATGTTTTTGTATCTTTCAAGGTGGCAGATATTGTCGGACAGAAAGCTGCTTATGTTCGAAATAAAGGGTTAGATGATGATATTTGCAAGCAGTTAATTATAAAAGCACTTCAGTCAATGGGAGAAGCCAGCAAAAGAGATTTAATGGAAGTACTGGAAAAAGCATTGCCAGAAGTACTTAGCGATGAACAGAAATCGAAGAAGGTTTCTAATTTGTTACAGGCAATGAAAAAGGATGGAATTGTTGTTACAACAGGAACTAATAGGTATGCAAAGTGGTACTTGATAAAAAATGATTGATTTACAAAAATGCGAGGGGGATGAAAAATGAAATATATTACACAAGATTGGACATCTACTAAGGATGGATATTTATTTTTTGTTCAAAGACTACAAGAAATGTTGTTTCATTATTCAGATGATATTGTTAAAGCGCCTGTTCATAATACACAAACATTATTAGAAGAATATGTTGATACTGAAAAAGATGTGGTGAAAGGGAGTATTAAGCAATATCAATTAGATATAATTGCAAAAGAGATTAAGTCGAGTTTAATGACAGACGTTATTGTTCGAGAGTTGTATAAATATGAAGTTATTGAAGAGATGGCAAAATTTTTAGATAAAGATCAAAGAACAGCGGTACATTATATATTCAATAAGATACCAAAGAAAAAGTACTATGAAATATGTTGTAAATACTTGAAAGAAAATTTGTCGGAATCAAACCGTAAAACAGAAATTGAAAAAGGACTTCGTGCTTGGCTTGCTTTTTTGCTATGGCATGGATATTCATCGGAATATATATATAGATTCCTGAGAAATATATTTGAGGAAAGTATAAATGATCCAGAAAAAAAAGCACAGATTTTTTTGAATAGGTTTGATTTTGAAATTGGTAAATACAAAGTGTACTTTGTTTTTATGAAAAATTAAAGCCATATCAAAAAGTTGTTAAATGAAAGATTGCATATTTCGTTTGAAGATGATGGTTGCTTTAAACAGATTAAAAGAAAGCAAAAGTCCTTTATAGGGGTTATGGAAACAAAGGCATATGATAATTATTCAGCAATGAAACGAGCGTATTCTGCATTAGAAATTTTTTTGAGATATTTAGAAGTTTTTTTGAATGATAATATCAGTGTAATAGGTAAAAACGGATTGGTAATTCGACAAGATACCCAAGAGGGAATAATTCTTCCCGTAAAAGCGTTTGGGTATAAAAGTATCAAGCCTGAGCCACGAGAAAATTTTAAAACTGAAATAGATACAATTGTTTTGGGATGCCAAGAAAAAGGAAAGGAAACTTATTCTCAGCTTAATAAGATTGTTGATTTGCATAATGCGGCATTAAATCAACAAGACTTAAATGATGCATTTCTTAATTTGTGGTCAGCGTTGGAGGTTGCAAGTGTTACAGATAGTTCAAAATCCAAAATTGAAAGCGTTACTGATAATATAGTTTCCATTCTACAAAATGACTATTTCGAATGCATATTTTCTAATATACTTGACGATTTGAAAAATAATTTAGGTAATCGAAAAGTAAGTTTGTTGCTTAAAGATATAACAGAATTCGATAAAGAGATTTGTAAAATCGCAGGCTTTATATTTCTTGAAAAATATGAGAAATATCGAGAAGATTATTTTGCGAATGAGCTTAAGTATTATCCCAATATACGTTATAAAATATATAACTTATATGAGCAAAGAGAAAATCGCGAAAAATTATGGCATCTTTCCGAAAAGTATTGTCAAAGAATTGAATGGCATCTTTATCGCTTATATAGGCTTAGAAATGCTATTGTTCATGCAGGGGAAAGCCATAAACGAATACAAATGTTAGGAGAACATTTGCATATCTATGTGGATCGTGTAATTCTTGAGTTGATGGTTAAATTAGCAAAAGATAAATGCCTTGGGACGATACAAGATGTTTTTACAGATACATATTTGTTATTGAATAAAAAGAAAAAAATTTAAAAGAACCAGGTAATGTTGATGAACAATCCATTATGCTATTGTTAGAAAATTTTTTTATCGAAGAGTAATGCATATAAGGAATATTCTGAAGAAAGGGTATTCCTTATTTTGCTATTTACAATTATATTTTAGATGGTACAATAAAGTTGTAACAGAACGACTTAAATATAACAGAAAGGTATTAGATATGAATATAGCTGCTTATTGTCGTGTCTCCACTGATAAAGCTGATCAGCTCAACAGTCTGGAAGCTCAAAAGCAATTTTTCTCTGAGTACACCCAGCGTACTGGTGACAACTTAGTTAGATTATATGCAGATGAGGGTATTTCAGGCACGAAAATAAAAAATCGAAAAGAATTTTTACGCATGATGGCTGATGCTGAACATGGACTATTTGATATGGTAGTAGTAAAGGACATCTCTCGCTTTGCCAGAAATACTGTAGACCTTCTGCAGAATGTCCGCAAACTGAAAGCATTAGGAATCGAGACACAGTTTTTGACGGCCAACATGACCAGCATGGGAAACAGTGAATTTGTTCTGACAATCTTCGGTGCATTGGCGCAGGAAGAAAGTGCCAATACTTCAAAGCGTGTGAAATTCGGCAAGAAAATGAATGCTGAAAAAGGACGAGTTCCGAATATTGTGTACGGATATGATAAAACCATTGGAGATTACTTTAATTTGGCAATCAACGAGGAAGAAGCAGCTGTTATCAGGCAGATTTATAAATGGTATATCGAAGAAGGATATGGTGCCGCCAAGATTGCAAACATGCTGAATGCGAAAGGCATCCGAACAAAGCGTAATTGTCAGTGGAGCCAGAATGCGACGTGCCGGATTTTAACGAATGAACTTTATACCGGAAAAATTATCAATGGAAAGCAGGAAGTAACTGACTTCCTGACCGGACAGAGAACGGAAAAAGATGAAACGGAGTGGATGGTAACAGAACGTCCGGAACTGCGGATTATTGAGCCGGAAATGTATGAAAAGGCACAGGAGATTTTGGAGTGCAGAAGAAAGACTTTTAAATTAACAAAGGAACGGCAGAGCAATAAGTATTTGTTTTCTACTCTGATTAAATGTAAGGAATGTGGCTGGTCATTTCGACGAACTGTTCGTACTTATAAGAATACTTATATTCGCTGGGTATGTTCCGGTCATAATGGACGTGGGGCGGATAGCTGCCCGAATGCTCAGACAGTGGACGAGGAAGAGTTGATTGAAGTTCTGTCCGAATACTTTTCCGAGCTGCTGAAAGCAAAGAAAAATGTAATTCGTCACGTAACAGGCGAATTCCAGAGGGTTTACAAAGCCAAGGATGAGAACCTGAATTACGAAAAGGAATTGAACGCACAGCTTCACAAGCTTCAAAAAATGCGTCAGAAATACATGGATATGTACACCGATGACCTCATTACACGTGAGGAACTGAATGAAAAAATCGGCGGCACAAAACAGGAAATCGAGCGTCTGGAGAATGAGTTGAAAATGGTTGCTTATCACCTGACAAAAGGTGAACAACTGGAAACAATCTTGAATCGCACGTTTAAAGAGATTGAAGATATTTCCGATGTTCACCAGATGACCAATGCACAGCTTAAACGGATTATCCAGAAAATTGAAGTAGACAAGGATGGTAACGTAGATATTTACTTACGAATCTTCGGTGATTTAGGCTTAGATGAAACCGTTCTAATTAGTGACAACCAAACATAAGGATTGCGCAGAACGCCTGAAAGTGATCAATCCGGCTCTGGCCATAGAAGTTCGCAAGGTACTGGATGTAAACAAGCAGGAGCGACATATCCGGGGAGGTATCGCTACCCGGGAAAAATATCTCCATGCTCATATTCGATGAACAGGCGGTCCGGATTAAATGCTGATCATAAAATATGAATGTCTGTGTTATTATCCGGCTTGCTTTGGTTGACATACCTGATAAGATGTGCGAAGATTTATCATACGATAGAAATAGCAAAATACAGCACATAGGAAAGAGAGGATTTTATCATGCTGAAACAGTTATCCATCTATGCAGAAAATAAAAAGGGCGTTATGCAGAACATTACCGGTATCCTGAAGGACGAGGATATCAACATTCTGGGCTCTGTAACCAATGACAGCGCAGAGTACGGAATCGTACGAATGGTAGTTTCGGAGCCGGATAAGGCAATGGAGGCTCTGATCGCTGCCGGATATCTCTGCCACGTGATCGAGGTGATCGGAGTGGAGGTTGAGGATAAGACCGGAAATCTGAACGATCTGCTTCTTACACTGAAGGACAGTAATGTGAGTGTGGATTATCTGTACCTCTCCTTTAACCGTGATTCCGGCAAGCCGATCATGGTATTCCATACCGAGGATATTATGGAAGTGAGAGCCTGCCTGAAGTCCAGAGGATATACCGTTTTATAAAAACAGAATTTTACTGTGTGGCAGATACTTTTATCCATCTGGTAAATATTAGAAAGTTCTATATTATAAACACGAAATATTAATTTTACAAATGTATATGACCATGCTATCATATACCCATAATAGTTCTTAACCTGTAAACAGCCACCTCAGGATATGTGAATATCCGTATCATACAGGCCGGGAACTAAAAAACTCATCACATAAAGTTAATAATTACACCCATGAAGAAATCTGTGGATCAGCGTACACAGATTCCTTCAGAAAGAAGCTGTTACGTCGGCGGAGTTTCTGTGTCTCCAAGGATGTGGCAGCTTTTTTTCTTTTACTCTGAAAAATTCGCAGTAATTTCACAAAAACATGATACAGTAGGAAACATGTTATGATATGTTTTGTAAAAATGCTCAGGTTTATGAGCATGTGATAAAGTAAGACGCAGATGTTCGATTTACAGAATACAGAGGATTAGAAAAAACAACGAAAAAGAAATGCCTGAAGCTACTGCAGACAGACGAGGAAATGAAATGAGACCAATAAGAATACAGAAAGCGGAAAAAAATAAAAAAAGGGGAAACAGAGGGGGAATCTATCTCCTGGCATTTCTATTTCCGGTGCTGATCTTTACGCTGGGCTTTGTACTGAAGGGTGTTTATCCTTTTGGAGAAAATTCGGCGCTGGTAGTAGATGGAGTCCATCAGTATACAGCCTTTTACAGGGAACTTTCAGAGCAGCTTGGAAAGGGAGCGGGCTGGACCTGGTCCGCACATGCCATGGGATATAATTTTTATGGATTGTTTTGCTATTATCTCTGCAGTCCGTTCAGCTTCCTGGTACTATTGTTTATGAAATTCATGTATGTAAACGAGGCTGTCACTGCGGTGATCCTGATCAAGGCAGGGCTTTGCAGCGTATCCATGGCATGGTATTCCGGGAAAAAATATCCGGGTAAAGACTGCATGGCAGTTTCTGTGGGGTGTATGTATGCACTGTCCAATTTTCTGATGGGATATTACAGCAATGTGATGTGGCTGGACTGTATCATGCTCCTGCCGGTTCTGGCATATCTTATTGAACGGCTGGTAAATACCGGAAAGTGGAAAGGGTACTGCCTTGTTCTGGGGTATGGTATCCTGACAAGCTATTACATGGGATTTATGCTGTGCACCTTTGCGGCTCTGTATTATGTGGTACAAATGATTATTCTGGAAAAGGAGAAACGCCCGGAGAAGATCCCACATTCTCTGCTGAAATTTGCCGGAGCCTCCATTGGCGGAGCCGGCCTTGCAGGAATCACGCTGATCCCGGGAATCGTTGCAGTATCCCGGACACCGGCTGCGGCAGAAGCGGGAACCGGCCTTCAGGGTGTCTACGGAGATATCTGGAAACAGCTTGGCGCATTGATGGAAGATTCCATGTCTTTTGTAAAATCCGGGGAGCAGGGAGATGTAAACCTTTACTGCGGATGTGCGGTGCTTCTTTTTGCAGGAATCTATTTCCTGAACAAAGAGATCCGCAGGACAGAAAAGATCATGTTAGGGGCAATGGCTCTTCTGTATTTTGCAGGCTTTCATATCACAGCGCTGAATCTGTTGTTTCACGGAATGCACAAACCGGTGGGGATTCCCAATCGTTTTGCGTTTATTCTCATCTTTCTGCTTTTGAAAATAAGCTGTGATGCCTGGGGAAAACTGGAGAAGGAAAGCGGGAAGAGGATTTTGGCAGGATTTATCCTGGCAGAGATATTTTGTACTGTTGTAGGGCTGAAAAGCGGAAAAGGGCTGGGAACCCTTCTTACAGACGGAGTGATCGCGGCATTTTTTCTTCCGGTGTGGACGGGCAGTTTTCTTTGTGGAAAACTTCCGTCACATCCGTTGGGACGTGTGGAAATCAGGAAGATCGTATCTCTGGTCCTGGCCGTAATGATACTTGCGGAAACCGGAATCCATGGTGTTTTCAGTATCACAGACAACGGAACTGCCAACCGTGATGTTTATGCGGAAAGTGACAGGGAAGTGACCAGTCTTATGAAAAAGACAGGGGCGGATCAGGTAAACTACCGGTCGGCCATTGTAAATCCCCTTGTTCGAAATGAGGAAATGCTGTACCAGCTGAACGGAATCTCCATGTATTCTTCCACGAATACAGAAGAAATGTGGGATTTTGTCCGAAACATGGGATTTGAAAATCTGGAAAATCGTTATCAGTATGCGGGAGCTACCGAGGTGATGGACATGCTGCTGGGAATCCGGTATCTTCTTTGTAGAAATACAAGAACGCTGCATACGGCATATGAAAAGATCGGCGAAAGTGCATCCTTTGATCTGTATGAGAATCCCCGGGCATTGAAAGGGGCATATATGATAAACAATTCTGTAGCGGATTATGCCATGGAAGGAACGGATCCGCTGGAAGTGCAAAACCGGCTTCTCAGCGGGATCGTGGGAAAAAGACTGTACAAAATGCAGACGATAAATTCAGATTCCCTGCTGGCCGGAAGAGCGGTTTTTACAGTGCGGTTGAAAAAAGGAGAGCATGGATATCTCTATATTCCGGGGACGGAGCCGGAGAATGTGACCATTAACGGGCAGAGCCAGACATCGGATTACTGGAACAATAATTTTCTGGATCTTGGAACCTGTCAGTCGGATACCACAGTGCGGGTAACGGCAGACTGTGGCATGGAAGAGGCAGTTCTGGGAACCTATCAGGAATCGGATCTGGATGAGATCTACCGGAAGCTTTCGTCCCAGCAGACAGATCTTTCCGACGGGAAAGGCAGTATATCTGTGAAACAGGATGGGATATTGCTGATACGAAGCTTTTATGATCCGGATATGCAGATATTTGTGGATGGAAAAAAAGTACAGGCAGTAAGTATTCAGGGACTTACAGGCATAAAGCTTTCCAAAGGCAGTCATGAGATCGTTATGAGATATAGCACCCCGGGATTAAAACAGGGAGCAGTTCTTTCTATATTAATGGTTATGATCCTGGGAATTTCCCAGATTGTAGTGGAAAGGCGGAAAAAGACGTGCTATACTTCCAGGAAGGAGCGGAGGCCATAACCGGATAAAAAGGCCGTTTCCGGCTTGCGGGAGCCGGCGGCTTTGAACCTGCAGGAGATGCTGCAGTACAGAAAGGAAAAGCCATGGAAAAACTGTGGAAAAAACTGGAAGCGCAGATGATACAGTCTTACGAAAGTATGGTGCGGGATGATGGAGATGTGACGGCGTGGAATCAGGCGTTTGATACTTTGATGAAAATCGTTGAGAGCGGACGCAGGGAAAAGCACAATTTTGCACCGGAGCTTTTTTGCCTCAGCGGCATGGAAGGGTTTTCTTTTGATCTGAAAATATGGATCAATGATTATCTGGAAACACTGGAACAGGAAGAGGACCAGGCTCAGATGGAAAAAGTCTGCAGAAAGCTTCTGGATCTTTTTGCGTGGAAAGAGGAAGCTCCGGCGGATCTGAGATTTCGTCTGGCGTCATCGATGCTGTCCCTGGACAAAAAAGAAGAGGCCGGTGATTTCTGCCGGGAATGGTACCTGCAGGATGAAGATGATCCTACAGCTGCAACGGCGCTGATCTATACCTGGATCGCAGGAGGAAGCTGAAGGAAGCCCAGAAGATCGTGGACCGCTGGATGGAAAAAGAAGAAGGATATACGGAAGAGAATGCGGAGATTTTCGGAGCGGCGTCTCTTTTAAGGACAGTTTCCGGGAATATATCCGTGGAGAGAAACTGAAAGTTACAGAGGATCGTTGTAAAGAGATCGTGATCAGGCAGGATAGAGATGACGGAGCTGTAAAAATGGGGGATGGGATTTATGAAGATCACAATGGTGCATGGGCAGAATCATAAAGGTTCTACTTATCATATAGGAAAAATGCTGGCAGACAAGCTGGGTGGAGAAGTGACAGAGTTTTTTCTGCCAAAAGATTTCGGGCATTTCTGCATTGGATGTAACCAGTGTATTGTGAAGGATGAGAAGCTTTGCCCATATTATAAAGAACTGAAACCGCTGACAGATGCCATTGACAGCGCAGATGTGATCATTCTTACAAGTCCGGTATATGTTTATCACTGTACCGGTTCCATGAAAGCATGGCTGGATCACTATGGCTACCGATGGATGCTGCACAGGCCAAACCCGGATATGTTTTCCAAACAGGGAGTCTGTATTTCTACCGCAGCAGGTGCCGGAACGAAATGGACCAACAAAGATATGGCAGACAGTATGTTTTTCTGGGGAATGGGAAAGATATACAGGTACGGTACTGCCGTTCATGCCATAAATTATAAATCAATTTCTCCGGAAAAGATGGCGGAGATTGAGAAAGCGACCGATAAGCTGGCAGAAAAAATCCGTAAGAACTATGGCCATGTAAAACCGGTGTTGAAGACCAAAACATATTTCGAGGTGATGCGTAAGCTTGTAAAAAGTGGATGGAATGAAGTGGATGTGGCTTACTGGAAGGAACACGGGTGGACAGAAAAGGCCAGACCCTGGAGGTAAAACCGTCATTTTCGCAGGGTTGTGACATCTATGAAGAAAACTGTGTTAAACCCCTGTAAAATCAGCAAAAATTCTTCATAAAACACCTTGACAAGCCTGTATTTACGGTCTATAATGAGCAAGCGTGCGAATGAAAACGTTATATTTTCGCATGCCGTAATTTTGTAAATAGCAACCGCGAGGCCCATGGGAAAGCCCATGGAGAAATAAATCGGGAGGTGAAATGGAATGCCAACATTCAACCAGTTAGTAAGAAAGGGCCGTCAGACAGCTGTTAAGAAATCTACAGCACCGGCTCTGCAGAAAACATACAACTCTTTAAGAAAGAAAGCAGTTGATCAGGCTGCTCCACAGAAACGTGGTGTTTGTACTGCTGTTAAAACAGCTACTCCTAAAAAGCCTAACTCAGCTCTTAGAAAGATCGCCAGAGTTCGTCTTTCCAACGGTATCGAGGTAACAAGTTATATTCCAGGAGAGGGTCACAACCTTCAGGAGCATAGCGTTGTTCTTATCCGTGGAGGAAGAGTTAAGGACTTACCTGGTACAAGATACCACATCATCAGAGGTACTCTTGATACCGCAGGTGTCGCTAACAGAAAACAGGCTCGTTCCAAATACGGAGCTAAGAGACCTAAAGTTAAAAAATGATTTTTGTAGATCAGAAATCTACACCGCTTCCTGATTGCAGATAATCAGGAGGATTACAAAGATATTATTCATCTAATGTATTACAGCGGAAGACTATAAGGATTTGTACGGTATTCCATATACTGTCGGTTGCGGGTTAAATATAGGACCTTACCAGTGCGAACATGCAATAGTTTTACTGCGTGAGTACCGATGATATAATCAATATGATTAAGGAGGGAAGTAACGTGCCACGTAAAGGACATACTCAGAAAAGAGACGTTCTGGCTGACCCGATGTACAATAACAAAGTGGTTACCAAGCTTATCAATAACATCATGTTAGACGGTAAGAAAGGTGTTGCTCAGAAAATTGTATACGGTGCATTCGCCAGAGTAGAGGAAAAAGCTGGTAAACCAGCAATTGAAGTATTTGAAGAGGCTATGAACAACATCATGCCAGTTCTCGAGGTAAAAGCAAGACGTATCGGTGGTGCTACTTATCAGGTTCCGATCGAGGTAAGAGCAGACAGACGTCAGGCACTTGCTCTTCGTTGGCTTACAATGTTCTCACGTAAGAGAGGCGAGAAGACAATGGAAGAAAGACTGGCTAATGAGCTTCTGGACGCAATGAACAACACAGGTGCATCCGTTAAGAGAAAAGAAGACATGCATAAGATGGCTGAGGCAAATAAAGCATTTGCTCACTATCGCTTCTAATTCGAGGAGGAAAATTCATTGGCTGGAAAAGAAGGAAGAGAATATCCGTTAGAGAGAACCAGAAATATCGGTATCATGGCGCATATCGATGCTGGTAAAACAACTCTTACAGAGCGTATTCTTTATTATACAGGTGTTAACTACAAGATCGGTGATACTCATGAAGGTACAGCAACAATGGACTGGATGGAGCAGGAGCAGGAGCGTGGTATCACAATCACATCCGCTGCTACAACATGTCACTGGACTCTTGAGGAGAACTGCAAACCAAAGCCAGGTGCTCTTGAGCATCGTATCAACATCATTGATACACCAGGACACGTAGACTTCACTGTTGAGGTTGAGCGTTCCCTTCGTGTACTTGATGGTGCTGTCGGCGTTTTCTGTGCTAAGGGTGGTGTTGAGCCGCAGTCAGAGAACGTATGGCGTCAGGCTGATACCTACAATGTACCTCGTATGGCATTCATCAACAAGATGGATATCCTTGGTGCAACTTCTACGGTGCAGTAGAGCAGATCAAGACTCGTCTTGGTAAAAATGCTATCTGCCTTCAGCTTCCAATCGGAAAAGAGGATGACTTCAAAGGAATCATCGACCTTTTCGAGATGAAAGCATACATCTACAATGATGACAAGGGCGACGATATCTCTATCGTTGATATCCCGGAGGATATGCAGGAAGATGCAGAACTTTATCATACAGAGCTGGTCGAGAAGATCTGCGAGCTGGATGATGACCTCATGATGGAGTATCTTGAGGGAGATGAGCCTTCTGTAGACAGACTGAAAGCTGTCCTCAGAAAAGCTACATGTGAGTGTACAGCAGTACCGGTTTGCTGCGGTTCCGCTTACAGAAACAAAGGTGTTCAGAAACTTCTGGATGCAATCCTTGAGTACATGCCGGCTCCTACAGATATCCCGGCTATCAAGGGCGTTGACCTTGACGGCAACGAAGTTGAGAGACATTCATCTGATGATGAGCCGTTCTCCGCTCTTGCATTCAAGATCATGACTGACCCATTCGTAGGAAAACTTGCTTATTTCCGTGTTTATTCAGGAACAATGAACTCCGGTTCTTATGTACTGAATGCCACAAAAGATAAAAAAGAGCGTGTTGGACGTATCCTTCAGATGCACGCTAACAAACGTATGGAGCTGGACAAAGTTTACTCCGGAGATATCGCTGCAGCGATCGGATTCAAATTCACTACAACAGGTGATACAATCTGTGACGAGCAGCATCCGGTAATCCTTGAGTCCATGGAGTTCCCGGAGCCAGTTATCGAGCTCGCTATCGAGCCTAAGACAAAAGCTGGACAGGGCAAACTTGGTGAGGCACTTGCTAAGCTTGCTGAGGAGGACCCGACATTCCGTGCTCATACAGATCAGGAAACAGGACAGACCATTATCGCTGGTATGGGTGAGCTTCACCTGGATATCATCGTTGACCGTCTTCTTCGTGAGTTCAAGGTTGAGGCTAACGTAGGTGCACCTCAGGTTGCTTACAAAGAGACAATCACCAAACCTGTTGATGTAGACAGCAAGTATGCAAAACAGTCTGGTGGTCGTGGACAGTATGGTCACTGTAAAGTTAAATTCGAGCCTATGGATGCCAACGGAGAAGAGCTGTACAAGTTCGAGTCCACAGTTGTTGGTGGTGCTATTCCGAAGGAATACATCCCGGCAGTTGGCGAAGGTATCGAGGAAGCTATGAAAGCTGGTATCCTCGGAGGATTCCCGGTAGTTGGTGTACATGCTAATGTATACGACGGTTCTTACCATGAAGTCGATTCTTCTGAGATGGCATTCCACATTGCAGGTTCTCTTGCATTTAAGGATGCTATGCAGAAAGCAGCTCCGGTACTTCTTGAGCCAATCATGAAGGTCGAAGTTACTACACCAGAGGATTACATGGGTGACGTTATCGGTGATATCAACTCCCGTCGTGGACGTATCGAGGGTATGGAAGATATCGGCGGCGGTAAGATGATCCGTGGATATGTTCCGCTTTCCGAGATGTTCGGATATGCTACAGACCTTCGTTCCAGAACACAGGGACGTGGTAACTACTCTATGTTCTTCGAGAAATATGAGCAGGTTCCGAAGTCTGTACAGGAGAAGATCCTTCTAAGAAGGACTGATCCACTATAAAATAATAAAATGCTTGCAAATAACCTTGGTTTGCAATATAATCAAGGTTAGCAAGTTTAAATCTGAAAAAATGCTCTGATCACAGAGTCAAGTTTTTTAAGGAGGACATTTTAAAATGGCAAAGGCTAAGTTTGAGAGAACAAAACCGCATTGTAACATTGGTACCATCGGACACGTTGACCATGGTAAAACAACTTTAACAGCAGCTATCACAAAAGTTCTGTCTGAGAGAGTAGCAGGTAACACAGCTACAGATTTCGCTAATATCGATAAAGCTCCAGAGGAAAGAGAGCGTGGTATCACAATTTCTACAGCACACGTTGAGTATGAGACAGAGCATAGACACTATGCACACGTTGACTGCCCAGGACATGCTGACTACGTTAAGAACATGATCACAGGTGCAGCTCAGATGGATGGTGCTATCCTTGTTGTTGCTGCTACAGATGGTGTTATGGCTCAGACTAAAGAGCATATCCTTCTTTCCCGTCAGGTAGGTGTTCCTTACATCGTTGTATTCATGAACAAATGTGATATGGTAGACGATGAGGAGCTTCTTGAGCTCGTAGAGATGGAGATCCGTGAGCTTCTTTCCGAGTATGACTTCCCAGGAGATGACATCCCGGTTATCCAGGGTTCTGCTCTTAAAGCACTTGAGGATCCGAGCAGCGAGTGGGGCGACAAGATCATGGAGCTTATGGATGCTGTTGACAGCTACATTCCAGACCCACAGCGTGACACAGATAAGCCATTCGTTATGCCTGTAGAGGATGTATTCTCTATCACAGGACGTGGTACAGTTGCAACTGGTAGAGTTGAGGCTGGTGTTCTTCACGTATCTGATGAGGTTGAGATCGTTGGTATCAAAGAAGAGACTCGTAAAGTTGTTGTAACTGGTATCGAGATGTTCCGTAAACTTCTTGATGAGGCTCAGGCTGGTGATAACATCGGAGCACTTCTTCGTGGTGTTCAGAGAAACGAGATCGAGCGTGGACAGGTTCTTGCTAAACCAGGAACACTTACATGCCATACAAAATTCACAGCTCAGGTTTACGTTTTGACTAAAGACGAGGGTGGCCGTCATACACCATTCTTCAACAACTATCGTCCGCAGTTCTACTTCAGAACAACAGACGTAACAGGTGTTTGCAACCTTCCAGAGGGAACAGAGATGTGCATGCCTGGAGATAACATCGAGATGACAATCGAGCTGATTCATCCGATCGCTATGAGCCAGGGTCTTACATTCGCTATCCGCAGGGTGGACGTACTGTAGGATCAGGACGTGTTGCTACAATCATCGAGTAATTTTAGCATAACATCTTAATTTTATAAATAGAGTACCGCAAGGTACATTGTGTCCAAACGTAAGATACCCCGGAACCGCAAGGTTTCCGGGGTTTTTCTGTTATGTGAAAGATTTGAATACGGCTATAAGGAATAGCGAACTAATTAAAACAGGCAGGTATGTGAAGAATTTTTTCTTCGCATATTGGCAAGGGAATGGTATCTGGCAGGAACACCGTACTGTGGAGATCTGGAATATATCTAGGCGAGAATAAAGGAAGAGGATATGCGGATACATACCGCAGGAAGAAGGTTTCCGCACAAAAAAAATGTAAGATTTCTTCAACTGTGAAGTCTAAAGGAGTGTGATTTTATGAAAAAGTTGATAGCATTGGTTCTAGCATTGGTTTGTGTGTTTGGTCTGGGCGGTTGCAACACCAAGAGTATGAATTATATTATTGAGAACAAACCAAGTGTAACGGGTATTGTAGAAGAGGTGCATAACGATTATGTCATAATGTACTCTGATACAGCAGATGGGTATCCGAATGGGTCAAGGTGGTCAATATCTTTGAGTGTAGAAAACCAGGACAGTTATACCAACCTTTCTGTTGGTGACGAAATTGTTGTATATCACGACGGAAATGTTATGGAGACAGACCCATTAAAAGTGGGGACAGTTTATGCCATTACATTGAAAACTCCTGCTGACAGAACAGAGAACAACAAAGGCTGACTAATTCCAGTTTGTATAATTGAAAAAATAAAAAACGCATAGACAACTGTGTCTATTAGTGAAAATACGACATTTCTCGCTTTGTGTCGTGTTATTTGCAGATAACAGATTCTATATTTGATGATGAAAGGAGGAGTTGAGGTGGACCAAGTAAAAATCGGGAATTTTTTAAAAAAACTTCGCAAAGAAAAAGGCATTACACAGGAGCAGTTGGCAGAAATATTAAATGTTTCTGGAAGGACCGTATCCAGATGGGAAACCGGAAACAATATGCCGGATATCAGTATTCTTGTGGATATTGCAGATTATTATGATATCAGTATTCCGGAGATTATCAGTGGGGAAAGGAAAAGCGAGATGATGAACGAAGAAGAAAGAAAAATTGCTAAAACAATGTCAGATTATGCAACTACAGAGAAAGAGAAGATTTTTAAGGAAATGAAGCTCCAAAGTGTCATGGGAGTTTATGCATTGGTTCTATACTGGATTCTGCATGAAACAGGTGCATATATGTATAATGATGTGTTAGGAAAGCTTGCCGGCTATTGTGAGACCTTGGTATCTGTGTCAGTCATAATGATGGCAGCATTTACGACAGGATCTTTAAGCAAGGTGCGGAGCAAGAGTAGGAAAGTTTTTATGTTCGAAAATTTCTCAAAACCTATGCAATTAGTTGTAACTGCAGTTGTTGCTTTTGGTGGAGCTGCTGTGATCAAGCTGGTACTGGTGCATTTTTTCGGCTTATAAGTATTTTCAAAGTTACTGTTCACTGGTAATGTCCCGCGAGGTGTTTTTTTGTGAGCGAAGGTCACAGAAAACCCGAGACATACCGCGCGAATTTATGCGATCAGCATAAATTCTGTGCATCGCGAAGCGTGTTACTGAGAACGGAGTGAACAGTAACTTTTCAAATTCGTATTACATACTATGGAAAAAGAACTTTTTGACATTTTCACAGATGCGT
>ENA-OPZM01000404-OPZM01000404.1-human-gut-metagenome-genome-assembly--contig:-NODE-404-length-18969-cov-7.473941_pt1 | contig 18969 bp, 26 predicted proteins | sample MGYA00242478_ERZ504493 | MGnify/ENA primary metagenome ERZ504493 (study PRJEB26092, sample SAMD00036227) | human gut metagenome | host: Homo sapiens | study: EMG produced TPA metagenomics assembly of...
GCGTTGAATGCGGTACATGCCAGCGGGTGCAGCTTGATGGCACGGCCCTCCACCAGCACCGGGTTGAAAGCCTGAATGCCCAGACGGTGCAGGTAGGTGCACGGTTCAGCAGAACGGGGTGGCCCTTGATCACGGTCTCCAGGCTGTCCCACACTTCGGGCTTAGCGCGCTCCACCATCTTGCGGGCGGACTTGATGTTGTTGGCAATACCCTTCTCCACCAGATCCTTCATGACAAAGGGCTTGAACAGCTCCAGAGCCATTTCCTTGGGCAGACCGCACTGATCCATCTTCAGCTCAGGGCCGACGACGATAACAGAACGACCGGAGTAGTCAACACGCTTGCCCAGCAGGTTCTGACGGAAGCGGCCCTGCTTGCCCTTCAGCATATCGGAAAGGCTCTTCAGTGCGCGGTTGTTGGGGCCGGTGACCGGACGGCCGCGGCGGCCGTTGTCGATCAGGCTGTCCACTGCTTCCTGCAGCATACGCTTCTCGTTGCGCACGATGATGTCGGGAGCGCCCAGCTCCAGCAGACGGCGCAGACGGTTGTTGCGGTTGATCACGCGGCGGTACAGGTCGTTCAGGTCGGAGGTGGCAAAACGGCCGCCGTCCAGCTGGACCATGGGGCGCAGGTCAGGCGGCAGAACAGGCAGCACATCCATGACCATCCATTCAGGACGGTTGCCGGAAATGCGGAATGCCTCAACTACTTCCAGACGCTTGAGGATGCGCACGCGCTTCTGGCCGGAGGACTTTTCCACCTCGGCAGTCAGCTCTTCACTCAGCTGATCCAGATCGATCTCCTTCAGTAGATCCTGAATGGCCTCAGCGCCCATAGCAGCCTCGAACTCATCACCGTAGTGGTCGCGCATCTCACGATACTCGCTCTCGGTGAGCAGCTGCTTCTTTTCCAGACGGGTAGCGCCCGGATCAGTGACGATATAGCTTGCAAAGTACAGCACCTTCTCCAGCAGGCGGGGGCTGATGTCCAGCATCAGGCCGATGCGGCTGGGGATGCCCTTGAAGTACCAGATGTGGCTGACGGGAGCGGCCAGCTCAATGTGGCCCATGCGCTCACGGCGGACCTTAGCCTTGGTCACTTCAACGCCGCAGCGGTCGCAGATCTTGCCCTTGTAGCGGATGCGCTTATACTTACCGCAGTGGCACTCCCAGTCCTTGGTAGGTCCAAAAATGCGCTCACAGTACAAGCCGTCGCGCTCCGGCTTCAGGGTACGGTAGTTGATGGTCTCAGGCTTTTTGACCTCGCCGTAGCTCCAGTTGCGGATCTGCTCCGGGGAGGCAAGGCCGATCTTGATGGAATCGAAAACGTTGTTTTCCATGAAACGAACCCTTTCTTAATCTCTAGTTGTCTCGATGATACAGGCGGCTTTCTTGTTCAGGCCACAGGCCCCTCTCCCCTGCCGCAGCACGCGGAACAGGGGGCTTGAGGCTTGTGTTCTTTGTCTGATCAGAAATCTACTTCGTCAGAAGAAGCGGGAGCTTCGGCACCGGAGTTATTGTCCTCCAGCACAGAAGGATCATCGAAACCGGCATCGGCATCCTTAATATTATAATCGTTGAGCAGTTCGCTCTCCTGCACGACGTTCTCAGTGCCGGCAACATCGCGCATATCAAAGCCGGTCTCTTCGTCGTCGAAGTTCTGACGCATGTCGATCTCGTTGCCGTCCTTGTCCTGAACAACAACGTCCAGACCCAGAGACTGCAGTTCCTTCAGCATAACGCGGAAGGACTCGGGAATGCCGGGCTGCGGGATCGGCTCACCCTTAACGATAGCCTCGTAGGTCTTCACACGGCCCTCCACGTCGTCGGACTTGACGGTCAGGATCTCCTGCAGAGTGTAAGCAGCGCCGTAAGCTTCCAGTGCCAGACTTCCATTTCGCCAAAGCGCTGGCCGCCGAACTGGGCCTTGCCGCCCAGAGGCTGCTGAGTGACCAGAGAGTAGGGGCCGGTAGAACGTGCATGGATCTTATCATCGACCAGGTGATGCAGCTTCAGGTAGTACATATAACCGACGGTAACGCGGTTATCGAACTTTTCGCCGGTGCGGCCATCGTAAACGGTGGTCTTGCCATCGCGGTCCAGCTCGATCTTGGAGAAGTCGATGATGTGGCCCTTCTCGCCCATGATCTTGGGGAGCTTCGTGGGATATGCAGGAGCATTCTCGCCATGCCACATCTCGCGGGCGGTATCAAAGGTATCGCCGATGTCGTTCTCACGAGCAGAGTCGAAGAGGGAGTCATGACCTTGATGCCGCATGCCTTGGCAGCGTAGCCCAGGTTGACTTCCAGCACCTGACCGATGTTCATACGGGAAGGCACGCCCAGAGGGTTCAGCACGATGTCCAGCGGGGTGCCGTCGGGCAGGTAGGGCATGTCCTCCTGCGGCAGAATGCGGGAAACGACACCCTTGTTGCCGTGACGGCCTGCCATCTTATCGCCAACGCTGATCTTGCGCTTCTGGGCGATATAGCAGCGGACGACCTCGCGCACGCCGGGCTGCAGTTCGTCGCTGTTCTCCGGGGTGAACACCTTGACATCCACGATGATGCCGTATGCACCATGGGGCACGCGCAGAGAAGTATCACGCACTTCGCGTGCCTTCTCGCCGAAGATGGCGCGCAGCAGGCGCTCTTCAGCGGTCAGCTCGGTCTCGCCTTCGGGGTGACCTTACCGACCAGAATGTCGCCGCTCTTGACCTCGGCACCGATACGGATGATGCCGCGCTCGTCCAGATCCTTCAGTGCATCCTCAGAAACGTTGGGGATATCACGGGTGATCTCTTCGGGTCCCAGCTTGGTGTCGCGGCTCTCGGTCTCGTACTCTTCAATATGAATGGAGGTGTACACGTCCTCGCGCACGATCTTCTCGTTCAGCAGAACGGCATCCTCGTAGTTGTAGCCTTCCCAGGTCATGAAGCCGATCAGAGCGTTCTTACCCAGAGAAATTTCGCCGTTGCGCATTGCAGGGCCGTCGGCCAGCACCTGACCGGCCTTGACGCTCTCGCCGACCTCCACGATGGGACGCTGGTTGATGCAGGTGCCTGCGTTGGAGCGTGCGAACTTGACCAGAGGATAATCCTCCAGCTCGCCCTTGTTGTTGCGCACAACAACATGGTCGGCATCCATCTTCTCAACGATACCGTCATTCTTTGCCAGAACAGCGGTGCCGGAGTCGGTAGCTGCCTTGTATTCCATACCGGTAGCAACGATGGGCTGCTGGGTGACCATCAGAGGCACTGCCTGACGCTGCATGTTGGAGCCCATCAGAGCACGGTTACAGTCATCGTTCTCCAGGAAGGGGATGCAGGCGGTAGCAACAGAGACCATCATTCGCGGAGAAACGTCCATGTAATCGACTTTCTCTGCATCAATTTCAAGGATCTCGTCGCGGCGGCGGGCAGACACGCGGGGACGCACGAAGTGCTTGCCCTCATCCAGCGGCTCGTTGGCCTGTGCCACAACGTACTCGTCCTCGACGTCAGCGGTCATATACTCGACCTCGTCGGTGACGACCTGTTCCTTCAGGTTGCCGTTCTCGTCATAGATCTTCTTGACCTTGCGGTACGGAGCTTCCACGAAGCCGTACTCGTTGATCTTGGCGTAAGATGCCAGATAGGAGATCAGACCGATGTTGGGGCCTTCAGGAGTCTCGATGGGGCACATACGGCCGTAGTGGCTGTAGTGAACGTCGCGGACCTCGAAACCTGCGCGGTCACGGCTCAGACCGCCGGGGCCCAGAGCAGACAGGCGGCGCTTATGGGTCAGCTCCGCCAGCGGGTTGTTCTGATCCATGAACTGGGACAGCGGAGAAGAACCGAAGAACTCCTTGATGGCTGCCACCACCGGACGGATGTTGATGAGGGCCTGCGGAGTGATGACGCTCTGATCCTGGCTCTGCAGGGTCATGCGCTCACGGATGACGCGCTCCATGCGGGAGAAGCCGATGCGGAACTGGTTCTGCAGCAGCTCGCCCACGCTGCGGATGCGGCGGTTGCCAGATGGTCGATATCATCGGTGGTGCCAATATTGTGGCCCAGACCGTTCAGGTAGTTGATGGAAGCCAGAATATCGGCGACCGTAACGGTGCGGCCGATCAGCTGGTCGTGGTTGCGGCGCAGCATCTCCTTCTGCTCTTCCACATCAGAGGTGGTGTCGAGGATCTTCTTGATTTCATCGAAGGAGCAGCGCTCGTTGATGCCGCACTCCTTCACGTCGAAGGAGAAGAAGCCCTGTGCATCCACACAGCCGTTGGTGATGACCTTGATCTTCCGGCTCTCTTCCTTCATGGGATCGTCGAGCTTCAGCACGACCAGATTCACACCGGCATTGTCAGCCTTCTCAGCCAGCTCGCGGGTGATCTTGGCACCAGCCTCGATCAGGATCTCGCCGGTGAGCGGAGCGACCACATTCTCAGCAGCCACCTGACCGGTGATGCGGCGGGCCAGAGACAGCTTCTTGTTCATCTTATAACGGCCGAAACGAGACAGGTCATAACGGCGCGGGTCGAAGAACAGCATGTTGATCTGGCTGGTAGCAGACTCCACCGTGGGAGGCTCGCCGGGGCGCAGCTTGCGGTAGACTTCCAGCAGGCCCTCTTCCTGATTCTTGGTGGTATCCTTTTCCAGAGTAGCGAGGATGCGCTCATCGTCGCCAAAGAAGTTCAGGATGTCCTCGTTGGTGGACAGGCCCAGTGCACGGCACAGCACGGTGACAGGCAGCTTGCGGTTCTTATCGATACGGACATAGAACACATCGGAAGCATCGGTCTCATACTCCAGCCATGCACCGCGGTTGGGGTTCATGGTGGCGCTGTACAGGTCGTTGCCCACCTTATCCTTGGCATCGCCGTAGAACACGCCAGGAGAACGCACCAGCTGGCTGACGATAGCACGCTCTGCACCGTTGATCACAAAGGTGCCAGCATCGGTCATCAGCGGGAAATCGCCCATGAAGATCTCCTGATCCTTCACTTCGCCGGTCTCCTTGTTCAGCAGACGGGCGGTGACGCGCAGGGGTGCTGCATAGGTCACGTCGCGCTCCTTGCACTCCTTGATGCTGTACTTCGGCTCCTTATCCAGGCGGAAGTCCACAAAGCTCAGTGCCAGATTGCCGGTGTAGTCCTCAATGGTGCCGATATCGTGGAAGACCTCTTTCAGGCCCTCGTCCAGGAACCACTGATAAGAGTTCTTCTGGACCTCGATCAGGTTCGGCATACTGATGACTTCGTCGATGTGGGAGAAGCTCATGCGCTCGGTTTTGCCGAGCTTTACGGGCTTGACTTTCATCATAAAATCAACCACTCCTTACTTTTATACTCTACGGGATGTCGTATACACGGGTCAAATTTGAGCAGACACACATAATTCGACCCGCGTCGAAGGGAACCTTTCGGCGTTTTTCACAAACTTTTCGGTTTGACCCGTCCAGCCGCCGCCTGCGCATTCCCCTTTTTGGCGCACTAGTCCATTATGTGATACTAATGCAGTATACACCCTAAAAGCCTTGCTGTCAAGCCATTTTTCAGATTTTTGCCAAAACAAATTTATTTTTTCTTTCATTTTCGCACACCCGGCAGCGTGTTGTGCTTTGCTGTTTTAGGGCTTGATTTTTTTATTTTGCACGTTCCTGTTCATAATCCCCTTGTGCAATTTGTCTATCTTTGCCCTTGTGTTTTGGAGTATTACTTTTACAGTCGGATATGCCCGTTTTCCCTTGCGGCCCTTTTTTGTGAAAAAGCAGCTCAGAAAAGCTCGCAGGCTTTTCTGAGCTGCAAATATAAAAATAATGTTTCCTCTAATATTGCCAGAGTGCAAGCGGCGGCAATTATAATCGTTCACTCATCCAGATAATCCCGCAGGCGTTTTGCACGGCTGGGATGCCGCAGCTTGCGCAGGGCCTTGGCTTCGATCTGCCGCACCCGCTCCCGGGTCACATTGAACTCCTTACCCAGCTCTTCCAGCGTATGCGCCCGGCCATCCTCCAGCCCGAAACGCAGTGCGATCACCCGCTCTTCCCTCGGTGTCAGGCTTTTGAGCACGCTGAACAGTTCCCGCCGCAGCAGCTGCCGCCCGGCTTCATCCACCGGGACGCCTGCATCCTCGTCCTGAATAAAATCTTCAAGGTGGGCATCCTCTTCCTCGCCCACCGGCGTTTCCAAGCTGATGGGGTCCTGCGCCAGCTGCAGCAATTCCCGCACACGGTCCGGCTCCATGTCCAGCTGAACAGCGATCTCTTCCGCGGTAGGCTCCCGGCCATTTTTCCGCAGCAGGTCACCCGTCGTCTTTTTGACCCGGTTGATGCTCTCCACAAGGTGCACCGGGATGCGGATGGTCCTCCCCTGATCCGCAATGGCGCGGGTGATGGACTGACGGATCCACCACGTGGCATAGGTGGAAAATTTGAAGCCGCGCTCCGGTTCAAACTTTTCCGCCGCTTCATCAGACCGAGATTGCTTCCTGAATGAGATCCAGAAACGGCAGGCCCCGCCCTGCATAGCGCTTTGCCACCGACACCACCAGCCGCAGGTTCGCTTCGCTGAGCTTCCGCCGGGCATCCTCGTCCCCGGCCTGCGCGGCACGGGCAAGCTCCGTTTCCTGTTCTGCCGTCAGCAGCGGCACCCGGCCGATCTCCTTCAAATAGGCCTTTACCGGGTCGTCCAGCGCCACCCCCTCTGCCGAAAGCTCATGTTCCAGCCTGCCGATCTGCGTTTCATCCAATGCAGGCAGGTCCGCTTCCTCTTCGGTCAGGTGCACGCCGCGGTCCTCCAGTGCCGTATACAGCTCGTCCAGCTGCGCCACATCGTAATCCTGCTCGTCCATGGCACGGCTGATCTGCTCCGGTGTCAGGGCATGGTGGCGTGCCCGCGCAGCCAATGTTCTGGCCAATTCCTCCGTTTGCGACAATTTCTGCATGGTTCCTGCTCCTTTCCTCTCCTGCTCCAGCCGGAGGGGAAAGCGGGGATCATTCTTCTACAGGCACATTTCCCTGCTTCTTTTCGCGCATCGACTGGAGGTAATCACTCAGTTCCTCATTGGACATATGCGCCGCTTTGCCTGCCATGGGCATCCCCCGGGCAATGCGGTCCAGATACAGCCGGATATCATCCGGCGTACAATTCACATCGCTGTATTGTGCCGCAAGATGGCTCAGTTCATTCAGCGCTTCTTCGCTTACAAAAGCGCGCAGCGTGGTCCAGGCTGATCTCAATGCCCTCCTGTCGGCAGCGCAGCATAGCTTCAAACAGCTCCTTCTGCTGCGGCAGCACGAACTGTTCTGCGGTCAGCTGCCCCTGCACCAGATCGATATAGTGCGGCTCCCGCAGGATGGCCGCCAGCAGCCGCTGCTGTGCACTGGCAATGCCCAGCGCCTGACTGCCGCCCGCACTGTACGGCACGTTGATCTGATTCATCTCACCGGACTTGAGCGCCTGCTGCTTTTTCTCCCAGCGGTGCTTGCTGCCCGCCCTCTTCACGCGGTCTCCAGCTGGGTCATGATCGCTGTTTTGGAGATGTTAGTCTCCTCAGCCAGACGCCCCGCATACACTTCCTGCTCGGTAGGGTTGGAGCGCTCTGCCAGCATATTCACAGCTTCCTTCACGTATTCCAGCCGCTGGGCATCCTGTGCCAGATCGTACTGGCTGCGCAGACGGCCCAGCCGGAAGTCCAGTGCATTGCCCACACCATCCAGCAGGGCTTTGAATCGCTCTGCGCCATACTTTTTGATGTACTCGTCCGGGTCCTTTGCACCGGGGATCTGCAGCACACCCACCTTTACCGGACTGTTGCGGAACAGTTCCAGCGAGCGCAGCGTGGCCTTCTGGCCTGCTTCGTCCGAATCGTAGCTCAGGATCACCTCGTCAGCATACTCGCTGATGAGCCGCACCTGCTCCGGGGTCAGGGCCGTGCCGCAGGCGCACACTGCTGTGTCGATGCCTGCCTGATGCATACTGATCACGTCCATGTAGCCCTCGCACAGCACGAACCGGCGCACCGCGCTGCGCTTTGCGATCTGCAGCGCAAACACCGTCTCTGATTTGTGGTACACCAGCGTTTCCGGGCTGTTGACATATTTCGGTTTGGAATCGTCCAGCACGCGCCCACCAAACGCAATGATGTTGCCGCGCAGGTCAAAGATGGGGGTCATCACCCGCTTCCAGAACAGGCAGTAGATGCGGCCGGACGCGCTGCGCTTGAACAGGCCGCTGGCATCCAGCTCCTGCTGATTGTAGCCCTTATCGCGCAGGAACTGATACAGCGCCTGTCCGTCGTTGGGCGCATAGCCCAGCCCGAACCGGACGATAGTCTTGTCGTCCAGACCGCGCCGCCGCCAGTAGCACGGGCCTGCCGGGCTTCCTCCACGGTGGAGTTCAGGCAGGCGTGGAAAAACCGTGCCGCCTCCTTGTTCATGGAGAGGATGCGGCTGCGCATCCGGCCTGTTTTGTCGTCCTCCTGCGGCTCCGGCATACCGGCCCGCGCTGCCAGCAGCTTAACGGCCTCCGGGTAATCGATGCTGTTGATCTTTTTCGTAAAGGTAATGGCATCGCCGCCTGCGCCGCAGCCAAAGCAGTAAAAGCTCTGGGTGTCCGGGTAGACGTAGAATGAGGGCGTTTTTTCGCTGTGGAAGGGGCACAGACCGCCATACAAACGTCCCTTGCGCTTGAGCTGCACATAGCTGCCCACCAGCTCCACAATGTCGGTGCGGCGGGTCAGTTCTTCAATGTATTCGTGTGGGATCATGGATCTTTCAAACGACCTTTCGGATTTATAGGACATGCCACTTCCGGGGCACAAACAATTCCTCAAAAGTGCGGATGGCAAATTCATCGCTCATGCCACTGATGTAATCGGTCACTGCGCGTTCTCCGCCCTCCTGATAAGCCAGCTGGATGTAGAAGTTGGACATCCGGTCCACATGGTTCAGGTAGTAATCGTACAGTTCCCCGATCACCTTGTCCACCTTCTGCTCTTCCCGCTTGGCGGTCTTGTCCACGTACACGGTGGCGTACATGAAATCCCGCAGCGCAAGGAAGGCTTCGTTTTCCTCTGCGCCCACCTTCACATCCCCATCGCTGTTGGCAAGGATACTGTTGATCATGGTGGTGATGCGGGCAGATTTTGTCTGGCCCAGCACGGCGGTGCAGTCCTTCGGCAGGGTGGCTGGGTCCAGCACACCGGCGCGCACCGCGTCCTCAATGTCATGGTTCACATAGGCGATCTGATCCGCCATGCGCACGATGCGCCCTTCCGGCGTTGCCGCCCAGGTGCCCTTTGTGTGGGTCACGATGCCGTTGCGCACCTCCCACGTCAGGTTCAGGCCCCGGCCGTCCTTTTCCAGCTTGTCCACCACACGCAGGCTCTGCATGTAGTGCTTGAAGCCGTCCGGGCACAGCTCATTCAGCGCACGCTCCCCGGCATGGCCAAACGGCGTGTGGCCCAGATCATGGGCAAGGCTGATCGCTTCGGTCAGATCTTCGTTCAGCCGCAGGGCGCGGGCAATGGTCCGCGCGATCTGCGAGACCTCCAGCGTATGGGTCAGTCGGGTGCGGTACAGGTCTCCCTCCGGCGAGAGGAACACCTGCGTCTTTTGTTTGAGCCGTCGGAACGCCTTGCAGTGCAGCACCCGGTCACGGTCACGCTGGAACACCGGCCGGATCGGGTCCTGCTCTTCCGGCAGCATGCGGCCGCGGCTCTGGTCGCTGAAGGTAGCCCACGGCGCGAAGGTCATATGTTCGATCTCTTCTGTGCGCTGACGTACATCCATACAAAGTCGCCCTCCCTTTTTGTCGCCATTCCCCCTCTCTGTTTCGGCACAGCCGATCCCAATTGCTGCGTCTGCGGCAATTGTAGCACACCCGCTTTGTCGAAGGGGGAAAAAGCCTGTCGGTTCGCAAAATAATGCTTGCTTTTTTATTTTTGCTGCTGCCGGGTTCAGAACGGTGCGTAGAACGGGTCGGATACCGTCACCTGCGCGCTGCCGCGCGTCAGCTCCCGCAGCTGTTCCAGCAGCGGGCCTTCGGTGTGTTCCGGCATCTGCCAGCACAGGGCCACGCGATCCGTGAACTGCGGCGCGGCCTGTTTTGCTCCCGCCGCATCGATCAGCAGCGATGCACGCTCATAAAGGGAGTAATCCACCGTCACGCGCAGCTCCACCACGCTGCGCACCGTGACCACCTCGGCATTTTCCAGTGCACGGGCCGTAGCGTGGTGTATGCACGCACCAAGCCGCCGGTGCCCAGCAGCACGCCGCCAAAGTAACGGGTCACCACCACGATCAGATCCGTCAGGCCGCTGTGCTGCAGCACCTCCAGCGCTGGTGTGCCCGCCGTCTTGGCCGGTTCACCATCATCTGAATAGCGTTCCCGGTTGCCTTCCCTCAGGCGGTAGGCATACACATTGTGGCGGGCGGTGCGGTTGGCCGCACGCACCTGTTCCAGAAATGCAACGGCAGCTTCCTCGCTGTCCGCAAATGACAGCGCCGCAATGAAGCGGCTCTTCTTTTCTTCGTATTCTCCTGTGGCCGTGCATGGATGGTGCGGTAATCCTCCACTGTGGTTCCTCCTGCATGTTATTCAAAACAAGTATAACATAAATCGTCCGTTGTGCAACCACTGCCGCATACGTTTTTGTGTCAAGGCCAGCTTCCTGTACTGCTGCCCGCATGTCCTCTGCCAGAAAAAAGCGCAACAAAAAATCGGCTGAGCCCTGCGGCCCAGCCGATTTTCTGAAGAAAGCATATGATTACGATGATTACTTGGTAAAGAGCTGGATCCACTGATGGCCCCAAGTGCTGGAGCTGTTGTAGTAGTAACCAACACCCATTGCACGGGCTTCCGGGTCCAGAATATTTGCGCGATGGCCTTCGGAGTTCATCCAGGCATTCACGACTTCTTCAGGAGAAACGCTGCCCCATGCGGCATTCTCGCCAGCAGCGGCATCCGTCACGCCGTACTCGCTGAGAACAGTGTACCACTTGGTACCATTGGGACGAACGTGAGAATTGACGGTTGCGATTTCTTCGGCGCGCTGCTGAGCAGCTGCGGTGAGCTTTGCATCGCCCATGACCAGGGGCTGCAGGCCGTACTTTGCACGCTCGGCATTGACCAGATTCAGAACTTCCTGACGGTAGTTGCTGGTGTAAGAGTTTTCGGGGCAAGAGAAGATCAGCACCCAGTAGTTGTTGTAAACGCCGCTTCGTAGTGGCCCACGCTCATGGTGGTCGCGTCTGCGTTCAGGATGCGCTCACGGGTAAAATCAATGTTCATCCACTGATCCACCGCTGCATCGGGGGTAGAAACGCCAGCTATGTAGTTTTCGCCAACGGACGCATCGTCGATACCATTCTCGGCGAAGATGGTAAAATCGCGCTGGCCATTGGGACGAACGTAGGAATAAGAAGAGGCCAGTTCCTTAGCGCGCTCCTGAGCGGCACTATTGTGGTTGCTGTCGCCCAGCTGAACGGGCTTCAGGCCAGCCTTTACGCGCTCGTTGTTTACGCGGCGCAGGAACTCGTTCTGATAAGCTTCGTCCTGAAAGCTGATGTAGGAATTTTCTTCTTCGATGGAGGCAGAAACCGAAGCCTCGGCTGCGTTTGCAGTAACGGGCTTGAGAGATGCAGCACCAAAAACCACAGCCAGAGTCATAGCTGCTGCTGCGATATTTTTCAGGGTGCGCATCTCGAGTTTCATAAGACATCCTCCGCAAGCTTTTGTATATAAAAGCTTTTTTGCATTCATGTGAATGCGTACTGCAACACATTTGCAACTCTTTCGTTTCAAATGTGTTACTATTGTGCAACAAGAGTATCACAAGAACATCTCATCGTCAAGAGGTTTCTGTCGATTTTTTGAGAGAAAATGCAAAAAAATCAAAATTTCCCGTTCTGAAATCGTTTCACAAGCGCAACAAATTCATCCAAGATACCGTGAATTTGTTACGCCCGTGTTGCGCTTCACCGTTTTCAGGATTGTTTTGTCACACTTAACGTGTTGCATTTTATTTTTTCTACACTTTTTCTGTAATGTTTTTCATGCATTTCTCTGTATGCCTATTCGCTTATATGCATATTTCAAAGTGTAACAGACTTTTGTGTGCGCTTTTCCGTTCCACTTCCCTCCCGCAGCCCTTTTCTGGGCTGGAGCCGGCCTTTGGCTGTACTTTCTGCAACAAAAAACAGCACAGGCAGCCTTTTCAGGGCCATCTGTGCTGTGCCGTATTCCTTATATAAAAAGAAGAGCGGCTCCGAAGAGCCGCCCTCCCACAATTCAGGCTATGCTATAAAAAGATCTCGCGTCAGTCGATCACTGAGCAGCCTTTGCTGCCTCGATCTGCTTGATCAGTTCGGGAACTACCTTGAACAGGTCGCCCACGATGCCGTAGTCGGCAACACCGAAGATGGGTGCGCCCTCATTCTTGTTGACAGCGATGATGCACTCGGAGTCCTGCATACCAGCGGTGTGCTGGATAGCGCCGGAGATGCCCAGAGCAACATAGATCTTGGGGTGCACGGTCTTGCCGGTCTGGCCAACCTGATGGTCAGCAGTCATCCAGCCTGCATCGGTGACGGCACGGGAAGCACCCACAACGCCGCCGCCCAGAGCAGCTGCCAGCTGCTCAGCCAGCTCAATGCCCTTGTTGACATCCTTGCTGATGCCGCGGCCGACAGAGACGATCACGTCTGCGCCGATCAGATCGACCAGCTTCTCAGCTGCCTTCTCAACGCTCAGGACCTCGGTCTTGATGTCCTCAGCAGCCAGAGCGAATGCGGGCTTCACGATCTGGCAGGCATCAGCCTTGGCCTGATCGAAGGGAGCCTTCTTCATAACGCCGGGGCGGACGGTGGACATCTGCGGACGGAAGCGGGGGCAGATGATGGTAGCCATCAGATGGCCGCCGAATGCGGGACGGGTCATCTTCAGGTTGCGGTCTTCCATATCGAACTTCTGCTTGGACAGGTCGATGGTGGAGCTCTCCTTCAGGAAATCGATGTACTTTGCAGTGTCGATGTCCAGATGGGTAGCATCAGCGGTCAGGCCGGTGTGCAGACGAGCTGCGCAGCGGGGACCCAGATCGCGGCCGATGTTGGTTGCACCGATCAGCAGGACTTCGGGCTTGTACTCGTTGACCATGTCGCACACGACCTTAGCGTATGCATCGGTGGTGTAATCCTTCAGCAGGGGCTGTCGCAGACCATGACCTTATCAGCGCCATAGCCGCCCAGTTCCTTGGCAATGCCTTCCACGTTGTCGCCCAGCAGCAGGCCGGTGACCTCGCAGCCCAGCTCATCAGCCAGCTTGCGAGCCTCGCTCACCAGCTCGAAATCAGTGGACATCAGTGCGCCCTGGCGCTGTTCGCAGAAGACCCAGACGCCCTTGTATTCGTTAAAATCAGCCATTGTAATCCTATGCTCCTTTCATCAGATCAGGTGCTTCTTGGCCAGGATACCAGCCAGCTGTGCGGCAGTATCGTCGCCCTTGAGCATGGTGCCTGCGCCCTTCTGCGGAGGAGTGAAGGACTTAAAGACGTTCGTCGGAGAACCCTTCAGACCGATGGTATCAACCTCGATCAGCGGATCGTCCTTCAGTGCGTTGTAATCAAACACTTCCATCGGCTTGTCGTAGCAGGTGAAGATGCCGTTCACGCTCATGTAACGGGGCTGGTTCAGCTCCTTGATGCAGGTCAGCAGGCAGGGAGTCTGCACCTTGACCATCATGTAGCCGTCTTCCAGCATACGCTTCACGGTCAGGGTGTTGCCATCCTTCTGGATGTCTGCCACGTAGGTGACCTGAGGCAGATGCAGCTTTTCAGCGATCTGCGGGCCGACCTGAGCGGTATCACCATCAATTGCCTGACGGCCGCAGAACACAACGTCCTCGGGGCCGACACCGATCTTGTTGACGGCAGCAGCCAGGATCTGGCTGGTTGCGAAGGTATCGGAACCGCCGAACTCACGGCCGGAGACCAGAACAGCCTTATCAGCGCCGCGGGCCAGCAGCTCACGCAGCATGCCTTCTGCCGGCGGGGGACCCATGGTAACAACAACGACTTCGCAGCCGGTAGCGTCCTTGAGCTTCAGAGCAGCCTCCAGAGCGTTCAGGTCATCAGGGTTGGTGATGGTAGCCATCGAAGCACGGTCCAGAGTGCCATCGGGCTTGACGGACACCTTGCCGGAGGTATCAGGAACCTGCTTTACACAAACAATTGCTTTCATTGTAACTCTTGCCTCCCTTACTTCAGCAGCGCGCCGGAAATGACCATCATCTGCACTTCGCTGGTGCCCTCGTAGATCTCGGTGATCTTGGCATCACGCATCATGCGCTCGATGGGATAGTCACGGGTGTAGCCGTAACCGCCGAACAGCTGCAGGCAGCGGCGGGTCACATCGCTTGCGGTGCGGGCTGCGATCAGCTTTGCCTGAGCAGCCTCGACGCTGTAACGAACCTTCTTGCCGTCCATTGCTTCCTGCTTCTTCAGAGCAGCAGCGTAGACCAGATACTTTGCAGCCTCAACGCGTGCCTTCATCTCAGCCAGCTCGAACTGGGTGTTCTGGAATGCGGAAATGCTGCGGCCGAACTGCTTGCGCTCCTTGACGTAAGCAACGGTCTCTTCTAGAGCGCCCTCGGCGATGCCCAGAGCCTGAGAAGCAATGCCGATACGGCCACCGTCCAGAGTAGCCATAGCCAGCTGGAAGCCGCGGCCACGCACACCCAGCATACGGTCAGCAGGGATGCGGCAGTCCTCAAAGATCAGCTCGCAGGTGGAAGAACCGCGGATGCCCATCTTGTCCTCAGCCTTACCGACGGAGAAGCCCGGGTCGGTGCGCTCCACGATAAAGGCGGAGCACTGCTTGGTGGGACGGCCCTTCTTGTCGGGCACGATATCGGTGACAGCAATAACGATAAAGACGTTTGCGTAGCCGGCGTTGGTGATGAAGATCTTGGAACCGTTCAGGATCCAATCACCGGTCTCGGGGTCCTGCTTTGCAAAGGTCTGCTGACCCTGTGCATCGGTGCCGGCACCCGGCTCAGTCAGGCCGAAAGCACCCAGCCACTCACCGCTGCACAGCTTGGGCAGATACTTTGCCTTCTGCTCGGGAGTACCATTTTCATAAATAGGAGCAGCACACAGGCTGGTGTGAGCAGAGACGATGACACCGGTGGTGCCGCAGACCTTGCTCAGCTCTTCCACTGCCATGACGTAGGACAGCACATCGCCGCCTGCACCGCCGACCTCAGTCGGGAAATAAATGCCCATCATGCCGAGCTTGCCCATCTTTTCGACGGTCTCTTTGGGGAAGTACTCTTCCGCATCAACCTTCTTTGCCAGGGGCTTGACTTCGTTCTCAGCAAACTCGCGGTACATTTTCTGTACCATCTGCTGCTGCTTGGACAGAGTAAAATCCATCGCTATATCCTCCTAACGGGTCTTTTTTCATTTACCGGAATTGCCCGGTGCAAACAAATTCCTCCCGGCCGCGTTTCCACGGTCGGGAGAAACGTTTATCAGAATTTACAGCTGGTCAACAGGGGTCTTGGTGCGGTCTGCGTTGTAAACGTAGAAGCTTGCCGCTCTTGCAGCCCAGGTTGCCGCCACGGACCATCTTACGGATCAGCGGGCAGGCACGATACTTGCTGTCGCCGGTCTCCTTGTACAGCACATCCATGATGGCCAGGCAGATATCCAGGCCGATGAAGTCGCCCAGCTCCAGGGGACCATGGGGTGGTTGGCACCCAGCTTCATAGCGGTGTCGATGCCGGCGATATCGGAAACGCCTTCCATCTTGATGAAAGCAGCTTCGTTGATCATGGGGATCAGGATGCGGTTGACGACGAAGCCTGCAGCCTCATTGACCTGAACCGGCTGCTTGCCGATGGCAACAGAGATCTCCTTGATCTTCTCAACGGTCTCAGCGGGAGTGTTGCAGCCTGCGATGACCTCGATCAGCTTCATGCGGTCTGCGGGGTTAAAGAAGTGCATGCCGACCAGCGGACGGCTAACGCCCTTGCCAATCTCGGTGATGGACAGAGAAGAAGTGTTGGAAGCGAAGATGCACTCGGGCTTGCAGATCTTATCCAGTTCGCCGAAGGTGGTCTGCTTGACCTTCATATCCTCAAAAGCAGCCTCAACGACCAGATCGCAGTCAGCGCACAGGTCTTCCTTCAGGCCCGGGGTGATGGCAGCAACGATAGCGTCTGCCTTTTCCTGCGTCATCTTTCCCTTGGCAACCAGCTTCTCGTAGCCCTTCTTGATCTTTGCCAGACCATTCTCGGCCCACTCCTGCTTGATGTCGCACAGAGCAACGGTGTTGCCTCAACCTGTGCAAATGCCTTTGCGATGCCCTGGCCCATGGTGCCAGCGCCGATAACACCGATCTTCATAGGAAACCTCTCCTTTAATATCAAAAATTATGTAGTAATGGATTAGTTGTTGGTGAACACTGCCTTGGGCTTCGGCTTCTCACGGCTCAGGAAGCAGGCCATGCCTTCCTTCTGGTCGTGGGTCTCGAAGCAGCTGCCGAACAGCTTTTCCTCGACCTCAACAGCCTTCTCGATGGGCAGGCTGATGCCGCCGTTGATTGCCTTCTTGCAGTTGCGTACAGCGATGGGTGCGTTCTTTGCGATCTTGCCGGCCAGCTTCAGCACGTTCTCCATCAGTTCAGCCTGAGGATACACAGCGTTCACCAGACCAATGCGCAGAGCCTCGTCCGCCTTGATGTTCAGTGCAGAGTAGACCAGCTGCTTTGCCATACCCATGCCGACCAGACGTGCCAGACGCTGGGTGCCGCCGAAGCCCGGGGTGATGCCCAGACCCACTTCCGGCTGGCCGAACACAGCGTTGTCAGAGCAGATGCGGATGTCGCAGCTCATAGCCAGCTCGTTGCCGCCGCCCAGTGCAAAGCCGTTCACGGCTGCAATAACGGGAATGGGGAAGCTCTCGATCATCAGGAACACATCATTGCCCAGCTTGCCGAAGGCTCGCCCTCTGCCTTGGTCATGGTGCTCATGGAACCGATATCTGCGCCTGCCACGAAGCTCTTGTCGCCTTCGCCGGTCAGAACGATGCAGCGGACAGTCTCCTGATCCACAGCCTCAAATGCTGCCTTCAGGTCTGCCAGAACTTCGGGGTTCAGGGCATTCAGTGCCTTGGGGCGGTCGATGGTGATGATCTCAACTGCACCCTGCACCTCGGTTTTTACAAATGCCATTGTGAAAACCTCCTATTCAAATCTTATCAATTATCACAAACAGCCCCCGGACGGAGGAAAGGCTCTCCGGTTCCCTTCCCCGTCCGGGTCTGTCATTCAGTCAGGATTCCAAGAGGTGGAACTTAGTCCATCTCAACGATGGTAGCGCAGCCCATGCCGCCGCCGATGCACAGGGTAGCCAGACCCTTGTGAGCACCGCGATGCTTCATAGCATACAGCAGGGTGACCAGGATACGAGCGCCGGAAGCGCCGACCGGGTGGCCCAGAGCAATTGCGCCGCCGTTGACGTTCACCTTGCTCATATCAAAGTTCAGAGCCTGGCTGACAGCCACAGACTGAGCAGCAAATGCCTCGTTGGCCTCGATCAGATCCATGTCAGCAACAGTCAGGCCGGTCTTTGCCATGACCTTCTTGGTAGCGGCGATGGGGCCCAGGCCCATGACTTCGGGCTCAACGCCTGCCAGAGCACCGGCGACCCAGGTAGCCAGAGGCTTCACGCCCAGCTCCTTAGCCTTCTCCTCGCTCATGATGACCAGAGCAGCAGCGCCGTCGTTGATGGCGGAAGAGTTGCCGGCGGTCACGATGCCGTCCTTGGTGAAAGCGGCTTCAGCTTTGCCAGCACTTCAGGAGCGCTCAGACGGGGGCCTTCATCAGTATCGAACACGGTGTCGCCCTTCTTGCCCTTGATCACAACGGGAACGATCTCGTCCTTGAAAGCGCCGTCCTTGATAGCCTTGTCAGCCTTCAGCTGGCTGTTGTATGAGAACTCGTCCAGCATCTCACGGGTGATGGGGCTGTAGCCGTACTTCTTCTGATAAGTCTCGTTGGTGCAGACATTCTCAGCGGTCATGCCCATGTGCTTGTTGAAGCCGCAGGCATCCCACAGAGCATCGTTGACCATGGTATCCACGATCTCGCTCTTGCCCATGGGTGCGCCCATGCGGTAGCCGTAACGAGCCTTCTGCAGTGCGAAGGGAGCCATGTCCATGTTCTCCATGCCGCCTGCAACCACGATGTCAGCATCGCCAGCCTCGATCATCTGAGCAGCCATGTTGACGCAGTTCAGACCGGAGCCGCACACCACGTTGACGGTGACAGCCGGGGTCTCGATGGGCAGGCCAGCCTTCAGAGCAGCCTGACGAGCGACGTTCTGGCCCAGACCGGCCTGAATGACGCAGCCCATGTAGACATGATCGACCTGCTCGGGAGCGACGTTTGCACGGTTCAGAGCTTCCTTGATGACGATGGAGCCAAGCTCAACTGCGGGAACGTTTGCCAGAGTGCCGCCGAATTTGCCAATAGCGGTACGGCATGCAGATGCGATAACGATCTTTTTCATGTGAATAGCCTCCTGAATTGTGTATGTGTTACTTTTCGTAAGCCATTTTTATCAAAAACGCCCGTAAGCGCTTTTACAAATTAGGTCTCGGGGTCTTTTTTCTGCCGGATCAGCGCATACTTTTCGTTGACCGCCTTTTCCACATTGGGTGTGACGAACTTACCGATGTCGCTGCCGTAGTAAGCTGCCTCTTTTACAATGGTGGAAGAAAGGTAGCTCACTTGATGCTCGTTGCCAGAAACATGGTCTCGATGCCGGGCATCAGTGCGTGATTGGTCTGCGCAAGCTGGATCTCGTTTTCAAATCCGTCACCGCCCGCAGGCCCCGCACCATCACCGAAGCGTGCCGTTTCTTGGCGAACTCCACGGTCAGGCCTGTCGAAGCTCTCCACCGAAACATTCTGGATGCCCTTG
>ENA-OPZM01000405-OPZM01000405.1-human-gut-metagenome-genome-assembly--contig:-NODE-405-length-18926-cov-2.848928_pt1 | contig 18926 bp, 21 predicted proteins | sample MGYA00242478_ERZ504493 | MGnify/ENA primary metagenome ERZ504493 (study PRJEB26092, sample SAMD00036227) | human gut metagenome | host: Homo sapiens | study: EMG produced TPA metagenomics assembly of...
TGCAAACGGTACCGCACGATTTCACTCTGTTCAACAAGTGCCTCCAGTGTTTCCTCATCAAACATATCAAAAGCTTCTGAAACAGCACTGTATTTTCTCATAAGACTGGCATATATTAAGCCAAATCCGGATATATTACATATTTTCCGTCACTTTTAAAAGCTGTGGGTGTCTGAAACTTTATCTCCAAATATTTCGGACATTTCTTCTCATAAAACTCTGTGATAAGTTCATTATCATTTTTCAAGTGCATCCTTTTATTACATACAGAAATTGATAATCCCTTTTTTCTCAAAAAAAAATATCTGTACATTCAGACAACGGCATAATTATATTTTCATATGCTTCTTCATTCAAAGTCTTTATTGTCCAGATGGTGCTGTTATTTTCCCTCGTGATACATTGACTATAAGGATTTAACTGGTTTCCATGTAGTCTGGCTGCATATTCTGGAGAAATATTTTCCATAATAACTCCCTGTAAATTTGATGACTGCCTGTAATTTATTTCTTTTGTTTCCAGTTCCATTTGTAATTCTGCATACATTGAAGCACCTCTACAGTAAGTATTTTTGTGTATTTTGTACTTTTTTTATATATTTTATGTCAAATCATTGTACATTATATCACTTTTCATATATAACGTCAATTTGTTTTACTATGAAGTTACTATGTAGCCAGACAAAAACAGCCGGATAATCAGATAAACTATCTTAATTATCCGGCTATTTTTCCTGCTTCTTTTCTTACATTTACGTCTGCTTTTGTATAAAGTTTTGTCTCTGTATCATCATCCTTGCATTCCGGAGTTTTGAAATCAAATCTCCTGATCATAAATGCAAAGATCACATAATTAAAACTTTCTGACAAATGATTATTCCACGTTTCACTACAAATACATCAAAAAGCTCCTGGAGCTTCAGATTTTTCTAAAGTTCCAGGAGCCATTTTACGTTTGGACACTCTCATGCTCGCGCATGAATCTATATTTTATGTTAATTATGCATTCTTCTCAGCGATAGCTGCCTGTGCTGCTGCAAGACGAGCGATCGGTACACGGAATGGTGAGCAGGATACATAGTTAAGACCGATCTTGTGGCAGAATTCTACAGAAGACGGATCTCCACCATGCTCGCCGCAGATACCTACGTGAAGGTTCGGGTTAACCGGTTTGCCGAGTTCGATAGCCATCTTCATCAGCTTGCCAACGCCAACCTGATCCAGTTTTGCAAATGGATCGTTCTCGAAGATCTTAGCGTCATAGTATGCGTTGAGGAATTTACCTGCATCATCACGGGAGAAGCCGTATGTCATCTGAGTAAGGTCGTTTGTACCGAAGCAGAAGAAGTCTGCTTCTTTAGCGATCTCATCAGCTGTAAGAGCTGCTCTCGGGATCTCGATCATTGTACCAACTTCATACTGAAGGTCAGAACCAGCGGCTTTGATCTCAGCATCAGCTGTCTCAACTACGAATTTCTTAACATATTTAAGCTCTTTTACATCGCCAACAAGTGGGATCATGATTTCCGGTTTGATTGTCCAGTCCGGATGAGCTTTCTTAACTTCGATTGCTGCGCGGATAACTGCTGTTGTCTGCATCTTAGCGATTTCAGGATAAGTAACAGCAAGACGGCATCCACGATGTCCCATCATCGGTTGAACTCATGAAGAGAAGCGATGATAGTCTTGATCTGCTCTACAGTTTTGCCCTGAGCATCTGCAAGTTTCTTGATGTCAGCTTCATCTGTAGGAACGAACTCATGAAGAGGCGGATCCAGGAAACGGATAGTAACAGGGTTACCTTCCAGAGCTTCAAAGAGACCTTTGAAGTCATCCTGCTGATATGGAAGAACTTTTTCAAGTGCTTTTTCTCTCTCTTCTGCTGTTTCGGAGCAGATCATTTCACGGAATGCATCGATACGTCCCTCACCGAAGAACATATGCTCTGTACGGCAAAGACCGATACCTTCTGCACCAAGCTCTACAGCTTTCTTAGCATCTGCAGGAGTATCTGCGTTTGTACGAACTTTCATTGTTCTGTACTTGTCAGCCCATGCCATGATGCGTCCGAACTCACCAGCGATTGTAGCGTCTACAGTCGGGATGATTCCGTCGTAGATGTTACCGGTTGTACCATCGATGGAAATGAAGTCTCCTTCATGGAACTCTTTACCAGCAAGTGTGAATTTCTTGTTTTCTTCGTCCATAGCGATATCACCGCATCCGGATACACAGCACTCACCCATACCACGGGCAACAACTGCTGCGTGAGATGTCATACCACCACGAACTGTCAGGATACCCTGAGCAGATTTCATACCTGTGATGTCTTCCGGAGATGTCTCAAGACGTACAAGTACGACTTTCTCTCCTCTTTCAGCCCATTCAACAGCGTCATCAGCTGTGAATACGATCTTACCGCAAGCAGCTCCAGGAGAAGCGCCAAGGCCTTTACCCATTGGTGTAGCAGCTTTCAGAGCAGCAGCATCAAACTGTGGTGAAGAAGAGTATCAAGGTTACGTGGTCGATCATAGCTACAGCTTCTTCTTCTGTTCTCATTCCCTCATCAACAAGGTCACAAGCGATCTTTAAAGCAGCCTGAGCTGTTCTCTTACCGTTACGTGTCTGAAGCATATACAGTTTACCATGCTCTACAGTAAACTCCATATCCTGCATGTCTCTGTAGTGTTTTTCAAGTGTTTCGCAAACCTGTTTGAACTGTACGAATGCTTCCGGGAATTTCTGTTCCATTTCGGAGATGTGCATAGGTGTACGAACACCGGCAACAACGTCTTCACCCTGAGCATTTGTAAGGAATTCACCAAACAGACCGTTAGCTCCTGTAGCAGGGTCACGTGTGAAGGCAACACCTGTACCACAGTCATCACCCATGTTACCGAATGCCATCATCTGTACGTTAACAGCTGTACCCCAGGAATACGGGATATCGTTGTCACGACGATATACGTTCGCACGTGGGTTGTCCCAGGAACGGAATACGGCTTTGATAGCACCCATTAACTGTTCCTTAGGATCAGTTGGGAAATCAGCACCGATTTTTGCTTTATATTCAGCTTTGAACTGTTCAGCTAATTCATGAAGGTCTTCTGCAGTAAGTTCAACATCCTGCTTAACACCTCTTTTAGCTTTCATCTCATCGATAAGTTCTTCGAAATATTTCTTTCCGACTTCCATAACTACATCAGAGTACATCTGGATGAATCTTCTGTAGCAGTCCCATGCCCAACGAGCATTGCCGGATTTTTCAGCAAGTACGTTAACAACGTCTTCATTTAAACCAAGGTTCAGGATAGTATCCATCATACCTGGCATAGAAGCTCTCGCACCAGAACGAACGGAAACAAGCAGAGGATTTTCTTTGTCACCGAATTTCTTTCCGGTAACTCCTTCCATTTTGGTGATTGCTTCCATGATCTGAGCCATGATCTCATCATTGATCTGTCTTCCGTCTTCATAGTACTGAGTACAAGCTTCTGTTGTGATTGTGAAGCCCTGAGGTACAGGAAGACCAAGGTTTGTCATTTCAGCAAGGTTGGCACCTTTACCACCCAGAAGGTTTCTCATATTAGCGTTACCTTCTGTAAACATGTAAACCCATTTTGCCATTTTACATTTTCCTCCTAAATTATTGTTCTTTTGTAACTATTCAGCATTCTGTTGTGAAGTAACTGAACAGCCACACCTTTCGCACATAAGTAAATATATGTTTCTTATACGCACATAATTATTTTATAGAATTTGTGTCATTTCGTCAAGGTTATTCTGCTAAAATTAGCTAAAATTTTTATACATTCTGCATAAAGTGATTTATTTTATTATTCTTATTATTGTTAAGGTTTTCTCAGTCCTTTATTCTGGTCTTTATCTATATTTTTCTCTCACATCTCATTATAACAGGAAAAAACGGGAAGCAAAACAGATAAGTTGATCTGCCCGGCTGCCGTTTATAATTTTCATCAATTATTTCTTTCTGCCTTTTTTCATGTTCAGTACCAGATGTCTCGGCATACCATTTACCATAATAGGCTGATAATCTCCCTGGATCAGAGGTTTAATATAGTCTACAAAATCCTTAGTTACGTTTGTAGCATCTTTATTCATCCATTCTCTCGGAACAAGTTTCTCCTCATTTGCGATTCTGTGTACATCGTAGATACCTGTAGCTGCCATGTAGGGATCATCGGAAACACGGTCGATAACAACCATCTTACCTGTGTCACCTTCATCTGCAGCTTTAACTGCAGCACCACCTACCATGAATGCTTCATCAATATCCACTCTGGATGCCATGTGGGAAGCACTTCTCTGTAATGTGGAAAGTTCAACAGCTCTTGTCTTGCATCCGCACTCCGCTGCCAGGAAGTTTGCCAGATAAGTGGCTGTTCCCTGAAGCTGTTTGTGTCCAAATGCATCCACATAGTCTCCCACGCTTCCAAGCTCACATACATATCTTCCGTCTGCCAGCTTGATTCCCTCGGAAACTGCGATTACAATAGATGCTTTTTTATTCAGAAGATCTTTTACTTTTGCAAGGAATTTCTCAACATCAAAAGGCACTTCCGGCAGATAGATCAAATCCGGTCCGTCGCAGTCCTCAGATTTTGCCAGTGCTGTGGCACCTGTAAGCCATCCGGCATTACGTCCCATAATCTCCATGATCGTAATCATATTTTTCTTATAAGTAAGTCCCAGTGCATCGCGGATCACTTCTTTTGTGGATGCGCCGATATATTTTGCAGCACTTCCGAATCCGGGTGTATGGTCTGTCAGCGCCAGGTCATTGTCGATTGTTTTCGGAACACCAAGGAACTTCTGAGTCTGTCCTGTGAGAATCGCATAATCAGACAGTTTCTTGATCGTATCCATGGAATCATTTCCGCCAATGTAGATAAACGCATAGATATCCAGTTTATTTAAGATCTCAAAAATTTTCTCATAAATTGCTTTATCTTCGTGAATCTCAGGAAGCTTGTAACGACAGGAACCTAAAAATGCAGATGGTGTTCTCTTGAGTAATTCGATATCCAGTTCTGAATGAATCTGTGTTGACAGATCAATATACTGTTCATCCAACAGTCCCTGAATGCCGTGAAGCATTCCGTATACTTTGTCAAATCCTCGTTCAATGGCATTCTTATAAACTCCGGCAAGACTGGAATTGATTACTGCAGTAGGTCCTCCTGATTGTCCAACAATGATATTTCTTTTTTTCGCCATAGCAATGACCTCCTTGTTTTCACGTTTTGTTCATTATGTCTTAGAGTGTGTCTGAAAAATGCTTTACGCAAGATGTGTGTCACAATTTTTCAGACACGCTCTGGTCCCGCAGGACTCGTTGAGGTAAATTGTAACAAATATTTTTTTATTCGTCAATCATTTATTGTGGTTTTTACACATATGATTTCTGTGTTTCGTCACTATATCAGTGTATTTTTCAATTTACCACGACATTTCAGATCTATTTTTGTATATTTATAACTATAATTAATCCGGCCCATGTGTTATACTTATAGACAGATTGATTCCGGCATCAACTTATAGCAATCAAAACCTTTTTTAAAATTGCCGGACATCAATGTCCGTGACTATTCGGTACCTTCGCAGTTACGAACCAAAATGCATTTCAAATCACCTTCGGTGATTTGCAGGATACTGCCAGCTGAACAGTTACACAATATTTATCGATCAAGGAGGATTCATTTATGATCCATACAATTGAAAACGACTATCTTAGAGTATCTGTAGACGATCATGGTGCTGAGCTTTGCAGCATTTTTGATAAAGTACATAACAGAGAAGTGATCTGGCAGGCAGATCCGGCTTACTGGAAACGCCACGCCCCTGTTCTTTTTCCTAATGTGGGACGTCATTTTGAGGATCACTATCGTATTAATGGAGTCGAATATCCCTCCAGTCAGCATGGGTTTGCCAGGGACAGCGAATTTACCTGCGTGGATATGACTGCTGATTCCATCACCCATAGGCTGAAATCTTCTGATGCCACAAGAGAAAATTATCCATATGATTTTGAGCTGAAGATCAAGCATGTTCTGGAGAAGAACCAGGTCAGTGTATGCTGGGAAGTGATCAGCCTTAATGATGAAACCATGTATTTTACAATTGGCGGCCATCCTGCATTCAATGTACCTGCCGGAGGAATTGGCTCCCAGGAGCAATATCATCTTACTTTCGACGGCCGGGATTCCCTCTCCTATCTGCTGATCGACATATCATCAGGTACCGCGGTCGCAGATAAAGCTTATACACTGGAGCTTGAGAATGGTTCCTGCCTTATTGATGCTCACATGTTTGACAAAGATGCCCTTATTTTTGATGACCAGATTGAAAAGGCCGGCATCGCTTTCCCTGACGGAACTCCTTATGTGGAACTAATCTGTCATGGATTTCCAAGCTTTGGCATCTGGTCCGTCCCGGGTTCTCCTTTTGTATGTCTTGAACCATGGATGGGACGCTGTGATGATTTTGGATTTAAGGGCGAGCTTCCGGAAAAGAAATATATCAACACTCTGGACAAGAATGAAATTTTTACTGCATCATATGAAATAAAAATTTATTAATTTTCTCCATTTATCCTGAAAGCTGTGCTATAATGTCACAGTATATGAAAGTCATCCTGTCCGGTATCCACGAATTTACCCATGCAGACATGACTGATTCATGGCAGCCACTCAGGACTTTCATAGAAAACACAGGAGGAAATTTCCATGACTAGAGAAGAATTTCAGAAGCTGACACAGGATGTTGTACTGCTCGACGGTGCTACCGGTTCCAATCTTATGGCCGCCGGAATGCCAAGAGGAATCTGTACAGAAGCATGGATCATGGAGCACAAAGAAGTTCTGCAGAATCTGCAAAAGGCTTATGTTGAAGCAGGAAGCCAGATCGTATACGCACCTACTTTCGGCGGAAACCGTTACAGTCTCGGACTTCACGGACTGCAGGATAAGCTTGCGGAAATGAACCATGCACTTGTAAATATTTCCAGAGAGGCAGTAGACATAAGGTCTATGTTGCCGGTGATATTACCACAACAGGCAAGATGATGGAGCCTGCCGGTGATCTCACCTATGAGATGGCATATGAAACATACTGTGAACAGATTAAGGTTCTTGAGGATGCAGGTGTTGATCTGATTGCTGCGGAAACCATGATCAATATCGAGGAAACACTTGCTGCACTGGATGCTGCTGCATCCGTAAGTTCTCTTCCTGTAATGTGTACAATGACCGTAGAAGCTGACGGAAGCATTTTCAGCGGAGGAAATGCTGTGGAGGCTGCGATTGCCCTTGAGGGTGCAGGTGCTGTGGCAGTTGGGATCAACTGTTCTGTAGGACCTGACCAGCTGGTATCCGTTGTCCGCAATATCAAAGAGAACGTATCCATTCCTGTCATTGCCAAACCTAATGCCGGTATGCCGACGATTGATGATCAGGGAAATGCCATTTACAGTATGGACGCCAAAAGCTTTGCTGAACATATGAAGGTTCTGATCGAAATGGTGCGTCTGTTGTTGGAGGATGCTGTGGTACTACTCCGGAATTCATCCGCGAGATAAGCAGAAGCCTCGGAAGATAGATTTTGTATCTTCGACAGCCATAGTCAGACGAATAACGAATATTCGCAGCCAAAGCAGGGAACTTTCCTGATTCGGTTAAAGAGGGATATGACTCAAAAAAGCACATAACTTAGGATAGAATCTGTCTCAATCCGAGATATTCTCATCCTCTGTTATGTGCTTTTTGGTAATTGTCCGGCTTTCCTCTGTCCTGATTCTGCGAAAATACCATGGCAATTCTATAAACAATTGCGCTTTTTATTATCTGCTTTTCATCTACTTCACTTTGATTGCCTTCTTCGGACACATCTCCTGGCAGCAGAAACAGCGGATACACTTTCTGTAATCATATACCGGCGGCTTTCCTTTGCCTTTTCTGAAATCCACAGCTTTCCCCGGAACCGGACAGCTCTGCACACAGATCCCGCAGCGGACACATTTATCAGCTTCTATATATGGTTTTTTCTGAAAAATGTTTAACGCTCCCGCCATTCTTGTCCAGATATTCTTTCGCACTTCTGTGCGGTCTACATTAAAAGCCGGATTTCCGTATTTTTTCACTGCCTCTGCCATGGAAATCTCCCCGTCTGGTGTCAGAAGGGTAATCTCCTCTTCTTTCCATGTACCAAGTCCCATTTTCTCGCCATGATAGTTCGTCGGAACCATCTCCGGTTTCAGATAAACCAGACGGCTGAATACACTGTCCAGTGCAACCGGATCTGTGGACATCAGCAGTACATTCATAGGAACCGGATCTCCCGAACCCGGTCCGTTGCCCTCCATGGCCACGATCCCATCCATCACATACAGCTTCGGTGCCACACATTTATTCAGATCAATAAGCATTCTGGCAAAGCTGTCTGCACTCGGGTACTGCGTGTGCCCCTTCGCTTTATGGAATCCATATACAAACCCATAGCTGTTCTTAACCGCACCGGTGATACGTTCTAATGCATGTGTTTTCATCTTGCTCAGGGAAATCACACAGTCCTGCTCCAACAGTTCTTTTGGCAGGATAAATTCCTTTGCCTGGACTCCCTGCGGATAAGCAGTTTTCACGCCCTCAGAATAATCAACAGCCGGAATATGATATTTCTCCAGATAAGTATCCATTCCTGTTCCGCGAATCACTGCCTGAGTGGTTCCATGACCGCAGGAATCTGCAAGCACAATATTCTCATACCCACTTTCACGCAGGATTCCCGCAAAAACTCCTACTACAACCGGATGTGTGATCACTGCTTTCTCTACCTCTGCTTTTTTCAGCAGATTCGGCTTCAGCAGGATCTTCGCATCCTTTGGAATCAGAGTCTCCACTCCACCCAGAAAATCCAGCCCCTGTTTCAGCAGCATATAGATTTTTTCTTCATCATATTCCCGGCAGGGAAGTAATACCACTTTACTTTTCACCAAATTCACGCACCTTTATCATCTCCGGACAGATCCACCTGTCTCAGTGCTTTTCTTACCGGCAAAATACATGCCGGCACTACAGAGAGACAGTCCACACCCATCCTCAGAAATTCTTCTGTCAGGCAGTATCTGCAGCAAGTTCCCCACAGATACAAACACGTCTGTTTTCTGCATGTCCCGCTTCGATCACCATTTGAATCATACGCAGCACTGCCGGGTGATGGTCATTATATTTCTTGCGCAGAAGCGGATTCTGTCTGTCCATCGCCAGTGTATACTGACTCAGGTCATTGGTTCCAAGACTCAGGAAATCCACTCTTCTGGCAAGCTCCCGGCTGATCATGACTGCTGCCGGAGTCTCGATCATGATTCCTGTCTTAATATGTTTATACGGAATTCCTTTTTCATCCAGCCCGATCTTTACTTCCCGGATAATTTCTTCAATCTCATCCATTTCCTCTTCTGAGCTGATCATCGGATACATCAACGCCAGATTTCCATATGCACTCGCCCTGAAAATTGCCCGAAGCTGTGCCTTGAACATTCTTTTTCTGTCAAGGCAGAGACGGATTCCTCTGTTCCCCATGATCGGATTTGTCTCGTCCGGGATATTCAGATATTCTGCCTGCTTGTCTGCTCCGAGATCTGCCGTACGGATCACAGTGAGCTTTTCTCCCATGGTCTCCGCAATCTTTTTGTATGCAAGAAACAGCTCATTTTCACGAGGATAATTTTCTCTTCCAAGATACTGGAATTCACTGCGCAGAAGACCAATCCCGGCAGCTCCGTAATACAGCACACTGTTCAGGTCGTCCATATTTCCGATATTGGCATAGATTTCAATTTTTCTGCCATCTTTTGTGATATCCGGTTCTCTCCTTAATTTCAGAAGCTCTTCTCTTTCTTCTTTATCAGCCTGCCTGCGGATCTCATATTCTTTTTTTACCTCTTCATCCGGATCAATATACAAAGTTCCGGTATATCCGTCCACAATAGCCTGCCGTCCGTCCCACTCCGAATCTGTGTCAATTTCCAGCAGAGCCGGTATATTCATTGTTTTTGCCATAATGGCAGCATGAGACATGTCGGAACCATGATGGGTAACAATAGCCATCAGTTTATCCTTATCCATCTCCATCAGTTCTGTTGGCGTGATACTCTCCGTCACAACGATCACAGGCTCATCCCCAAGATCTATCCTGGAGAGATACCTCCCAGTTCACCGATCAGCGGTCGGAAATCTCCCGCATATTATCCAGCCGTTCTTTAATCGCAGGCTCTTCCAGAGTTCTGAAAGTCTTAAGCATCTCATCCCTTGTAGTCATTACCGCATAGGCAGAATTTACTTTTTCACTCTGTATGACACTCTCAATGGCACGTTGAAAGCTTTTTCCCTCCAGCAGATTCTTCTGTCTGAGAAAATCTCTGCCTGGGTTCCCTGAATTATGCAGTTTTTTTCATATAAATCCTCCAGCTGTTCCATGACTCTGGTGCGCGCCTGCCGGAAAATATTCAGCTCTGTTTTCACATCTGTGATCTCGTACTGGCGCATCTGATATTCGCTTTTATGATAATACAGTATCTTACCGATGGCAATTCCGGAAAAGGCACCGGTTCCCTTGTAAACATCCATATTAACTCCTTAGTTGATTAACCCTTAGTCGCAGGCAGCCTTAAATTCAGTCCAGTTCTTCTGATACTGTGCGTCTGCGTCCTGGCTTACATTCTGGACGATCTCGCCCTTTGTAACGTCATCCGGAACTACCAGATCCGGATTTACCAGCTCATCTGCTGCTTTATTTGTGCTGTAATAGCCGATATAGTCTGTACATTTCGCTGCAACCTCCGGCTGCATGATGTAATCCATGAAAGAATATGCCGCATCTTTATCCGGCGCTTCACTTGGAATAAACATACCCATAATACCAAATCCAAGTCCTTCTTCCGGATATACCACCTTCAGATCAGGATTCTCAGCCAGAGCAGCTGTTACCTGAGAGGTATAAAGAAATGCAACACTTGCTTCTCCGTTGAGAAGTGCATTCTGTGTATTGTCATCCTGGATCAGACGTACATTCGGAGCAAGTTCCAGAAGCTTCTCTCCTGTTTTCTTGATCACGTCAACGTCCTCTTCATTCATGCTCTCGCCCATGGAAAGCTGGGTGATACCATTGAGCACACGATAGTTTGCAGTCAGTGCAATGCTGTCCTCAAGAGACGGATCCCAGAGGTCTTTATATCCTTTGATATCAATATCCACCTGTTCCGGATCATAAACGATCAGCGGGATGCCTGCTCCGTAAGGAACTGTGTATTCATCGTCTGGATCATAGAACTGTCCCTGATATAATGGTTGATATTTTTGATATTCTCCAGAGAATCCTTGTCAAGCTTCTCTGCAAGTCCTTCCTGGATCGCAGTTTCCAGAATATAATCATCTGCGATTACAATATCATAGTCGCCGCCCTTTGCCATGGAAAGCTTCTCAAGCATGGTTTCATCTGTATCAAAGTTTGAATAAACAACTTTAACTCCTGTCTCTTTTTCAAAATCATCCAGAACTTCCTGCGGGAACATTCCTTCCCATGTAAAAAAGTACAAGTTCTTTATCATCTCCTGCATCCTTGAATCCGGTGAATGCTGTTCCTGCCATTAATGCACACATCACTACTGCAAGTACTCTTTTTTTCATAAATGATCTCCCTTCTTATGCTCTGCATTGTTGTCTATATCAGTCACTGTCCGCCTTCCACCGTATCGGCAGACAGCGGCTATCCTTTTTTACTTTGCTTTTACTTTTGTCCAGAGTTCCGCAAATTTCTGCTTGATCTTTGGCTGCTGATAAGCAAAGATTTCGTTATTCGGATTGGTTGTATCCGGAATATAAGAACTGATCCCGCATAGTCCCCCTCCTTCATGGTTTCAAAAGCACTCTTCACTGTAGAAGTATACCCTACTTCTTCCGTATTGGAAAGAGCAGATTTATCACTGATCATAAAATCAATAAATTCATGGGCAAGCTGTACTTCGCTGCAGTCCTTTGTGATAACCATTGCATCATACCATCTGTTGGTTCCCTGTTCCGGTGTAAAGTAGTCCAGATTCGGATTTTCACTGATAATGTAAGATGCATCTCCGGAGTACACAACTGCCAGCGCTTTGTTTCCTGAAATCATGTTGTCGATCACATCATCGCCTGCATAGATCGGATCCATAGTGTCACGCTGATCGATCAGCCACTGATAAGCCTCCTCGATCTCAGACTCATTTGTAGTATTCATGGAATACCCAAGTGCTTTTAATGCTATCATAAAGGAATCCCTCTCAGAATCATACATGTAAATATTTCCTTTATATTTCGGATTACACAGAAGATTCCAGCCATCTTTCAGATCAGCCTCATCTACTACTGTCTTATCATAAAGGATTCCTACTGTTCCCCAGAAATACGGACAGGAATAACGGTTGCCCGGATCATAGCTCTGGTTCATGACATCATTCAGCAGATTTTTCTTATTCGGAATTTCTTTCCAGTCAAGTGCCTGCAGATATTCTTCTTTGATCAGTCTCTCAATCATGTAATCAGACGGGATCAGCACATCATAAGTCTCACCGCTTGAAAGCTTGGTGTACATCATCTCATTTGACTCAAAAGTCTCGTATACGATGGTACAATCATATTCTTTTTCGAAATCCTCAAGAAGAGAAAGATCCATGTACTCTCCTGCATTGTAAACTTTCAGCACATGAGTGGACTGCGCCACGAATCCCCATTTGATCAGCCCTGCCGTAACGGCAACAACCAGAACTACAGAGACAATTTTTACTGCTTTCCTGTTCAGCTTTCTGGCTTTATTCTTAAACTTCGGAAGCAGATTGGACAAAAGCAGTACCACGATGATGACTACGATCACGATGGTTGACAAAGCATTGATCGTCGGATTGATACGCTTTGTCATATTATATACAACAATAGAGATATTCTTTACACCATTTCCTGATACGAAATAGGAAATAACGAAATCATCAAATGACATGGTAAATGCAAGCAGCGCGCCTGCGAAAATACCCTCTTTGATCATCGGCACGATAACCTTTGTCAGAGCCTGAAAAGGTGTTGCCCCAAGGTCCATGGCAGCATTTGCCATATTCGGATCCAGAGCCCTTACCTTCGGATAAACGCTGGTAATTACATACGGGGTACAGAATGCAATATGTGCCAGCAGCATAGTCAGATACCCTTTTCGAAATCCCAGAGAAGAGAACAACAGCATCAGGCTGATGGCAGTTACGATCTCAGGATTCAGGATAGGGATATTATTAATATTCAAAAGCAGTTCCTTGATTACCTTCTTTGATTTGGATAAACCGATCGCTGTAATGGTTCCAAGTATTGTAGAAACAATGGTCGCAATGATCGCAATGGTAACAGATACATAAACTGCCTTAATTACTTCCCCGTTACCGAGAAGTTCCTGATACCAGCGCAGGGAAAAGCCTGTAAATCTGGTCAGTGACTTGGATGAGTTAAAGGAAAAGATCATCGTCACCAGGATCGGCAGGTAAAAGAAAGCAAGGCAGAGTACTACATATAACATTGAGAAAAATTTATTATTACGTTTCATGCCGTCCTCCCTTATTCATCTTTATCCATCTTCTTCATCAGGCTCATAAAGATCAGAATGAGCACAGCCAGAATCAGAGAAATCGCACTTCCGAAGTTCCAGTCGCCAACAGAGATAAACTGAGACTCGATCAGGTTACCGATCAGCATGTACTGTCCGCCTCCGAGAAGTTTCGGAATAACGAATGTGGAAATAGACAGCAGGAATACCATCATGATTCCATTAAGCACACCGGGGATGGACAATTTCCAGATAACCTTTGTAAAGGTCTGAAATTTATTTGCCCCCAGATCATAGGCAGCCTCGATAAAGGATTTATCCATTTTGCTCAGGGATGTATGGATCGGGATGATCATAAACGGCATAAAGTTACAGACCAGACCAACCACTACGGAAAAGTCTGTATACATCATTGTCACCGGGGAAATCCCCAGTAATCCAAGCAAATGGTTGATGATACCATTGTCTGACAGCAGGTTCATCCATGCATAGGTACGCAGAAGCATATTGATCCATTCCGGAATAGTTACCAGCAGGATCAGAAGACTCTGGGATTTCTCCGGACATTTGGAAATAATATATGCCAGCGGATAGCCAAGTCCCAGACAGATGACTGTCGTCAGAATTCCAAGCTTAAAGGACTTGAAAATAACGCTCATATACGTAGCTTCCAGGAATTTGCGGAAATTCTCCAGGGTGAAGGAGAACGTCAGCACTTCATTTCCATCTTCTGTAAATGCATATAATGCGATCAAAATCAGCGGGATGACAATGACCACAAATGCCCACACAAGATATGGTTTGATAAGATTTCTGTACTGTTTCATCAGTAGCTTCCCATCTTACACATAACATGGATGTCTTCAGGCCCGAATTTCAGTCCCACTTCCCTTCCGACTTCCGCATAATCTGTGGTATGAACCATATAAGTACGAAGCTCTGTCTCGATCAGGATTTCATAATGCACACCCTTGAAGGTAATATTGCGCACGATTCCCCTGATCTTTGCCTGACCGGGATCTACGATATCCAGATCCTCAGGTCTTAATACAACTTCAATCTCTTCATTATCTTCAAATCCCTTATCCACACATTCAAACTCAAATCCGTCAAAAGCAACCAGATAATCACGGATCATGGTTCCCTCGATAATATTAGATTCACCGATAAAGCTGCAACAAAACGGTTTTCCGGCTCATTGTAGATATCTGTAGGCGAACCGATCTGCTGAATCTCACCGTTATTCATAACAACAACCGTATCTGACATGGACAGGGCTTCTTCCTGGTCATGGGTAACATAAATGAAAGTAATGCCAACTTCCTGCTGGATTTTCTTTAATTCTACCTGCATCTGTTTACGAATCTTTGCATCCAGTGCACCCAGAGGCTCATCTAAAAGCAGGACCTTCGGCTCATTTACCAGAGCTCTGGCAATGGCCACTCGCTGCTGCTGTCCACCTGAGAGCAGAGTTACATCTCTTTTCCCAAAGCCTTCCAGACCAACCATCTTCAGCATACGCTCCACCTTCTGGGCGATGACAGTTTTATCGACCTTCTTCAGGTTCAGCCCGAAACCGATGTTCTCCGCCACATTTAAATGAGGAAAAAGAGCATACTTCTGAAACACAGTATTAACCTCTCTCTTGTACGGGGGAAGCTTGGAGATCTCAATTCCGTTAAACAGTACTTCTCCGTCACTTGGTTCTTCAAAGCCTGCAATGATTCGAAGCGTGGTTGTCTTTCCACATCCGCTGGGTCCCAAAAGTGTCAGGAATTCCTTTTCATAAATATCCAGATTGATGCCGCGCAAAACCTGCTGATCATCAAAATTCTTGGTCAGATTTTTTAACTCAATCAGTTTGTTCATCATCTTTTCCTTCCTCTGAATGTATTTTTCTCTGTTTTTTATAATCCGGCTGTTCCAAAAGCATTGACCGGCTGTTCAGAATGTTCCTAAAAGCTATATCATTTATTTTTTCTTCTTTGTTATCAGTGAATAAACAATAAAAATAACCAGTGTAGCTGCCAGCAGAATGGTACACAACGCATTGATCTCCGGCGTCACTCCTGTTTTCAGCTGTGTGTACACCTTGATCGGCAGCGTAGACAGACGCGGTCCGTTTACAAAAATACTTATTACCACATCATCCATAGACATGGCAAACGCAAGCAGCGAACCTGAAATTACCGCCGGCATAATTAAGGGCAGCGTAATATCCCGGAAAGCCCTGAACGGTCCCGCACCCAGATCCCTTGCTGCCTCTTCCAGTGCCGGATCCATGCCTGCCAGTCTTGCCTTCACTTCCATTAGAATATAAGGCACACAGAATACCGTATGGCCTATTAACAGTGTCAGCATGCCAAAGGGCAGGTTCAGCATATAAAAGAATGCCATCAGCACCATACCAAGGATAATCTCCGGTATCATTAACGGCAATATGGAAATGTATTCCAGTGCCCCTTTTGACTTCCAGTGAATCCTTGATAACCCAACTGCGCCCAGAGTACCGATCACTGCACTAACCAGACAGCTTAATACCCCAAGAATCAGACTGTTCACCAACGCTTCCAGCATTGCTCTGTCATGGATCAGTTCCTGATACCATTTCAGGGAAAAGCCTGTAAATTTCACCGGCAGTTTGGATTCATTAAAGGAGAAAACAATCACTACCGCAATAGGGAGATACATCAGGAAAAAAATCAGCCCCATATAAAATCCGGCAAATCTTGAATTCTTTTTCATCCGATTCCCTCCAGTTCTCTGGCATTTGTCACTTTCCTGTAGATCATGATCAGTACAGTTGTAAGTACCATCATCACCACAGCAAGTGCTGCTGCAAATGGCCAGTTACTTCCTCTTGTCATCTGATCCTGGATCAGACTTCCCACAAGTACCACTTTATTTCCACCCAGGATATCTGCAATAAAGAACAGTCCCATGGATGGCACGAAAGTCAGGATCACACCCGAAAGCAGCCCGGGCAGTGTAAGCTTCAGTGTTATGGTAAAAAATGCCTGCAGTCTGGATGCCCCAAGATCTCTGGCAGCCTCCACATAAGACCAGTCCAACTTCTCTGCGCTGGAGTATACAGACATGATCATAAACGGGAGAAGCACATAAATCATACCGATCACAATTGCCGGATAGCTGTACAGGATGGACAGCGGTTTCTCAATGATCCCGAGTTTTATCAATACAAAATTCAAAAGTCCTTTTTTCTGCAGAATAATGATCCAGCCATACAGACGAATCAGGGAATTTACCCAGAACGGCGTGGACAACAGAAGCTGTGCCTTTTTCTTTCTGTGCTCCGGCAGCCTCGCCATGAAATACCCGAACGGATAGCCGATCAAAGCAATCACTATCGTACTGGTAAATGCCAGTTTCAGTGATTCCACAAATGTATTCAGGTATACAGGTTCCAGAATATTTCTGTAATTGTCCAGCGTAAATTTCCAGGTCACCCCAAATCCTCTGGACGGCGTAGCAAAACTCAGCGCCACCATATAGATAAGGGGGCATACCACAAACACAATGGTAAAAATATACAGTGGAAGTGCCATCCATGCAGAACTGTCAGAACGGTTTCTACGCTTCTTCATGAATATCCTCCCTGTCTACCAGTACTGCATCTGCCGGCAGGAAACTGCATCTAACTGTCTGGCCTTCTGCTACGGATGCGTCGATTCCGTATCTGCTGGCGATCAATTGTGTACCATCGCTCAGCTTCAGAGTTACACGAAGCTGACCTCCTGCGAAGTTCTTCTCTGTAACAGTTGCCTGTAAACCTGATACACTATTCTTATTATGTGCATCCAAACCACCGCCTGACACACTTATATCAACAGTGTCTCTGTGATCTGTACCGGTATCACCGATTACAGCAGTTTCCTGTAACAATATATTTTCGCTTCTCACAGCCAGAGTTACTTTCTCTCCTGCTGCCAGGTATTGTTTTGCCCTTGTATCCCCTGTATCCTGCTGACTTGTTTCAAGCTTTACAATTACCCTGTCATTTCCGATTTTTACGATTGCATTCTCTCCCTGAATACTCTCTGCAACCCCATGCAGGATATTGGCATTTCCTACAAATGTTGCTACATAACTGGTCTTTGGATGATTATAGATCTCATCCGGTGTTCCGATCTGCTCAATACGTCCGTCCCTCATCACCGCGATCCTGTCAGACATATTGATAGCTTCTTCCTGATCATGAGTGATATAGATAAATGTAATTCCCAGTTTCTTCTGCAGATGCTTCAGTTCTATCTGCATCGCACGACGAAGCTGCAGATCCAGTGCTCCCAGCGGCTCATCCAGAAGCAGTATCTTGGGATTATTCACCAGTGCTCTCGCAATGGCAACTCTCTGTTTCTGACCGCCCGAGAGTTCGGAAGGCTTTCTTTTTTCATATCCTTCAAGCTGAACCAGTTCCAGCATTTGAGAAACTTTTTTCCTGATCTCACTCTTAGGAACTTTTTTCAGCTTCAGACCATAGCCAATATTCTCCGCAACATTCATATGCGGAAAGAGCGCATAATTCTGAAATACCGTATTCACATCCCTCTGGTTCGGCTCCAGACCTGTCACTTCCCTGCCGTCCAGCCAGACACTTCCTGCATCGGGCTGTTCCAGACCGGCAATGATCCGAAGTGTTGTTGTTTTGCCACATCCCGAAGATCCCAGCAAAGTAATAAACTCTCCTTTACTGATCTCAAGACTGATATTATCCAGAACTGCTTCGCCTTCTGTAAAACTTTTCTTTATCTCCTTCAGTTCAAGTGAAACCTCTGCCAACTATATTCAGCTCCTTTCATGTAAAAAAGATACCTCTTTATACTAAAAAAGATACGAAACCACGCGTAAAAGCTCTCGCCCCTACATCGGTTTATGCCAATGCTGACGCCTGTTACAGTGCCAGTCTCTGCATGGTTTCGCATCTGTATATGTCCATTTTTCCAATTATAGATATATCCGGTCCGTCCTGTTCCATCCAGTCTGCGGGCACTCCTGACTATGATGTCCACATAAAGAAAACCGGAAATCAACCATTCTTCTTGATAGATTCCCGGTCATTATCTATTTGGTATAATCCAAAAGTTATATTAAAGGATAGGCCGAGATTGTCAAGTAAATTTCTCTTTACAATCATGTGAATTATGTCCTCACATGACTGAAGTCACGTGCTTCCAGACGCTTTAGGCGTCAGACTAAATATCGGCGGATACGCCTGTAACTTAGGTTTGCGCAGATATGCGCTTTTTCCCATGCCAGATATGGCAGGTCCCC
>ENA-OPZM01000407-OPZM01000407.1-human-gut-metagenome-genome-assembly--contig:-NODE-407-length-18863-cov-2.523377_pt1 | contig 18863 bp, 18 predicted proteins | sample MGYA00242478_ERZ504493 | MGnify/ENA primary metagenome ERZ504493 (study PRJEB26092, sample SAMD00036227) | human gut metagenome | host: Homo sapiens | study: EMG produced TPA metagenomics assembly of...
ATATTGTAGTTTAGCCGAATTAAGTAAGTCCCCTGCTTCAATTGCGAATATCCCTTGCCTCTCACATTTTCAGGAATATAAAAACGATATGCAGGTCGATTGACAGAGCGGTGAGAGATATCTTTTTCTGGCTTTTGTGGGAAGAGTGTAGTAATATAGGTAGGAATAATGACAGAGCTGCCGGACAGAAGAATGGTCGACTGTCTGGCTTATGTGAAAGGACTTATAATGAAAGACATCATATCAAGTATTATTACAAGTGTACTGACAGCTTTGTACCAGCCATTTTGGTTTTCTGTGATCCTGTCTGTGATGGTATTGTTTTTTTATCTCTTTGCCTACCATAATGAGACAGGTGGAAGGGGAATCAGGGGAGCTTTTTCCGTGTGGTGGCAGTATTTCAGAGGAAATGTTTTTTTTCGGAAGCTGTTTTTTCTGACCTTTTATACAACCATGATCTTGTTTCGCACGCTGCTGAACCGGGATATGTGGATGAATCCCCTTTCGGATGTGATGGCGAACTGGTGGATCTGGAAATATGGAGAGGATGGTACCAGATATCTCACAACTGAGTGTATTGAGAATCTGATGCTGTTCATTCCGTTCACGATCCTGCTGTTCTGGACCGCAGGAAAGAAAATATTGAAAAAAACAGCATTCTTGAATATTGTGTGGACTGGACTTAAGATTACCTTTGTATTCTCACTGTCCATTGAACTTCTGCAGCTTTTCCTGAGGCTTGGGACGTTCCAGGTTTCTGATCTGACATATAATACTCTTGGAGGAGGTATTGGCGGGGCTGTGTACTGGATTGGTCATCAGTTTTCAGTCAGGCGGGGAGCCGAATAATGTCTGCCGCAGATAGCAGGAAGACAGAGAAACGGATCAGCCGGATTGCTGTTCGTGAGTGATGCACTGAAATTTTTGCGCGGTGCATCGTTAAAATTTCGTTGACAAATCTTCCATAACGTGTTAACCTAATACCAGTTTCAAAAAGAAAATGCGTAGATGAGGAATAGTACACAAGAGAACGGAGCACAGAGAGCTGCTGGCCGGTGAGAAGTAGCGGAAGGGATTTGTGGAACTCGCCTCGGAGCATCTGCCTGAAATCTTTATATATTATATAAGAGAGTAGACGCAGACGGTGTCCGCCGTTATCCGGAGAGGATATAAGGATGTATATACATTCCGTATCTGTCAAGTGTGTGAATTTTTATTCATGAAATAAGAGTGGTACCGCGTAGGACAGCAGTTGTCTTTCGTCTCTTGCAGAATCTGCAGAGTCGGAAGATTTTTTTTATGTCTTTATATCAAAAACAGAAATCAAAGAGAAATTTTAATGGAAACAGAAAGTGGAGGAAAACAAAATGATGACACCATCCAAGTACAAACGTCAGTATTACATGCCGCCGGTGAAATGTATGAAATGGGCGGAGAAAGAATATGTGGATAAGGCCCCGATCTGGTGCTCTGTAGACCTTCGTGACGGAAATCAGGCACTTGTGATCCCGATGAGTCTGGAGCAGAAAGTGGAATTTTTCAAGCTTCTTGTAAAAATCGGTTTTAAAGAGATCGAGGTTGGATTTCCGGCTGCTTCTGAGACAGAGTATGAGTTTCTTCGTACGCTGATCGAGCAGGATCTGATCCCGAAGGATGTAACGATCCAGGTGCTGACTCAAGCAAGAGAGCATATCATCCGTAAGACCTTTGAAGCTGTTAAAGGCGCCCCAAAAGCAATCGTTCATGTATACAACTCCACATCCGTATCTCAAAGAGAGCAGGTATTCAGAAAATCAAAAGAAGAGATCCTGAAGATTGCAGTAGATGGCGCTGCACTTCTGAAAAAACTGGCTGATGAGACAGAGGCAATTTCCAGTTTGAGTACAGCCCGGAGAGCTTTACGGGAACAGAGCCTGAGTATGCGCTGGAGGTGTGCAATGCGGTTCTGGATGTATGGCAGCCCACTGCAGATAACAAAGCGATCATCAACCTGCCTGTTACTGTTGAGCATTCTATGCCGCATGTGTATGCAAGCCAGGTGGAATACATGTGTAATAATCTGAAATATCGTGAAAACGTGATCGTTTCTCTTCATCCGCACAATGACCGTGGATGTGGCGTTGCAGATTCTGAGATGGGTCTTCTTGCGGGTGCTGACCGAATTGAGGGAACTTTGTTCGGAAATGGTGAGCGTACCGGTAATGTGGATATTGTAACACTTGGTATGAATATGTATTCCCAGGGTGTGGATCCGAAGATCGATTTCTCTGATATGCCGCATATCTGTGAGGTTTATGAGAAATGTACCGGAATGCAGATCTATGAAAGAAGTCCGTACAGTGGAGCTCTTGTATTTGCTGCATTTTCCGGATCTCATCAGGATGCCATCGCAAAGGGTATGCACTGGAGAGAAAATGGAAATCTGGAGCACTGGACTGTTCCGTATCTGCCGATCGATCCGACAGACGTGGGAAGAAATTACGACGCAGATGTTATCCGTATCAACAGCCAGTCCGGAAAGGGTGGCGTAGGCTATATACTGGAGACAAAGTTTGGACTGAACCTTCCTCCGAAAATGCGAGAGGCTATGGCTATGCAGCCAAAGCAGTGTCCGATCACAAGCACAAAGAGCTTCATCCGGACGAGATCTTCAGTCTGTTCAAATCTACCTTCGAAAATGTGGTTGAACCATACAGCATCAGTGAGGTTCATTTCCAGCAGAAAGAAGATGGCATCGTAACACGGGTTACTTCTACATTCCGTGGAAAAACCATCGTTACAGAGGCTTCCGGAAATGGTCGTTTGGATGCGGTAAACAATGCACTGAAGAAAGCTTACGAACTGAAATACACACTGGAGACTTATCAGGAGCATGCTCTGGAGCAGAGCTCATCCTCCAAGGCTATCGCTTATGTGGGAATCCGCAAACCAGATGGAACGCTTGCCTGGGGAGCAGGTGTTGATCAGGATATCATCCGTGCCTCTATTGATGCACTGGTAACTGCGATCAACAATCGATAAGCATCCGGTTCAGAACAGGCTTACAAAAAATGAGAAGCTGCCATAAAACGCAGCTTCTTTTTTTTGCCGTGCAGATGCTATAATAGTGCGGAATGTGAAAATAACAGTGAGTAAGAGGGATATTATGAAAAAATAAGAAAAAAAAACAGGAGCTCATACAGCCTGTCTGCAGAGCTGAAAAACGCTCTGAAATATCTGCTGATATGGGGAATGATCTTGATCTTTTCCGCATATCTGCTTAGTGATTCGGAGATCCTCGGAAATGTAAAGCAGCAGGCAAGACCGGATACCTGGTCTATGATCGGTGCGGGAGGAAGCTTTGAAGAGGAGTTTACCTGCAAAACGAACCGTCTGTCCGGTGTGGAGCTTTTTCTTTCTACAGAGAGTGCATCGGTTGCTGGAACGTTTCAGATAACGCTGTATCAGAATGAAAGGGAGATCCAGAGCTGGCAGGCCAGCAGACTGACCATATCGTCGGGGGATACCACGTATTTCCGGCTTGACCAGAAGCTTACGGAATGTAAGGGGCAGAAATTCCGGATCGTTTTAGATGGCGCAAAAGGGGATACCGGAGTGGCTGCAGGGTTGGTGAGCCAGAAGGATGATACACAGACACTTGCCTATCGGATCATTTCCAGGCCATTTCCAAAATCACTGGTGTTTCTGGTGATTGGAGCGGCGGCAGCTGTGATGCTGGTGATCTTTGCATTTCTGAAACGCAGACAGCTCCGAGCAGAAGTGGTGTTTGCCGTTGTTTATATTTTTATGAGTATCTGTACGCTGGCGGCGGTTCCGGCCTTTAATTCGCCGGATGAGTACAGCCATTATCTGAGAAGCTATGAGGTTTCCAGAGGATATCTGACGTCGGAAGGCAACGGAGGAAACGACTTATTCTCATATGGAAGGACGTTTAACAGTGGTCTGGTTCCGGAATTTTCCGCCAAGGATCATGTATCATTATGGGATATCGGAGAGAATGCAGATCAGCGTATCGACGGGAAAAAACACAGTTTTACGGATTTGGAAATACAGCCTTGTATGCACCTACTTCGTATCTTCCCCAGGCAGTAGGAATCCGCATTGCAGATCTGTTTACGGACCGGCCGATGGTCCTTGCCTATGCGGGAAGGATCGCCAATATGCTTATGTTTGGACTGCTCTTTTTCTTTGCCATTCGTCTGACGCCTGTTGGGAAAAATTTCCTCGTACTTCTGGGGCTGGTACCTGTGAATATCCAGTCAGCAAATTCCATGTCAGCAGATGCCCTGGCCCTGGCTCTGACGGTTGCTCTGGCTTCCTTTGTACTGGCTATGCGATATAACAAAAAGAAGTTATGAGTGTAAGACAGCTGATAAGGATGTACGTGTTGACCGGATTCCTGTGTCTTTGCAAAGTGGTTTACATGCCGTTTTGCCTGCTCCTGTTCCTGATCCCGAAAGAACGGTTTAAAAGCAGGAAAAATTACTGGTTTCATGTGGTCTGTGCAGGAGCTGTGATCCTGATCTTAAGTTTCGGCTGGCTGGCCATTGCGTCCCGATATCTCTGTGAGTCACAGCCAGGTGTGGATACAGCTGCACAGCTTGTGGGGATCCTGAAGGATCCGGCTGCCTTTGTCCTGACTTTTGTGCGGAGCCTGGATAATTTTGGTGTGACCTATCTTACAGAAATGATAGGAAGTAATCTTGGATGGCTGAACATTCCTGTCTGTGCCCTGTTGGCAATAGGATATCTTCTGATCCTGGTCCTTCAGTTTTCCGGGAATGATGATATGTCGGGAATCCGTCTGGATCTTCCGGTAAAGAGCATTCTGGGAGGAGTCAGTCTCCTGGTATTTGCGCTGATCTTTGTAACGTTATACGGACAGTGGACAGCCTATGGCTACGATAAGATCCTGGGCGTGCAGGGACGGTATTTTCTGCCGCTTCTTTTTCCGCTGCTCCTTGCGCTGAAGCCCAAACGGTTTGCCGAAAGAGCCGGGGAAACACCATGGGGACTGTTTCTGGGAGCCTGGAGTATCGATCTGTGCGTTTATGCGACACTTTTCGTGCAGGCATTGTGCCGTTTTGCATAAGGCGTCGGATCTGTCGAGCAAAAATCCTTGACTGACTGAAAACAAAATATTATAATCAAATCTGTAAATAACAGAGGAAAAAACTGTTCTGAAAAAGGATAAACAGGCAGATAGAAGTACGATTCCGGAAAGTGGGTGTACAACATTGGACGGAGATGGAGACGCTATCTGCCTTTTTTTTCTGAAATGAAATATGGTATGAGTGTGGATAACTCTGCAATTTTATGTGGATTTTATGTGGAATACATGTGGATAAGGTGTGGATAAAACACAAATACCGCCGTTGAAGCGTTAAATACGGGAAAAAGCTTGACATATTCAATATTATTAAATATAATCTTCCCATACATTACAAAAATGTTACAAACATGTAAAGGAAATCGTAATGATCCGTAAATATCCGGGAAGCGATGATAATGGGGGTTGTGATATCGCATCGGAGGATTATGGGCTGTTACAGAAAATGAAACGCAAGGAATGAGATTATGAAAGTTGAGAAAGATTTACGCGAGGCTGACGGAGTGCAGGATGAACGTAGAAATGGAAAAACCGGAGGAAATTCCGCGCGCAGTTTTGCAGTGCTGACATTATGTGCAGTTTTGGCGATGGTTATTTCTCTGGGGACAAGGACATTTGCAGAAAGTGAGGGAGGCAGGGTTTATGCAGCTTCAGATGGAGGAGAGAGCTCTCCCTATGAAGAGGTTGCTGTTCCTACCGGGATCGCAGGTGTGGTTTCAGGAGTTACGGATACACCATTATCCGGAAGCACGGTTACAAGGATTGGAAGCTCCTGTGAGCAGGTGATCGTAGGCCAGAGAGTACAGAAAGTAACCAATACTGCTGCAGATCTTAATGTAAGCTCCTCTATGGAAAACAAAGTAAATGAACTTGATGCAAGGTCGATCACACTGGCAGAAAATCCCACACTGATGTCAGATGAAGATTATGATACACTTCTGAGGATCGTTGAGGCAGAAGCAGGAAGTGAAGATATCAAGGGCCGTGTTCTGGTGGCTAACGTCATCATGAACCGTGTAAAAAGCGAAGATTTTCCGAATACGGTGACAGAGGTTGTCTGGGATAACAGTGACGGCGTTCCGCAGTTTTCACCGACCTATGATGGCAGGATCAATGAAGTTGCAGTTTCCGATGAAACAAGGGAAGCGGTCAAGCAGGCGCTGAAGGTACTGATTATTCTGAAGGTGCACTGTTCTTTATCCAGAAATCTGCAGCAGAGGAACATAATGTGAAATGGTTTGAAAAGGACCTGAAGAGGCTCTTTAAATACGGGGTCCATGAATTTTATACATATAAATAGGAAGAACTGATGCAGTACAGAAGGAACCAACCGCCGGCAGAAACAGACCGGCGGTTTCTTTTTATCCGAAAGCTGTGAATATCTGTCTGATCACAGGGTGGGATTGGGCAAGACAGATTCTTTTTTAAAAGTGGTGGCATTTTCCATAATTCCATGCTATAATGTGATAACGTTGAAAAGAAAACGAATATCTTACAATAGAAAGGCGGAACACCAATGCAGGTATTGTACAAGAGCACCAGAGGAAAAGAGCAGGCAGTTACAGCGTCTATGGCCATACTTAAGGGCCTTTCTGAGGACGGCGGACTGTTCGTGCCTGAAAGCATTCCACAGCTGGATGTACCAATGGACAAGCTGGCACAGATGACCTACCAGGAGACAGCATATGAGGTAATGAGCCGTTTCCTTACAGATTTTACCGAGGATGAGCTTAAGAACTGTATCAACAAAGCATACGACGGCAAATTTGATACAGAAAAGATCGCGCCTCTTCATGAAGCGGATGGGGCATATTTCCTGGAACTGTTCCATGGCGCGACCATTGCATTTAAGGATATGGCACTTTCCATTCTTCCGCATCTGATGACAACTGCAGCGAAGAAGAATAATGTTAAGAATGAGATCGTGATCCTTACCGCAACATCAGGAGATACCGGTAAAGCTGCATGGCAGGCTTTGCAGATGTGCCGGGAACGAAGATCATTGTATTTTATCCGAAGCATGGTGTCAGCCCGATCCAGGAGAAACAGATGGTAACTCAGAAGGGTGCCAACACTTATGTGGTAGGTATTACCGGTAACTTTGATGATGCCCAGACTGCAGTTAAGAAGATGTTCAATGATCACGAGCTGGCAGCAGAGCTGGATCAGGCAGGCTTCCAGTTTTCTTCTGCAAACTCTATCAACATAGGTCGTCTTGTTCCTCAGATCGTGTATTATGTATATGCCTACGCATCACTGGTACGCGACGGCAGGATCAAAGACGGACAGGAGATCAATGTGGTAGTTCCTACCGGAAACTTCGGAAATATCCTTGCTGCGTACTATGCGAAACAGATGGGACTTCCGATCCACAAGCTGATCTGTGCATCGAATGAGAACCGTGTTCTTTATGATTTCTTCCGCACAGGAACTTATGACAGAAAGAGAGATTTCATCCTTACGACATCTCCTTCCATGGATATCCTGATCTCCAGCAATCTGGAAAGACTGATCTATCGTCTTACCGGAGAAAATGCTGAAAAATGTGCAGAGCTTATGAAATCTTTAAGTGAGGGCGGCGAATATACCATTACTGACGAGATGAAAGCACAGCTTGGTGATTTTTATGGCAATTTCTGCAGCGAAGATGAGACTGCACAGGCCATCAGTGATATCTACAAAGACAGCAATTATGTGATCGATACGCATACAGCGGTTGCAGCCGGCGTATATAAGAAGTATGTAAGTGAGACAGCGGATCATCTTCCGACAGTGATCGCTTCTACTGCAAGTCCGTATAAATTCACAAGAAGTGTTATGGAAGCACTTGGCGAGGAGCATAAAGATCTGGATGATTTTGGCCTTGTAGACGCATTAAGTGCGCTTTCCGGAGTACCTGTTCCACGTGCAGTTGAAGAAATCCGTACTGCGCCGGTCCTTCATGACAGGGTGGTAGATGCAGTGGATATGCCGGCAGCAGTAAAGGATATTCTTAAGATCAAATAATAATTGATAATAAAATCAGTAAGAAAATGTATTTTCTGTTGAAAAAGCACAAATACTGGTTTATAATAAAAACAACGAAAACCGAATCCTGGAATGTTCGATCCCCCTTTTCTTTTTGAACCTACATTGACATTTTGGGAATCCAAAATCGCAGGTTGGATGTCAGACCTCACGTGTGGTAGGCAGAAGACACTGTTGAGGATACCCACCTAGCATCTGCTAGGCGTCAAAAATAAGGGAACGGCATCCCGGGATTAATCGGTTAAAGACATGGAGCCGGTTAGTGGCTCTTTTTTCATATATAGGAGGAATTAAAACATGAGTGTTTCTGAAAGGAAATTTGGGACACTTCCTACAGGGGAAGAAGTAAAGATCTATCATCTTGAGAATAAAAAAGGTGCCTACGCTGAAGTGCTTCAGTATGGTGCGATCCTGGTGAAGATATGTGTTCCAGATAAGAACGGAGATCTGAAGGATGTGGTTCTTGGATATGACGATATCCGGGGATATGAGGTTAATGGATGCTTTTTCGGTGCAATCATTGGAAGAAGCGGAAACCGTATCGAGAATTCCAGATTTTTTATTGATGATAAAGAAGTGGTTCTTGCAGAGAATGAGAATCATAACAATCTTCACAGCGGTCCGGATGGCTTTGAGAAAAAGCTGTGGGGAGTAAAGGAAATTTCCCAGGAGAAGAACAGCGTGGATTTCTTCCGCATCAGTCCGGATGGAGAGAACGGATTTCCGGGAGAATTTTCCATTGTTGTGAAATATGAATTCACAGAGGAAAACGAACTGAAGATTTTTTACAGAGGACGCTCTGATGCAACTACCGTTGCCAATATGACCAACCATTCTTATTTTAATCTGAACGGAGAAGGCAGCGGAGATGTGCTTGACCAGGAAGTATGTATTCATGCGAAGTATTTTACTCCGGTAAAAGACAGCCAGTCCATTCCTACTGGTGAATATGCACCGGTGGCGGGAACACCGATGGATTTCAATGTTTCCAAACCGATCGGCAGAGATATTGAGGCGGACTTTGAACAGCTGAAGTTTACAGGCGGTTATGACCATAACTATGTGACAGATAATTATGCAAAGGGCAATGTCCGTTCGATTGCGACTGCATACTGCAGGGAATCCGGTATCGGTATGGAGGTTTCCTCCGATTGCCCGTGTGTGCAGTTCTATGCAGGCAATTTTGTTAAGGATGAGAAGGGGAAGAACGGTCATGTTTATCATGAACGTTATGGATTCTGCCTGGAGACACAGGTGGAGCCAAATGCAGTCAATGTGGAGGATTTCCATTCTCCGATCCTGCTTCCCGGTGAAGAGTACAGCTCTGAGACGGTTTACCGTTTCTTTGTGAAATAACAGACTAAACAGAATTAAAAGAGGTGCGAGAAGGCAATGACAGATACGTGTGCAGAAGAGAGGGATGCAGCAACACTTTTAGAGATTTATTCCTACTATGTAGAAAAAACTGCGATCACATTTGAATATGAAACACCTTCCATAGAAGAGTTTACGCAGCGAATCCATGATATAAAGGTGAAATATCCGTATATTGTGGCAGAAGATAAGGGAGAGATCCTGGGATATGCCTATGGTTCGGCGTTTCACCCGAGGGCTGCTTATGGCTGGTGTGCGGAGATGTCTGTTTATGTGAGACATGACCGGCGGGCAGCGGTGCAGGAGGCAGACTCTATCGAGCCCTGGAGAGTCTTCTTGCAGAGATGGGAATTCTGAACCTGAACGCCTGCATTGCAGTTGCACTAAAAGAAGATGAATACCTGACCAATGCCAGTGTGGATTTTCATAAACATTTTGGTTATAAGCGTGTGGGAGAGTTCCACAGATGCGGCTATAAGTTTAACCGTTGGTATAATATGGTATGGATGGAAAAGATGATAGGCGAACATAAGAGCCTGCAGCCGGAAGTAAAGCTTTTTCCGGAAATCCAGGATAAGATCGGATTTGAACGTTTTTCCTGGTAAAAAAAGAAACCTGAGGGAGGTCAGCATGGACGAGGAAAAGAAAAATATAATCCAGCTCATGCTGGGATTTGTGCGCAGGGCAAACGGAGATCATGTCAGTGCATATGCGGCCCAGGCAGCGTATTTTCTGATCATGTCTTTTATCCCGTTTATACTGTTTCTTACAACGCTGATCCGTTATACACCGTTAAGCTATAATGTTGTCAGGGATGCCATCATCGGGTTTGTGCCCGGAAATCTGCAGACCTTTGTGCTGAGCATTGTGGTAGAAGTATACAAAAGAAGTACAGCCATCGTGCCGTTGTCTGCGCTGATGGCGCTCTGGGCGTCCGGAAAGGGAATGCAGGCGATCACCAATGGTTTAAATACCATTTATCATGTAAAGGAAACCCGAAACTGGCTGATGACCAGAATCTATTCGGTTTTTTATATGCTGTTGTTTGTGCTGGCGATCATTGTCACTCTTCTGGTTCTGGTTCTTGGTAACCGGATCCAGGTAGCTGCACAGAGAACCATTCCGATTCTTGGGAGGCTGCTGGCCAAGGTTATGGGGGCCAGGACATTGCTTGTATTTGCCGTGCTGTTTGCAGTGTTTCTGGTTCTTTATAAAGTACTTCCAAACCGAAAGGCAACCTTTAAAAGCCAGCTTCCGGGTGCATTTATGATCGCAGTGGCGTGGATGATATTTTCCTACGGATTTTCCCTGTATTTTGCATTTTTTCCGGATTTCGGAAATATGTACGGAAGTCTGACTGCGCTGATCATGGTAATGCTGTGGCTGTATGTGTGTATGAACCTGCTTCTTTACGGGGCGGAGATTAATGCCTACTTCGAAAATGAATTCCGAAAGGCCCAGAGATCTGTAAAAACACTTCTTTCCAAGAAAGAAAATGAAAAAAACAGTACCAAAGAATCCTGACTTTGCGCTTGACAGAAGACAGACCTTGTGGCATAGTATTAAAAGACAGAAAAGCTGTGAAGGTGTTTATAGAGGATCGTTTTCTCACAGAGAAGGGAAGTCACCGGCTGTAAGCTTCCCCGAGTTCAGATGGTTCTTGAATTTCCCACCGGAGCTTCCTCTCTGAAGTAACAGTAGGAGATGACGTAAGCTGCGCGTTAAGCAGACAAGAGGTGCCCGTGATCTTTTCATGGGAAACTGGGTGGTACCGCGGATATTCCGTCCCTTTTATAAGGGGCGGTTTTTTTATTGCCCATATCTGGATCTTCGGGGTGGGCGGCGGATCATTTGATCATTTTAATTAAAGGAGAAATAGACCATGGATATGAAAGAAAGACTTCAGGAACTGGCTGAAAATGCCAGAAAACGGATCGAGGAATCCGAGGGCTGGATAAGCTGAATGATGTGCGTGTTGCATATCTTGGAAAAAAAAGGTGAGCTTACTGCAATCTTAAAAGGTATGAAGGATGTTGCTCCGGAAGAGCGTCCGAAGGTTGGACAGCTTGTCAATGAGACAAGAGCTAAGATCGAAGAACTTCTGGAAGCCTCCAAAAAGGATTTCGAGGAGAAGGTCCGTGAGGAAAAAATGAAGGCAGAAGTGATTGATGTAACACTTCCTGCAAAGAAAGCGAAGATCGGTCATCGCCATCCGAATACTATCGCTCTGGAAGAAGTTGAGCGTATTTTCATCGGAATGGGCTATGAGGTTGTGGAAGGTCCGGAGATTGAGTATGCGGACTACAACTTTACAAAGCTGAATATTCCGGAGGATCATCCGGCAAGAGATGAGCAGGATACATTCTTTATCAATGATTCCATTCTGCTCCGTTCCCAGACATCACCGGTGCAGGCACGTGAGATGGAAAAAGGCAAGCTTCCGATCCGTATGATCGCACCTGGCCGTGTATTCCGTTCTGATGAGGTAGATGCAACACATTCACCTTCCTTCCATCAGATCGAGGGTCTTGTTATTGATAAGAATGTTACGTTTGCAGATCTTAAGGGAACCCTTCAGGAGTTCGCAAAAGAGCTGTTCGGACCGGAGACAAAGACCAAATTCCGTCCGCATCATTTCCCGTTCACAGAGCCGAGCGCTGAGGTTGATGTTTCCTGCTTCAAATGCGGCGGAAAGGGCTGCCGTTTCTGTAAAGGTTCCGGCTGGATCGAAATCCTTGGCTGTGGTATGGTTCATCCGAATGTTCTCCGTATGTGCGGGATCGATCCGGATGAGTATACAGGATTTGCCTTTGGTGTGGGTCTGGAGCGTATCGCACTTCTGAAATATGAGATCGATGATATGCGTCTTCTCTATGAGAACGACAGCAGATTCCTGAAACAGTTCTAAAACAGTGAATACGGATCATGAGTATCCGTCTGACAGTAAATATAGAAAAAAGAAGGGACAACCAAAATGAATACTTCATTATCTTGGATTAAAACATATGTGCCGGATCTGGATGTAACGGCACAGGAATATACAGATGCCATGACCTTAACAGGCACAAAGGTAGAGGGCTTTACAGAGCTGGATGCAGATCTTGATAAGATCGTGATCGGCCAGATCGATAAGATCGAGAAACATCCGGATGCAGATAAGCTGATCATCTGCCAGGTAAATATCGGAACTGAGAGTGTGCAGATCGTAACAGGCGCTCCAAATGTAAAAGAAGGAGATAAGGTTCCGGTTGTTCTTGATGGCGGACGTGTTGCAGGCGGCCACGATGGAAAAATGACTCCCGGAGGTATCAAGATCAAAAAAGGCAAACTCCGTGGCGTGGAGTCCTTTGGTATGATGTGCTCTATCGAGGAACTTGGAAGTACCAGAGAAATGTATCCGGAAGCACCGGAATACGGAATCTATATTTTTCCTGAGGATGCAGTTGTGGGGGAGAGCGCTGTTAAGGCACTTGGCCTTGACGATGTGGTATTTGAGTATGAGATCACTTCTAACCGTGTAGACTGCTACGGCGTTCTTGGAATCGCAAGAGAGGCAGCAGCAACCTTCCAGAAGAAATTCTGCCCGCCGATTGTAGAGGTTAAGGAAAATGATGAGAAAGCTTCCGATTATATAAAGGTTACTGTAGAGGATCCGGAGCTTTGCCCGCGTTACTGTGCAAGGGTTGTAAAAAATGTCAAGATCGGTCCGTCTCCGAAGTGGATGCAGAGATGTCTGGCTTCCAATGGAATCCGTCCGATCAACAACCTGGTTGACATCACAAACTATGTAATGGAAGAATTTGGACAGCCAATGCATGCATATGATCTGGATACCATCGCAAATCAGGAGATCATTGTACGCCGTGCAGGAAAAGATGAGAAATTCGTTACACTGGATGGCCAGGAGCGTATCATGGATGAGAACGTTCTGATGATCTGCGACGGCGAGAAGGCTGTCGGCATCGCAGGTATCATGGGTGGAGAGAATTCCATGATCACAGACGATGTAAAAACTGTTCTTTTTGAGGCAGCGTGCTTCGATGGAACCAGCATCCGTCTTTCTTCCAAGAGGATCGGACTTCGTACAGATGCATCCGGTAAATTTGAGAAGGGTCTTGACCCGAACAATGCACAGGTTGCAATTGACCGTGCATGCCAGCTGATGGAAGAACTTGGTGCAGGCGAGGTTGTAGGCGGAATGTTGATGTCTGCAGCGAGACAAGAGAACCATCCAGAGTAAAATTTGAGCCTGAGAAGATCAACAAGCTTCTTGGAACCAGCCTTACAAAAGAAGAGATGATCGATTATCTTGGACGTGTAGAACTGGCTTATGATGAAAAAACAGACGAGATCGTTGCACCGACATTCCGTCAGGATATCCACTGTAATGCAGATGTTGCAGAGGAGGTTGCAAGATCTATGGCTATGATAAGATTCCGATGACACTTCCTACAGGAGAGGCTACTACAGGTAAGCTGCCATTTAAGCTTCGTATCCAGGAAGTTGCAAGAGATATTGCAGAATACTGCGGATTCTCAGAGGGAATGTCCTATTCTTTCGAAAGCCCGAAGGTATTTGACAAGCTTTGTATTCCTGAGGACAGTGAGCTTCGTAAAGTCATCACCATCAGCAATCCTCTTGGAGAGGACTACAGTATCATGCGTACAAGCACACTGAACGGTATGCTGGCATCCCTTTCCACAAACTATAACAGACGTAATAAAGATGTTCGTCTTTACGAGCTTGGAAATATCTATCTTCCAAAATCCCTTCCGGTCACAGAGCTTCCGGATGAGCGTACCATGTTTACACTTGGAATGTACGGAAAAGGCGATTTCTTTGATATGAAGGGTGTATGTGAGGAGTTCTTCGAGAAGATCGGAATGAAGAAAAAGGTTACCTACGATCCAAACAGCGGAAAACCTTTCCTTCATCCAGGAAGACAGGCTAACATGATCTACGAGGGTAAGGTGGTTGGATACTTAGGGGAGGTTCATCCGGCTGTTGCAGATAATTACTCTATCGGAGAAAAAGCATACATTGCAGTGATCGACATTCTGGATGTTCTGGAATTTGCTGGCTTCAACCACAAATATACAGGAATTGCCAAATATCCGGCTGTAACTCGTGACCTGAGCCTCGTAGTTCCTCATGCAGTTCTTGCAGGACAGATTGAGGAGATTTTTGACCAGAGAGGCGGAAATATTCTTGAGAGCTATCAGCTGTTCGATATCTACGAGGGTGCACAGATTGAGAAAGGTTTCAAATCCATGGCTTATTCTCTGGTATTCCGTGCTCATGACAAGACTCTTGGTGAAAACGAGATCTCCGCAGCAATGAAAAAGATCATGAATGGTCTTAACGGACTTGGAATCGAGCTGAGAAGCTGATGCTGATCTACATTGTAAGACATGGCCTGACCGAGTGGAATAAATTAAAAAAACTTCAGGGTGCAGCGGATGTACCTCTTGCGAAGGAAGGGGTTCTTCTTGCGGAAAAAACAGGAGAAGCTCTCCGTAATGTGATGTTTGATATCTGTTTTACAAGTCCGCTCTCAAGGGCAAAACAGACAGCAGAATATGTTTTGGGGAAACGAGATGTTCCGATCATACCGGATAAGAGGATTCAGGAGATTGATTTTGGTGTGCTGGAGGGTGATCAGGTAAGAGATGCAGATGGCAATTATATCGATCCGCAGATCGAGACTTTTTTTCCGTGATCCGGTAAATTTTAAACGACCGGAAAAGGGCGAGGATATTTTTGATGTGATCGCCAGGACAAAGGATTTCTGGGATGAAAAAACATCAGATCCGACTCTTGCGGATAAAACAATTCTTGTTGCCTCTCATGGATGTGCAGTCCGTGCTCTTCTTCAAAATGTAGATCCTGATCCGAAGAATTTCTGGAGAGGCTCCGTGCCGCCTAACTGCTGTATTAATCTTGTGGAAGTAAAGAATGGAATGACAACACTTCTGGAAGAAGATAAAGTTTATGCATAAAAAATAATGAGAAACGCAGAATAACCGTAATGGCTGTTCCGCGTTTCTTTTTTTGTCTGTTTTTATTGGTGGAATTTTACAGGTTATGATTGACTAATCGAGATAAAATGAGATAAAATATACAAAAGAAATAAATAGTTCAGAAAAATAAAAGTTAAACTTTACTAATTATATAAAAATACAGAATTGTGTTGAAATTATATGAAATCATTTAACTGAGTGTGGATTGCGAATATCCGCCTACGGATAGAGGATGATTACTGATAGTGATGTGATATGTGGAATGGGGTGAGTGTATGCAGTCATTAAATGAGACAAAAGCAGGGGAAAGCTACACGATCAAGTGGATGACCGGAATGCCGGAGACTATGGAACAGATCAGGCGATATGATGTCAGTGAAGGAAAGACCGTACAGATCATAAGCAGGATACTTGGCGGAGTGATCGTAGGTGTTTGCGGACGCAGGATCCTGATCAGCGATGATGCAGCCTGCCGTATAAAAGTCTAAATAAAAGTATAAAATAGAAAAAAGACGAAAGGACAATTCTTTTGGCGAAGGAATTGTCCTTTCTGGTTGTTTTAGGGAAGATGTTATGGTAGTATGGGGACAAAAGAATAACTTTTTTCAAAAGTAAAGACAGGGGAGGCATATTATGGGAAAAAAGTTTATGAATACAGTGCTGTTTCTGGCAGTAACAGTGGCCGCGGCAACCCTGACCGCTTATGTGGGAAAGGCTCCGGGAATGTGTTGCTTTATAATTTTACATTTCTGGGACTTATGCTGATCATATACGCAGTGGGGCTTTTTGCAGGTTTATATCGGATGGATAACCTGTCAAGAGCACTGAAGCATGGCGCTGGTGAGATCACAGAAGTGTTTCAGCTTCCGGGAAGAGCCAGAAAAGAAGAGATTGGACAGCTGCGAGGGATTTTTGGTGACCGCTATCTCGACAAAAAGATGGATGATTTTGTTGATAGTATCAGCAGAACGGAAGAAGGAATCGCTGAAGTAGAGGATTTTGTGAATATTGAGGATGTAGATGTACATATCCACAAGAGACTCCTTGAGATGGCTCCGGACATTTTTACAAGCCTTGGTATCCTTGGAACATTTATCGGTCTTGTGTGGGGACTTAAGAATTTCCAGCCCACGGATTATGAAGTGATGACAAGCTCGGTATCCGCTCTTGTGGATGGCATCAAAGTTGCGTTTCTGACCTCCATTTATGGAGTTGCACTTTCTGTTGTGTACACATTTGGGATGAAAAGCGGATATTCTGCGATGTCCCAGGCAATGCAGGATTTTCTGGATCGTTTTCACGCACTGGTGCTCCCTACTGCGGAGAATGAGTCCTGGAATCTCCTTGTTTCCAGCCAGAAGACGCAGACAGAAGCCATGAAACAGATGGCGGAACAGTTTTCTGTGCAGATGGCAGACAGCTTTGAGAAAGTGATCACACCTACTTTTCAGAAAATGAATGATTCTCTGGACGTTCTTACTGCATCTGTGACAAAAGGGCAGCAGGATGCGATCCGCGAGATTCTGGATACGTTTTTAAGCGAGATGCATGGGTCCTTTCAGATGCAGTTTGAAGATTTTAATGATGCCCTGGCAGAACTTAAGAAGGTGCAGAAGGAGAATACAGAATATACATCAGAATTGTACAAGACCATGAGCAGTCAGCTGAGTGAAACCTTTACGAAGCAGGAACGTGCCATGAAGGAAGCCATTAAGGAAATCGATGAGATGCAGAGTAGTTATATGAAGACTGCAGACCGTATTATCCGGGATAATCAGACAATCCAGCAGCTGCAGAAACGGGATTACGAAAAGTTTGCCCGGCATATGCATGAAAATGAAAAAGAATCTGCAGATCTCTGGAAAACCTGCAATGCATCTATGCGCCAGTATGTGGACAGTGCTGCAGAAGGGATGAAAGCAGTTGCGGATTCCAATAGGATCAGCGAGGAGCTTCTTCGTGAAGATAAGAAGATGATCGAAGATTTTGAAGCCAGAGTGAAAGAATTTACTGAGAGCCAGAAGATGGTCAACAGTGTTCTGGATGAGGTGCGCAGGCTTCTTTCTGAGATCAAGACGGCAAAAAAATAACCGTGATATCCATCTGATCGCCGGACAGCCTGGGGCTATGGAAGCAATGCAGGTATCCAGGAACTTAAGGATAAGCTGACGGGTCTGGAGGATCTTCTGGAAGGACAGGGTGCAAGACAGGAAGCATTGCTGGATGAGATCGAGCGCAGTATCCGTGAGGCAACGAAGGCAGCACAGAAAAGCCGTTTTGGTTTATTTAAATAAGAGGGGAATTGTCAATGCGCAAAAAAAGAAAGCCGGAGGAGCATGGGTTTAATGTCTGGCGTTCTTATTCGGATATGATGGCAGGAGTTTTGCTGCTTTTTGTTCTGATCATGTGTGTGACACTTTTTCAGGCACAGAAGAGCTATCAGGACAGTCTGAAGGAACGGGATGAAAAAAATTGCTCTTCAGGAAAAATATACAGAAGAGCTTCTGGAAAAACAGAATGCGCTGGATGAGCAGGCAGGGACATTAAAGAGCCAGGATGAGCAGATCAAGTCCAAGGACAAGCAGATCAAATCTCAGGATGAAGAACTGTCTTCTCTGGCGGAGAAGCTTGCCAAACAGCAGGAAACGCTTGAGGCGCAGCAGAAGAAGCTGAAAGAACAGCAGAAAAAGCTGGCCTCTCAGAAAAAGAAGCTTTCCAGCCAGCAGAATACATTGAAAGAGCAGCAGTCTGCGCTGGATGAAAAAACAGAGCTTCTGGAAGAGCAGCAGGAGAAGATCGATAAGATCATCGGCGTGAAAGCTGAGGTTGTGGAAGCTTTGCAGAAGGAATTTGAGAAAAAGAACCTCAATGTGGATATTGATCCACAGACAGGTGCGCTGACATTGAATGCCAATGTTATGTTTGATTATGATCAGGCAGAGCTTACCGATTCCGGTAAGATGACATTGTCTATGGTGTTGCCGACATATTGTAAGGTATTGCTGGATGATTCCTATAAGAAATATCTTGGCGAGATCATTATTGATGGTTATACGGATACAGATGGAGATTACAGTTATAACCTGGAGTTGTCACAGAAGAGGTCTCTGGCGGTAGCGCAGTATCTTTTGGATATTAAGAGTGATTTTCTGAAGGATTCACAGGTTCAGGAACTGAAGGATTGTCTGACAGTGAATGGGCATTCCATGTCAGATCCGGTTCTGGATGCAGATGGAAATGTAGATAAAGATGCGTCCAGACGTGTAGAGGTAAAATTCCGTTTGAAGGATGAAGAGATGATCCAGGAATTGAATAAGATCATGCAGGGAGAA